>Ga0105095_10000359_pt1 | contig 21786 bp, 21 predicted proteins | sample PPLLak2March2015_2_FD_79180 | JGI IMG/M metagenome (GOLD analysis project Ga0105095, IMG submission 79180) | Freshwater sediment microbial communities from Prairie Pothole Lake near Jamestown, North Dakota, USA - PPLs Lake P8 Core (3) Depth... | ecosystem: Environmental > Aquatic > Freshwater >...
ACAGGAGCGTGGTCGGAGGGCCGCTCCTGCGCGCGCATGGCGCGGTCGATCACGCACGCCTTGCAGCGTGACGCCAGCGCCTCGGACACCAGGATGTGATCGATGCGCAGTCCCATGTTGCGCTTGAACTGGTTCATGCGGTAATCCCACCAGGTGTAGGACTTTTCCGGCTGCTCGAACAGGCGGAAGCTGTCCTTCAGGCCCAGGTCCAGCAACCGGCGGAACGCCGCCTTCTCCGGCTCGCTGAACAGCACCTTGCCTTCCCACAGCCGGGGGTCGTGCACGTCGCGATCCTCGGGAGCGATGTTGTAGTCGCCCAGCACGATCAGCTGCGGGTGCCGCTTCAGCTCATCGCGCAGCCAGGCATGCAGCGCCTCCAGCCAGCGCAGCTTGTACTGGTACTTGTCGGACTCGACACTCTCGCCGTTGGGCACGTACACGCAGATGACGCGAGTGCCGTCCACCGTGGCAGCCAGCACGCGCTTCTGCTCATCCGGGAAGCCCGGTAACGCCGTCACCGTGTCCGAGCCGAGCTTGCGCGAGAGGATCGCGACGCCGTTGTAGGTCTTCTGGCCGGCGAACAGCGGCTCGTAGCCGGCCGAGCGGATGTCTTCGGCCGGAAAGTTGACATCTTCGGTCTTGGTCTCCTGCAGGCACACCACGTCCGGCCTGCGCGCAGCCAGCCAGGGCAGGAGCTGGGGCAGACGGACCTTGAGCGAGTTCACGTTCCAGGTGGCGAGCTTCACGAGACTCAGCCGGCCCTATAACTTTCGTCCAGTTCTTCAAGACGGCATGGTGGTGGCAGCCTACGCACATACGCCACGGTGACTCGGTGGCGTGTGGATGATCCCGAGATGCTCATTCGAGGAGTCTTTCATGGCGACCAACACGGTGCCTGACTTTGACGCTATGGACGCAGAGATGTCCCAACTTTCCTGCTCGCCGTGGTTGGACGACATGCTGATCGAGCGGTTCTGCGCTCTCTTTCAGGAGGAAGAGTTCGAGGACGTGCTCCAGGAGTACATCGTTCCAACGAAACCGGGGCAGTAGCGAATAGCGGCATAGCGGTTCCTTCGCGGCCAGGAGGCTCAGTCAGGGTTGCTCAGCGAGGCTGCGACACGGCGGTCGATCTCGCGCATCATCCGTTCGTATTCGCGTCCCCCCACGCCGCCGAACCGGCGCGCAAACTCTGCCTCTGGCATGGACTCCGGCAGATCCGCAGTGTAAGGCATAAATTTTGATTCCTGCGGCCCTTCCGATGCAACGGCTTGAAGGCGTCTGGCGGACGCTTCGCTGCCCGCGGCGAGCTCGCCGAACCGAGAACCGGCGCGATCGGCTGCGATATCCCTGAAGGAAAAGCCGCTGCGGTTGCGAGAATCCTCGACTTCCTTGTAAACGCCGATCGCATCCGCGAGCGGCTCCCCCGCATGCGCGGCGAGTGCAGCCGAAACAACGAAGTGCTTGGCGAGATCGCTGCGGCCATCGAGGGTGACTGCCCTGGCCGTCGGTTGCGGCCAGCCTCGCGATTCGGGAACGAGCTCGGCCAACCTCGCCCCGATCACATAGCAGGTCAATACGAGGATTGCCGATCGGTTTTCTGCCGCCGCTTCGTTTGTGCCGGAGCGCTCGGCAGCAAGCGAAAGCAGCGGCTGCGTCAACCCCGCCAGGGACAGTGCCCCCTTGCCGTCGCGCGTGACCTCCGCCAGCCGCTCCTGATAGGCGCGTAGCCGCTCCAGGTCCTGCTGGGGGACCGCCGCAGCCTGCAGCAGGCCTTGAAACTGGTTCTGCCATTCATATGTCACGCTGACCGCTTCTTGGCGGAGCGCCACCCGCTGGATGGCATGCAAGGCCCAGCTGTGATCCTCGAGTTTGGTGAGCTTGGGGATAGCCGAGGCAACTAGCCGCGTAGCAAGCCATTCCGGCACGCGCACACGGCCGATCCAGACTTTGTCCAGGCGCGGAAGCGTACTGGTCTCGAGCAGGATCGCATCGATGTTGAGGAACGCACCGGTGTCGTTGCCCGGCAGCCGTACGCTGGCAGTCACATGCGCCACCCCAGGGGTAAGCTCAACCCGCGCGCTGCCGCCCGCATAACGATTCGCCAGGTAGTTCACCGCAAGATCGAGGTCCTCCTGGGAGATCGAGATCGTGCGGATTTCGCCCGATTTGAGCTTGCGCGGGTCATTGCGCTCCAGGATCCGCTTGGCGCGCTCGATCTGCTGGGGCCGTAGCTCGGCCGTGCGGTGAAGCGCGGGCCGCTCCTCCACCGCCAGGAACACCATGCACACCAGCAACAGCGGGAGGCCAATGACGACGAGGAGGAGACAGACCGCGAGTCGACGCATTCCCGGCGTCTGGTGAAGCTGGACGGGTCGCGCCGCCGCTGGCTATTGGGTTGCGCGCCCGCTCTGGTCTGTCTGGACCGGCGAGTCGGTAGCCTGCTGAGCCGCCTTCGCTGGCACGGGTCGGACCGCAGAGCTTGGGTAACCCGCAGCGTCGAGCGCAGTCTTCCAGGCGTTCTCTTCGAAGCCGCGCAGGACGTCGCTGCCGACGGCAGCCACCGGCACCTCCAGCTTGCCGCCGGTCAGTGCCTTCAATGCGCTGGCGTTGTCATCCAGGCGGGCATCCTTCTGGGTGAAGGGGACGCCGCGCCGATTCAGGTAGCGGATGGCCGCTTCGCACCCCTCGCCGCAGTCCGTGGACGTGTAGACCGTGACGGGGAAGTTCTTCGTCGCCCGTTGCAGCGCATAGGGAACCGGCCCCTGGCCGGCCTTGTCGCCCAGCCGCTTGCGTTCCGCACTGCGGGCCTGCGGGGGCGGAGGCTGGTCGGTGTAATGCACGCGACCGCTCTCGTCCACCCAGCGGTAAAGCTCGCCTGCGTGGGCAGTGCCTGCGATTACCGCCACCAACAGCACCAGGATGCTCGCTCTCATGGGGACCTCCGGATCATGGCCGATCCTGACCATTAAGCAACGGCCATGCCGCTATGACGCAGGAGCGCGTCGATACTGGGCTCGCGGCCGCGGAACGCGACGAAGGATTCCAGGGCCGGGCGGCTTCCGCCCACCGCCAGGATCTCGGCCCAGAAGCGGGCTCCGACCTCGGGGTTCAGCACGCCCTGCTCCTCGAACAGGCTGTACGCGTCGGCGGAGAGCACCTCCGCCCACTTGTAGCTGTAGTAGCCCGCGGCATAGCCGCCCGCGAAGATATGCGAGAAGCTGTTGGGGAAGCGGTTGAACTCCGGCGGGAACACCACGGCGACCTGGCGGCGCACCTGCTCGAGAAGCTGCAGTGGCGTCAGCCCCACACCCGGCACGAAGTCGTGATGCAGATGCATGTCGAACAGGGCGAACTCCAGCTGCCGCACGAACTGCAGCCCGCTCTGGAAGTTCTTGGCCGCCAGCATCTTGTCGAACAGCGTGCGCGGCAGCGGCTGCCTGGTCACGACGTGCTCGGTCATGCCCGAGAGCACGTCCCACTCCCAGCAGAAGTTCTCCATGAACTGGCTGGGCAGCTCCACCGCGTCCCACTCCACGCCGTTGATACCCGATACGCCACGGTGCTCGGCCCGGGTAAGCAGATGGTGCAGCCCGTGGCCGAACTCGTGGAACAAGGTGGTCACTTCGCTGTGAGTGAACAAGGCCGGGCGCCCGCCCACCGGCGCAGAGAAGTTGCAGGTGAGATAGGCCACCGGCGTTTGCACCCGGCTGTCACGGCGCTTGCGGGTGATCGCGTCGTCCATCCAGGCGCCGCCGCGCTTCGACGGCCGGGCGTACAGATCCAGATAGAACTGCCCGACCAGCTCGCCGCTGCCGTTGCGGATGTCGAAGAAGCGGACATCCGGATGCCAGGTGGGAGCCTGCGCCGGCGCGATACGGATGCCGTACAGCGTTTCCACGACCCGGAACATGCCGGCCAGCACCCGGTGCTCGGGGAAGTACTGCTTGACTTCCTGCTCCGAGAACGCGTAGCGCTCGATGCGCAGCTTCTCCGAAGCCCAGCCGATATCCCAGGCGTCCAGCCGATCGAGCCCCAGCCGCTCACGCGCGAACCGCAGCAGCTCGTCGTAGTCGCGCTGGGCGAAGGGCTTGACTCGTCCGGCCAGGTCATCGAGGAACGCGAGGACCTGCTGCGGCGACTCCGCCATCTTGGGCGTGAGCGACAGCTCGGCATAGCTGTTGAAGCCGAGCATTCTGGCCGCCTGGCCGCGCAGCGCGAGGATCTCGTCGATCAGGGGGGCGTTGTTCCAGTCGGGATTGCCGAGCTCCGCGGCGCGCGTCGTGTAGGCGCGGTACAGTTGCGCGCGCAGAGACCGGTTATCGGCGTACTGCATGACGGGCAGATAGGAGGGCATGTGCAAGGTGAGCTTCCAGCCCTCCTTGCCTTCCGCCGCTGCGGCCGCTGCGGCTGCTTCCAATACGTCATCGGGAACCCCGGCAAGCTCGGCCTTGTCCGTGACCAGATGGGCGAAGGCGTTGGTGGCGTCCAGCACGTTGTCGTTGAAGCGCGCCGAGAGCTGGTCGAGCCGCTCGCGCAGGGCCTTGAACTTCCCCTTCTCCTCGGGCGGCAGCTCAGCGCCGCCGAGGCGGAAGTCGCGCAGCTCGTTGTCGACGATCTTGCGCTGCTCGATGCCGAGCGAGGCGAAGCCCTGCGACGCGCGGATGGCTTTGAACTTCTCATACAGGCGCTCGTCCTGCGACAGCTCGGTGTAGTACTGGGTGATCTTGGGCAGGTTGGCGTTGTAGACCTCACGCAGCTGCGGGCTGTTCATCACCGCGTTCAGATGCGCGACCTGCCCCCAGGCACGCGACAGCCGTTCATTGGCATCGTCCAGCGGCGCGACGAAGCGATCCCAGGTCGGCTCATCGCCGGCAGTGGCGAGCTGCTCCAGCAACGCCTTGTTCTCAGCGATCAGCTGGTCGACCGCGGGCGTTACGTGGGCGGGCTGGATCTCCGCAAAGCGCGGCAGGCCGGAGAAGTCGAGCAATGGATTCATACTGGAACTACCTCTCACCACGAAGGCACGAAGACACGAAGGAACACGAAAGGAAGAACCGCCGCAGTGCAGACGGTGATGCCACCGTCGCTACGAAGTGTTGAGATGCGCCCTTCCCGCCGCAAGTTCAAGGCCTTTCTTCGTGCCTTCGTGCCTTCGTGGTGAGAGGTCGAGCTTGGGGCTCAGCCTCGAAGACCACCTGACCCCCGACCAGGGTATAGCGCACCTTGCCCTGGACCTCCAACCCGAGGAAAGGCGTGTTGTTTCCCTGGCTGTACAGGGCGTCAGGCTCGACCTTCCACCAGGCTTCAGGATCGAACAGGCACAGGTCGGCAGGCGCGCCGGGGTTCAGGCTGCCTCCGGGGAAACCCAGGACTCCGAGTGGGCCGCTCGTTACCTTTCGCAGCGCGGCGGGCAGCGGGGTCCGCGTCTGCGCCGCCCACTTCAACGTCAGCGGCAGCAGCAGCTCGAGTCCGGTTGCGCCGGGTTCGGCTTCGGCGAACGGACGCTGTTTGGCATCGTCGTCGACCGGGGTGTGGTCGGAGCAGATCGCGTCGATGGTGCCGTCGGCCAGGCCGCGCACCAGCGCATCGCGGTCCCGCAGGCTGCGCAGCGGCGGCACCAGGTTGCAATTGGCGTCGAAGTAGCCGATATCCATCTCGCTCAAGTGGACGTGGTGGGCGGCGACGTCGCAAGTCACCGCCATGCCCTCGCCTTTGGCCGCGCGCACCAGTTCCACACCATCCGCGCTGGACAGACGGCACAGATGGATGCGCGCACCGGTCGCGCGCGCCAGGATCAGGATGGTCGACAGTGCCACGGTTTCGGCACAGACAGGCACCGCGGGCAGCCCCAGCCGCGTGGCCACCTCGCCGTCGTGGGCAACGCCGCCGCGCGCCAGGCTGGGGTCGTGCGCGCGCAGCCAGACGCAGAAGCCGAAAGTGGTCGCGTACTCCAACGCACTTGCCAGGACCTGGTTGTCCGCGATCGGCGCATCCGCCTGGCTATAGCCGACGCACCCGGCGTCGCGCAGCTCCGCCATCTCGGTCAGCCGGGCGCCCTTGAGGCCCTGGGTCAATGCACCTAACGGAAAGACGTTGGCCTGGCGCAGGCTGCGGGCGCGGGACTTGAGCATCTCCACCAGGCCCGGCTCGTCCAGCGGCGGATCGGTATCCGGCGGGCACACCAGACTGCTCACGCCTCCGGCCACGGCCGCTTCCATCTCGCTTTCCAGCGTGGCTTTGTACTCGAGACCTGGCTCGCGCAGGCGTGCAGACAGGTCCACCAGACCCGGACACACCACCAGACCCCTTGCGTCGATGGTGCGCTCGGCGTTGAAGCCCGCCGCGGCTTTGCCGACGGCTGCGATCCGCCCTTCGGCGAGGAACAGGTCCTGGGTGGACTCCGTCCCCGCCTTGGGGTCGATCAGCCGGCCGTTCTTGATTGCTATTCTCATGAACCGCTCACCACGAAGACACGAAGACACGAAGAACGGCAAAAGAACGATTTGAGGGTTCCTTCGTGCCTTCGTGTCTTCGTGGTGAGCGGTAGGCCTTCATCCGTGCTAGTTGCCCGCGAGAATGGACATCACCGCCATGCGCACCGCGATGCCGAAGGTCACCTGCGGCAGAATCACCGATTGCCGGCCGTCCGCCACGGTCGAGTCGATCTCGATGCCCCGGTTCATCGGTCCCGGGTGCATGACGATTGCATCAGGCTTGGCGCGCGCGAGCTTTTCGGGCGTCAAGCCATAGTACTTGAAGAACTCCTGCGCGCTCGGCAGCAGTGCTCCCTCCATGCGCTCGTTCTGCAGCCGCAGCATCACCACCACATCCACACCTTCCAGTCCGCGCTCCATGTCGTGGAACACCTGCACGCCGAGGCTCTCTACGCTCTTGGGCAGCAGGGTGCGTGGGCCAACTACCCGGACTTCGGGTACGCCCAGCGTGGTGAGCGCATGGATCTCGGAGCGCGCCACACGGGAATGGAGGATGTCGCCGACGATCGCCACCCGCAGGTGATTGAACCCGCCCTTGAAGTGGCGGATGGTGAACATGTCCAGCAGTGCCTGCGTGGGATGGGCGTGGCGCCCATCGCCGGCATTGACCACATGGATATCGGGACCCACATGGCGCGCGATGAGGTGGGCCGCACCGCTCTGGCTGTGGCGCACGATGAACATGTCTGCGTGCATCGCCGACAGGTTGTCCACGGTGTCCAGCAGTGTTTCGCCTTTGGTCTGCGACGACGTGGCGATATTGAGATTCAGGACGTCGGCCGACAGGCGCTTGGCCGCGATCTCGAAAGTGGTGCGTGTGCGGGTGCTGGGCTCGAAGAACAGGTTGAAAATCGCTTTCCCCCGCAACAGCGGAACCTTCTTCACTTCCCGCTCGGTCACCGAGATGAACGACTGCGCGGTGTCCAGGACCTGCAGCAGGATCTCGGCAGGCAGACCCTCGGTGGTCAGCAGATGGCGCAGCTTGCCGCCGGGAGTAAGCTGGGGGTTGGCGTTCATCAGCTCGGGCGCGCGGCGATGGCCAGCGTCAGGCGCCCGGTGTCGTCCTGGCGCAGCTCGATCGACTCGTCGCTTCGCGCCGCGATCACGGCTCCCACGTACTGGGGACAAATCGGCAGCTGCCTCCCGCCCCGATCGACCAGCGCGGCGAGGCGGATGGAGGTCGGCCGCCCATAATCGAAGATCTCGTTGATCGCGGCGCGGATGGTACGCCCTGTGTACAGGACATCGTCCACCAGGATGATCTGGGCGTCTTCCACGGGAAAGCGGATATCGGACGGCCGTACCCCGGTGCTCAGGCCCTTCTTCTTGTAGTCGTCACGGTAGAAGGCCACATCGATCGTGCCCAGCGGCAACTTCAGGCCGAGCGCTTGGTGCAGCCGCTGTGCAACCCAGACCCCGCCTGTGCGGATGCCGACGAGCGCGGTCTCCGCACCCACGTCGGGGCGGATGCGCGCAGTCAGGTCGGCAAGCAGCGCTTCGGCGTCAGGCAGCTTCATGGCAACCCGCGAAGTATGTCGCCAGGATCTGCTGGGCCGCAACCTGGTCGAGCATATCCTTCTGTCGCCGCCCGCGCACTCCCGCCTCGGCGAGAGCCAGACCGGCGGCGTGCGAGGTAAGCCGCTCGTCGGTCAGGAACGTGTCGATCCCGAACCGTCCACGCAGGCGCCGGGCGAAGTTGCGGCAGCGCCGCGACAGCTCATACTCGCTGCCGTCGAGGTGCGTGGGCAGCCCAACGACCAGCGCCACCGGCCGCCATTCCATCACCAGACGCTCGATGGCCTGCATGCGCTCGCGGTCCGAAACAGCATGGATCGTCTCCAGGGGATGCGCGAGTTGCAGTTCCAGTTCCCCGACCGCCACACCCATCCGGCGCTCACCGAAGTCGAAAGCCAGCACGGTGCCGGTGCGACGCCGCGCAGCGCCCTCCGGGGTGTGCCCTGCGGGAAGGTCGGATGCGTCGCTCACTCGCCACTCAATGCGCAGCCCGCCGCAGCACTCTCACGCATGCCCCACATCGTCGGAAAGGCGTGCCGGGTCGACGCCCAGCAAATCCATGGCAGCTGCAAAGCGGAGCTCTGCGGGAAGATTGAAGATGAGGTCCGCGTCGGCGGGCACGGTGAGCCAGGCGTTCTGGCTCAGTTCCTGCTCGAGTTGCCCCGGTGCCCAGCCTGCGTAGCCCAGCGACACCAGGATCTGATCGGGGCCCTTACCTTCCCCCACAGCCTGGAGCACGTCGCGGGAAGTAGTCAGGCCGACATCCTGGTTGATGGAGAGCGTGGACTGCCAGGCGCCGGCCGGGCGGTGCAGCACGAAGCCGCGGTCCACCTGCACCGGACCGCCGAAATAGACCGGCAGCTCGCCCCGGGTATCGTCGCGCAGCGGAATTTCGATCTGCTCGAAGAGCGCTTTCAGGGTCATTTCGATGGGACGATTGACGACGACGCCCAGCGCACCCTGCTCGTTGTGCTCGCAGATGTACGTCAACGAGCGCGCGAAATGAGGATCCGTCATGCTGGGCATGGCGATGAGGAAGTGGTGGGTGAGGTTGACGGATTGCATGTGCAGGCTCAACCGGTATTTTAGTGCTCCGCGGTCCGCTCCACAAACGACCCGGGCAGAGTCTTCGCTGCCCACCAGGCAAGCCAGGACGGGCTCAGCCAACAGCGGGAGAGCGGCCGATTTGCTACCATTGCTTCAAGGTGTTAGCAGACCCTCCGGCAGTCCGGCGGGCGCCTGGACCGCCTCCCGACAGGGCCCCACCCTCTGGCTACAGACAAAGAACTGGCTACGTTTCTGGCAGAAGTCGAGCGCAGGGCGTTCAAGCAGGCGATGTTCGCGGTCCGCGACGAGCACCTGGCGTTGGACCTGGTCCAGGACGCCATGTTGCGCCTCGCGGAGAAATACGCAGGCAAACCGGTGGCGGAGCTTCCCCTGCTGTTCCAGCGGATCCTGCAGAACGCGATCCGGGACCACTACAGGCGGCAGAAAGTCCGCTCTCTGTGGACTACCCTGCTATCGTCTCTGCAGGGCAAGGATGGCGACGAAGAACGCGATCCGCTCGATACGCTGCAGGTTGACAATGACAACATCGGCCGGCCCGCCGAGGAACTGGAGCGCAGCCAGGTGATCGCGCTGATCGAGCAGGGGTTGCAGAACCTGCCGCCCCGTCAACGGGAGGCTTTTCTGCTGCGTTACTGGGAAGAACTCGACGTCTCCGAGACGGCGCAGGCAATGGGTTGTTCGCAGGGCAGCGTCAAGACGCACTGCTCGCGGGCGACGCATTCTCTCGCGGCGTTCCTGAAGGCGAGAGGGATCACCCCATGAGCGAACAGGATTTCGTGCGCAGCGTTACCCGGCATCTGGACGCCGGCCTCGACGACCTGCCGCCGTCGGTCCTGTATCGGCTGCGCGCCGCGCGAGATACCGCGCTGGCACACACCCAGGAGCACCAGGGATTTCCAGGCAGCGCGGATGAAGGTGCGGCTGGCCGCCCCGGCTCGGTCGTGAGACGCCGGGTGCTGGCACCCGTGGCTGTCCTCCTGCTGGTCGCTATCGGGATGCTGTTCTGGCAACAGCAGACGCGGCAGGTCGCCCCAACGCAATACGCCGACTTCGCGGACGTCGACGCCGAGGTGCTGACCGACGATCTGCCGGTAGTAGCCTACCTGGATCCGGGGTTCGAGATTTGGCTCTATCATCACTCCGCAGCCACAGCCGAAGACTAGGCCGGGTGGTCATCGGCGCGGCGCTGGCGGTTCTGTGCCTGGGAGAGGCCATGGCCCAGACGTGGTCGCAGCTCACCCCCGAGCAGCAGCGCATCCTCGCCCCCCTCAAGGAAGACTGGCCCAACATCGAGCCGCCGCGCCGGAAAAAATGGGTGGAAGTCACCGGGCGTTACCCGACCATGACGCGCGAACAGCAGGAGCGACTGCAGACGCGCATGCGCCAGTGGTCGGCCCTGAGCCCACAGGAACGGGCGCAGGTGCGGGAACGCTATCGGATGCTGCAGGAGATGCCGCCCGAGCGGCGCGACGAGATCCGCCGCAAGTGGCAAGAGTACGACAGCCTGACCGAGGAGGAGAAGGACTCCCTGCGGCAGGCCCACCCCCGGACCCCGCCTCCGAAGCCCTGACGGGGCGCCGCTGCCTGGCGGGTCGTCTGGTCCGCTTTGCCAGCCTGATCTACGAGGGCATCCTCCTGGTGCCCATCCTGTTCCTGGCTGCCTACCTGTTCCTCGCCATCGTCCGGGACGCCCAAACAGGGCTTGCACACGCGCTGTTCCAGGCCTGGCTGGTTCTCATGTGCGGGAGCTACTTCACCTACTGCTGGGTGAAGGGCGGCCGCACGCTGGCGATGAAGACCTGGCATCTGCGCTTGGCGCAAGCAGACGGGTCGCCGATCGGCTGGCGGCGCGCCTGGCTGCGTTATGCGCTCGCCGTGGCGGGGCTGTTCCTGTTTGGGCTGGGCTACCTGTGGGCCTTCGTCGATCGCGATGGGCAGTTTCTGCACGACCGGTTGGCGGGGACGCGGGTGTTCGCGGTGACAGTGAAGCGTGACGGCTGAACCGTGACAGTTGAAGCGTGACAGGAACGGCGTAACGGGAAAAGCATGACCAAAAGGCGAGACACCCCCTCACGCCAGCCCTTTCCCCCGCAAGCGGGGTTCTGTCACGCCTCAACTGCCACGCTTCACCGGCGCTCCAGCTTCCAAAGCATCCCCACCGCCAGCAACATGAACACCACCGTCGGCGCAACTGCCGCCAGTACCGGCGGCCAGGCAGCGAGCTGACCGACGTGACCGATCAGCCGGGTCATGACGTGGAACGCCAGTCCCAGCATGATCCCGGCGAAGATCTTGGTGCTGATTCCGCCTTCACGCACATTCAGGTAAGAAAAGGGAAGCGCCACCATCATCATGACCAGCACCGCGATCGGGTAGATGAGCTTGTTCCACAGCGCGATCTCGTAGCGCCCGGCTTGCTGCTGGTTGTTGCGCAGGTGCTGGACGTAGGAAAAGAGCGTGAAGAGCGACATCTTCTCCGGGGGAACCAGCAGCACGCTCAAAATGCGCGGCGTCAGCACCGAGCGCCACTCCATCTCCGGGATGCGCTCGACGCTGGTTCGATCGGGCTCGAAGCGCGTGAGCACGACGTCCTCCAGACGCCAGAGGTTGTCCCGCATGTGCGTGCCGCGGCCGGCCTGACTGATCGTCATCAGCTGGTATTGGCTGTCGAAGCGGTAGATCCGGATGTTCTGCAGGGTAGCATCGTGCAGCACCCGGCCCACGTTCACGAAGCTGGTCTCCTCCTTCACCCACAGCCCCGAGCGGAAGCTGGAGGCCACGACGCTGCTCGTCTCCTTCAGCCGCATGCGCTGGGCCGCCTCCTCCGACATCGGCGTCACGAACTCCCCGACCAGGAAGCAGGCCAGCGATAGGCCGAGCCCGACCTGGATCGGTCCCGAGGCGATGCCCAGCATCGACACGCCGGAGGTCCGCATGACGGCGAACTCGGAGCTCACCACGAGTTGCGCCAGCGCAAACAGCGTACCGATCAGCGCAGCGATGGGAAACAGCTCATACAGGCGTCCCGGCATGCTCAGCGCCACGAAGGTGAGCACCGTGGTGAGACGCGCGTCGTTCGAGCCTAGATCGCGCAGCTCGTAGATCAGGTCGAAGAAGCTGAACAGCATCAGCAGGCCCGCCAGCACGAGGATGATGCTGTACAGCACCTGGCGGCGGATGTACCGGCGGAGAACGCTCATGCCGCACGCCGCAACTGCGGGAGTCGGAGGTGGCCCATGCGCAGCGCCAGCAGCAGGATCAGTAGAACCGCCATGGTACCGTGCACAGCCCCCATGCCCAGCAGCACGTGGACCTTGTCCTGCGCCACCCACGCCTGCACGATGCTGATCAGGTTGCTGTAGATCATGTACACGAACACAGCCACCAGCAGGTTGAGAAACCGGCCGGTGCGCGGGTTGACCGCGCTCATCGGGACCGCCAGCAGGGCGAGCAGCAGGGTCGACAGGGGAAGACCGAATCGCCAGGACAGCTCGGCCTGATCGGCAGGCTTGGGGTCGAGCAGCAGCAGCGCGGTTGCACGCGACTTCTGCGTCGGCAGGAAGCGCTTGGCTGCACTCTGCTCGATGCGCACGGCGTACTTGCCGAAGGCCTCGATCCGGTAATCCGCCTGGCCCGGCGTACCGGAGTAGCGGCGGCCGTCCTGCGCGACCAGATAGCGATCCCCGCTCTTGGCCTTCTCCAAGTAACCGCGGCTCGCCACGCCCACCCACATGCGGCCGTCGCGCAGCTCGTGCACGAACACATTGGCCACCTGGGTCAGGTCCGGAGACAGCTTCTCGACAAAGAACACGCGGTCGGCGTTCTTCGACTCCTTGAACACCCCGGGCGTGATCAGCGTCGCGTCATCGCGGCTCTCGAGCTGATGGCGGAACTGCTCGGCCTTGCCGATCGCCCATGGGGTCATGTAGAGACTCAGAATGGCGACCAGCACCATGACGGGCGCGACGAAGATCAGCACCGGCTTGAACCAGCCCAGCAGGCTCAGTCCCGAGGTCTGCCAGACCACCATCTCCGAGTCGCGGTAGCTGCGGGTCATGGTCAGCAGCACCGAGAGGAAGACGGTGGCCGAAAGCAGCACGGATACGGTGCTGAGCGCGGAAAGCGCCAGAAGGACCAGCACCGCATCGGGGGGCACGGTGCCGCGCGCAGCCAGGCCGAGGTAGCGGATCAGCGCACTGCTGAAGGTAATCGCCAGCAGCACCGAGAACACCGCCACGCCGGTAAGGGCGAACTCCCGCAGGGTGGAGCGCAGGAAGATCACGCGCTTTGACTTTGCCGGTGGCCTGACGCAAACTTGCTGCGCGATCTAACCATCTCAATAGATTCACGAAAACGGAGTACCACGTGCAATTTAGCACAAAAGCCGCTGAGCCGGCCGCGGTGAAGAGCGGCTGCATCGTAGTTGGCGTGTTCGAAGGCCGCGAGTTGAGCGCCGCCGCCAAGGCGATCGACCGTGCCGCCAAGGGACACCTGTCGCGCATCCTCAAGCACGGCGACCTGGAGGGGCGTCTGGGCAGCACGCTCCTGCTGCACGGCGTTCCCGGGACGGCTGCGGAGCGTGTCCTGCTCGTGGGACTGGGCAAAGGGGCCGATTTCGGACCCAAGGAGTATCGAGAAGCGGTCCGCGGCGCGCTGCGCGCGCTGGCCGACGGCGGGTCATCCGACGCGGTGCTCTTCCTCGCCGACATCAAGGTCAAAGGCCGGGACCGGGCCTGGGCGCTCCTGCACGGCGCGGCTGTTGCGGCCGATGCCAGTTATCGCTTCGACCAGCTGAAGAGCAAGAAGAACGACCGCAGGGCGCTCGCCCGGATCACCCTGGGGCTGGCCGGCAAGAGCACCCGCACCGAAACAGCAGCAGTGGAACGCGGCGCGGCGCTGGGGGCCGGGCAGAGCTTCGCCAAAGACCTGGGCAACCTGCCGAGCAACATCTGCACGCCGACGTATCTCGCGGATCAAGCCGAGCGTCTGGCACGCAGCCACAAGCTCAGATGCGAGCTGCTGGAAGAGAAGGACATGCGCAAGCTGGGCATGGGTGCGTTCCTGGCCGTAACAAAAGGCACCCGCGAGCCCGCCAAGCTGATCGTGCTCGAACACTCCGGCGCAGGCAAGAAGCACAAGCCCGTCGTGCTGGTGGGCAAGGGCATCACTTTCGACACCGGCGGGATCTCGCTCAAGCCCTCGGCAGAGATGGACGAGATGAAGTACGACATGTCCGGCGCAGGCAGCGTGCTCGGCACGCTGCGGGCCGTTGCCGAGATGGGGCTTCCGGTCAACGTCGTCGGCATCATTCCGACTTGCGAGAACATGCCCGGGGGCGAAGCGATCAAGCCCGGCGACATCGTCACCAGCATGTCCGGGCAGACCATCGAGATCCTCAACACCGATGCCGAGGGCCGCCTGATCCTCTGCGACGCCCTGACCTACGCAGAGCGTTTCGAGCCGGACGCGGTGATCGACATCGCCACCCTGACGGGCGCCTGCGTAATTGCGCTGGGCCACGTCGCCACCGGCTTGTACAGCAACGACGACGCCCTGGCGGCGCAGCTGCTGGCGGCCGGCGAGGAGGCTTGGGACCGCGCCTGGCATATGCCGCTGTGGGAGGACTACCAGGAGCAGATCAAGAGCCCGTTCGCGGACATGGCCAACATCGGCGGCCGCCCGGCAGGCAGCGTCACCGCGGCGTGCTTCCTGTCCCGCTTCGCCAAGAAGTTCAAGTGGGCGCATCTGGACATCGCCGGCACGGCGTGGCGTTCGGGCAAGGAGAAGGGCTCGACCGGGCGGCCGGTACCGATGCTCACGACTTTCCTGATGCACCGCGCCCCGCGCGGTTAAGGCGCTACCTCTCACCACGAAGGCACGAAGACACGAAGGAAACCCGTGAGAACCGCAGCTACAAGATGGCCCACCGATGCGTCAAACAGATCCCGGCAATCCGGCGATTGCGGCCGAGAGATCCTGTTCTGCTTCTCTTGCTTTTCTTCGTGCCTTCGTGTCTTCGTGGTGAGAGGTAGTTCGGAACGTGCCTTCGTAGTGAGCGGTTCTGTGGAGCAGTAGACAGTGACGCAGATAGACTTCTACACCCACGTCGACAACAAGCACCAGACGCTGTGCACGCTGGCGGCGAAAGCGCTGGCACGCGGCATGCGCATGATGATCCTCACGCCGGACAGCGACGCCACCGAGCGGATCGACCGGCTGCTGTGGACGCAGCCCCCCATCGGCTTCCTGCCGCATTGCCGTGCCCACCACCGGCTGGCGCCGGTCACACCGATCATCCTGGATTACGTGGCGGAGCCGGTCGTCCACGAGCAGGTGCTGGTCAACCTGTGCCACGCCGCGCCGCCCGTGTTCAGCCGCTTCGAGCGCTTGATCGAGATCGTGGGGTTGGACGAGGATGATCGCGGTCTTGCGCGCGAGCGCTTCCGCTTCTACCGCGAGCGCGGCTACGAGATCCGCACTCACGATCTGAGCCAATCGGGGTAGCGACGCATGGCCCAGGAGCCCCGCCACCCGCCCGACAGCTCGGAACAGGACGACCTGTTCGGCAAGCTCAACGAGCTGATCGGCAAGCATCAGGGGCGAGCGCCCCGGCGGCTTCTCGAGACCCCCCTCCCCACCCTCACGGAGGCAGTCTCTCCGTCCCCACAGCAGCTCGAGATCCCGGTGCTCAACGAAGTGGTCGAGATCCCTTCCCGCCCCGCGGGCGAGCCACCCGCCGTCAGCGCAGCCGACAGCTCACCGCCACTGATCGACAAACGCAAGCAGCTTCAGGTCGCGTTATACCTGCGCCTTCGGCAACGACTGGACGAGGAGCTGCAGGCGGCACTCGCCGCGCACAGCGCGGGCGCCGGCTCGGCCCTGGATCAGAGCCTGGCGCAGTTTTCACGCGAGCTGCGCAACGCCTTGCCGGCCATCGTGCGCGAGGCCGTCGAGCAGGTCTTCGCTGGCGAGCAGGGACAGGACGGCGAAGGCGGCAAGCTATAATCCCGGCTTTTCTCGCAACAGATTGAACCACGGAGGACACGGAGGAAAACCTCCTGCGAGAGTTTGTGTCTTCCGCAGCGAGCCCGTCTCGGCAATGATTCAATCCCGCTGTCACTTCCGATCCCAGCCTGCCGCCCGAACCTTGCCCGAGCAGAAGATCGGTTTTCCACCGTGTCCTCCGTGTCCTCCGTGGTTCAAGCTCTTTCAGGCATAGCTGCAGACTAATGACGCTGGCAAAAAGCTTCGAACCGCACGAGATCGAGCGCCGCTGGTACCCGGTGTGGGAATCGCGCGGCTACTTCCAGGCGAGCCTCGACCCGGATCGCCCGCCCTACTGCATCCAGCTCCCGCCGCCCAACGTCACCGGGACGCTGCACATGGGCCATGCATTCCAGCAGACGCTGATGGACGCGCTGATGCGCTACCACCGGATGCGCGGTTTCAACGCCAACTGGGTCGTGGGCACCGACCACGCCGGCATCGCCACGCAGATCGTAGTCGAGCGCCAGCTCGAAGCCGAAGGCAAGACCCGCCACGACCTCGGGCGCGACAAGTTCGTCGAGCGCGTGTGGGCGTGGAAGCAGGAGTCCGGCGCGACCATCATCCGGCAGATGCGCCGGCTCGGTGCTTCCGGTAACTGGTCCTATGCCGACACCGAGGGGCAGAAGGCCGGCTACTTCACGATGGATGCGCGCATGTCGCGGGCTGTCCTCGAGGTGTTCGTGCGGCTGCACGAGGAAGGTCTCATCTATCGCGGCAAGCGCCTGGTCAACTGGGATCCGGTGCTGGGGACCGCGGTGTCGGACCTCGAGGTGGACAGCGAGGAGGAAGACGGAAAGATCTGGGAGATCCGCTATCCGCTGACCGACGGCAGCGGCAGCGTGGTGGTGGCGACCACCCGTCCCGAGACCATGCTGGGGGACGTGGCAGTTGCGGTGAACCCGGGCGATGAGCGCTACCAGGGCCTGGTCGGCAAGCAGCTCGAACTGCCCCTGACGGGGCGCACCATTCCAGTCATCTCCGATGAGTACGTCGATCCCCAGTTCGGGACCGGCTGCGTGAAGATCACGCCGGCGCACGATTTCAACGACTATCAGGTCGGCCAGCGCCACGGCCTGGAACCGATCAGCGTGCTCACGCTCGACGCCAGAATCGGCGGCGAGGCGCCGCCCGCCTACCAGGGCCTGGATCGCTTCGAGGCGCGCAAGCGGGTCCTTGCCGATCTGCAAGTGCAGGGGCTGCTCGTGTCGGAGAAGCCGCACAAGCTCAACGTCCCTCGCTCGGGCCGCACCGGGGTGATCGTGGAGCCGATGCTTACCGACCAGTGGTTCGTGCGCATGGACGGGCTGGCCAGGCAAGGTCTGGAGGCCGTGGCGCGCGGTGCGGTGAAGTTCTTTCCGGAGCACTGGACCACCACCTACAACCACTGGCTGGAGAACATCCAGGACTGGTGCATCTCGCGTCAGCTCTGGTGGGGCCATCAGATTCCGGCCTGGTACGACGAGGCCGGCAACGTGTACGTGGGCCGCAGTGAAGAGGAAGTGCGCCTCAAGTACTCCTCACGCCTCACGCCCCACGCCCGACTGCGTCGCGACAGCGACGTCCTCGACACCTGGTTCTCCTCTGCCCTGGTGCCGTTCACCTCGCTGGGCTGGCCGGATGAGACGCCCGACCAGGACCTGTTCCTGCCTTCCTCGGTGCTGGTGACGGGCTTCGACATCATCTTCTTCTGGGTCGCCCGGATGATCATGATGACGTTGCACTTCACCGGGAAGGTCCCGTTCCGGCATGTCTACATCAACGCCATCGTGCGCGATGCGGAAGGCCAGAAGATGAGCAAGTCGAAGGGCAACACCCTCGACCCGCTCGACCTCATCGACGGGATCTCCCTGCCCGACCTGGTGGCCAAATCCACCGTCGGGCTCATGCGCGCCGATCACAAGGACAAGATCGAGCGCTACGTTCGCAAGAACTTCGCCAACGGCATTCCCGCCTTCGGTGCCGACGCGTTGAGATTCACGTTCGCCTCACTCGCCACCTTCGCGCGTACGCTCAACTTCGACCTGAACCGCTGCGAAGGCTACCGCAACTTCTGCAACAAGCTGTGGAACGCGACCCGCTTCGTTCTGATGAACACCGAGGGCAAGGATGTCGGACTCGACGAGTCCCAGCCGGTGGAGCTGAGCTTCGTGGACCGCTGGATCGTCGGGCGGCTGCAGGAGGCCGAAGCGGCGGTGGAGGCCGGCTTCCGCGACTACCGCTTCGACCTGGCTGCGCGTGCCATCTACGAGCTGGTCTGGGACGAGTACTGCGACTGGTACGTGGAGCTTGCGAAGGTGCAGCTGCAGACCGGCTCCGAAGGCCAGCAGCGCGCCACTCGGCGCACGCTCGTGCGCGTGCTCGAGGCGATCCTGCGGCTGGCGCACCCGATCATCCCCTTCATCACCGAGGAGCTGTGGCAGAAGGTCGCGCCGCTCGCGGGCAGGCAGGGTGAGAGCATCATGCTCGCGCCTTATCCGCAGGCCCAGCCCGACAACATCGACGCGGACGCCGCGCAGCGCATCGCGCTGCTCAAGGAGATGGTCAACGCCTGCCGGACCCTGCGTGCCGAGATGGATATCGCGCCGTCGCAGAAGGTGCCGCTGGCGGTCACCGGCGACCCGGCGCCCATCCGGTCATTCGCGCCTTACCTGCAGGCGCTGGCACGTCTGTCCGACGTCAGTGCCGTCGACGAGTTGCCGCAGGCCGATGCCCCGGTGTCCGTCATCCGCGACTTCCGGCTCATGCTGAAGATCGAGGTGGATCGCGACGCCGAGCGCCAGCGCCTCGGCAAGGAGGCTGCGCAGCTGCAGGCCGAGATCGCCAAAGCGCAGGCGAAGCTGGGGAATGCCACCTTCGTGGAACGCGCACCCCCGCCGGTCGTCGCACAGGAGCGCGAGCGGCTGGCGAAGTTCAGCCGCACGCTGGAGCAGGTGCAGGCGCAGCTGGCCAAGCTCGGGTGACCCGACCTCTCACCACGAAGGCACCAAGACGAAACCCACCGCTCACCACGAAGGCACGAAGACTCGAAGAAAAGCGAAAGGGCTTCTCTCGATCGAGCAGGCGTCCTGGGGATGGCGCTCAGGCTCGCCGATGCGACGGGCAGATTACGAGCCCACCTCGCTTGGCGACCGATCGCGAATATTCGCTGAAAAGGTGGCCGACACCGAAGATCGGCTGTAAGTTCTCCAGCTGTTCTTCGTGTCTTCGTGCCTTCGTGGTGAGCGTTGGGGGTAGTGAGGCAGAAAAAAACGGGCGCCCGAAGGCGCCCGTTGCGTCGTTTGCTACCGGCTGAAGCCGATTTAGAACGAGTGCTTCAGGCCGACGCCCAGACCCCAAACCGTTGCACCGGGGTTGAAGTTGGACGCGTTGCTGATCCCGGCCGAGCCGTAGGTGGCGAAGTCCCCGTTGTCGATCCAGGTGCCGACCACGTACGCCTGGGTCTGCTTCGACAGATTGTGGTAGTAGCCCAGGCCGATCATCATGGCGTCCGTATCGTCGATCTCGTCGGTTTCGCCGACGCCGCCCTCCTGCGCCTCGCCCTCAAACGCCTGGATGAACTGGGCGCCGATGTAGCCGGTGGCGAGGTTCCACTTCGCGCCGATGTACCACGCGGCACGGCTGTACTCGGAGAAATCGGTCGGGAGAAGAGGGTCATCGACCTTATACTTCAGGTCCTCGTACCCGCCGAAGATCTTGATGTCACCCAGCGTGTAGGCGGCGCCCACGTGCCACGCGGTGTCCTTGCTGCTGCTGACGCCCGAATTAACATTCGACAGGCCCGCGTTGACCAAACCGAACTGGTCTTTGCGGTGTCCGTATGCGCCCCACACTTCGAGCGGGAAGGAGGTGCCGGCGTACTTGGCGCCGAGTTGCCACATTTGTGGGTCGGTGTCAGGGATGACGTTCTTGGCGTAGTTGGTCTGGAACACCGCGCCGAAGGTGAAGCCGTTCCAGTTCGGGCTGTCATACCAGATCGCCTGCTCGTCGCGGCGGTACCAGGTGTAACCGCAAGAAGGGGGAGTGCCGCAAGTACCGAACACCGCGCCGCCCGGCGTACCCATCATCTGCAGGTTGCCGCCCATGCCGGCCGCGCCGTCCAGCGGGTCGATGGTGTAGAAATAACGCTCGTAGATGTTTTCGTTCGAGCCCCACCACACGCCGCCCCAGCTCTCGCCCACCAGGCCGATGTGGCTGTTACGGTTGCTGACACCACCGACGCTGGAAGCCGGCGCCGTGATCTGGTAGGCGAAGTCCAGCTTCAGGCCGCCGCCCAGGTCTTCCATCGACGAAATGGTAACGTTGCTGTAGTTGGAGGCCACACCGAAGTTGCTGGTGCCCTCGCCGTTGGCGCCGAGGTTGGCGGCCCCAAATTGGGTAATGGCCTCATCGGACGCGTCACCGACGTTCAAATACTCGATACCCATGTTGATCGAGCCGCTGATGGTGACATCAGCGAAGGCCGCGGGCGCCGCGAAGGCGCTGCCCACAGCCAGAGCTATCAAAGTCTTCTTCATACCATCTCCTTAAGGAAACCGTCTGAGGTTTTAGCCGGGGATCCGGACCGGCTTGCGCCCGCCCGCTCCACGGATTTCTCCTTCTCCCTTTTAAGCCAAAGGGCACCGCGATTCTGCCAAAGCGCAACAGTCCCAAGCAAGCCTGGGGGCAAGGTTTCTAGGCATTTTCAGGGGGGAGTGTTGCGCCGATACAACACTATTGAGGGCAAGTGACGCGCAGCGTCAGGCGAACAGCCGGGCGAGCTCCACCCCCGGGTCGGGCGCCCGCATGAAGGCTTCGCCGACCAGGAAGGCTTGCACGCCGTTCCCACGCATCAGCGCGACATCCTGGGGGCCGGCAATGCCCGACTCGGTCACCACGATCCGGTCGGCCGGGATGCGGGGGAGCAGGTCCAGGGTGGTCTCGAGCCGCGTCTCGAAGGTGCGCAGGTTGCGGGTGTTGACACCCATCAGCGGCGTGCGCAGCTCGAGCGCCACGTCCAGTTCCCCGGCGTCATGCACCTCGACCAGCACACCCATGCCGAGCGCTTCGGCGTGGGCTTCGAGGTCGAGGAGCGCGGCCCGGTCGAGCGCCGCGACGATGAGCAGGATGCAGTCCGCCCCCATGGCCCTGGCCTCGAACACCTGGTAGGGGTCGACGGTGAAGTCCTTGCGCAACGCGGGCAGCCCGCTGGCGGTCCGCGCGGCCTGGAGATACTCGGGCGCACCTTGGAAGAACTGGCGGTCGGTCAGAACCGACAGGCAGGCAGCGCCGTGGCGGGCGTAACTGGCGGCGATCTCGGCGGGCCGGAAATCCTCCCGCAACACGCCCTTGCTCGGGCTCGCCTTCTTGATCTCAGCGATCACCGCAGCCTGGCCGGCGGCGATCTTCGCGCGCAGCGCGCCCACGAAGTCCCGCGGCGCGGGCGCCGCCTCCGCCTCGCGGCGCAGCGTGTCGAGCGGCTTGGCTCGGCGGGCGGCCGCCACCTCATCGCGCTTGACCGCGAGAATTCGTTCTAAGACGTCACTCACCCTTACCTCTCACCACGAAGACACGAAGGCACGAAGAAAGTCCAAGGCAAAGATCGAGACGATGCGGCGGGTACCATCCGAGATCACCGCCACATTGAAGTTGATCAATAGCCCGATATCAAGGCCGTTGGCCCGAT
>Ga0105095_10000365_pt1 | contig 21661 bp, 16 predicted proteins | sample PPLLak2March2015_2_FD_79180 | JGI IMG/M metagenome (GOLD analysis project Ga0105095, IMG submission 79180) | Freshwater sediment microbial communities from Prairie Pothole Lake near Jamestown, North Dakota, USA - PPLs Lake P8 Core (3) Depth... | ecosystem: Environmental > Aquatic > Freshwater >...
AGCCGCCCAGCTTCACCCGCGGGGGCGAGACCGAGAGAAGCTCGGAGACGAAGCGCTCCTGGTAATCGAGGATCTGGCGGCGTACCGCCTCGACCAGCGGCCCGGGGGCGAAGCTCGGAGAAAGAGTCTCCTGGAGAAGAAGGGCCGCCCACTTCACCGGCACGAGAAAACTGACTTGATCGCCCGCGGTGGCAACGTTGACGCCCATGACCCGGCCTTCCGCCGTGATCGCGGGTCCTCCGCTCATCCCCGGATTCAGCGAGCCCGTGAAGTGAATGCGCTGATCGAGCGCGTGCTTCAGGAAACCGTTGTAGGTGCCCTCGACGATGTTGAGGCCCAGGTCGAGCGGGTGGCCGAGTGAATAGAGCCGGACGCCCTGCGGGGCCTCGACCTCCTCGAGGGCGAAATAGCGCTCGGGCGACGTCTCCGACTTCACGATCGCGAGATCGTGCGCGACGTCGAGGTTCAGGATCTCGACCGGGCTCGTGTCCTCTTCGTCCCCGACGGAAATCCCCGCGCGGTATCGCTCCGGATGCTGAACCACCGCGGCCACGACATGGTAATTGGTGACCAGGTGTCCGCCGGGGCTCACGAAGAAACCGGAGCCGATCGAAGCCTTCGCGGCGGAGCCGGTTTCCTGGACTTCGATCTTGACGACCCGATCGGAGAAGCGGCGAAAGACTTCTTCGGTCGGCGTCACCTGGAAGGGGGCGGCGCCGGGAGCCGGGAGAACCGAAACCCCGATGAGCGCGACCACGGCGAGCGAAGGGCTCCGCAGTCTACGCCGGGAAGAAGGGAGAACGCCCGCCACTCCGACCCAAGATATCAGAAGTTCGAAGCCGGTCCCGACTTTACTGTCCCGAGCCGGGTTGCACCGGGCTCGCGACCTCGGGCTCTTCTCCCTCCACCGGCGGAAAGACGGGGTCGTTGAAGGGGATCTGCGAGCTGCCGGCCTCGGCGCCGGGAGCGTTTCCGAGTCCCGAGGGGTCCGGGGCCGAGGAGACCTGGACCGATCGAGCGGCGGCCATCGCCTCCATGGCCACGAGAGAGTCCTCGCAGCGGAGCGCCGCGAGCCTCAGGAACCTGTCGCGCAGCCGCCTGGCCGCCGAGAGCGCATCGCGCCTCAGAACGCTCTCTTCCGCTTCGCCCATCTTGAATCCCTCGTCCTCGACCACGTCGATGTAGGCTTCGGTCGATCCGTCGCGACGCTGCACTTCGATTCGATCCAGCTTGGAGCCCGGGCCGAGCGTCACCTCGATCTCGTGCTCGCCCGCCTCGAGCTCGAGCGCGAGACTGCGCCTTCGCCCCGCCTGCGCCGGCGTCACCGGGCAGGTGATGACCCTGAGGCAGGTGTCCATGTTCCATCGAACGGGCTGCCCGCTGAGATAGCGGGCCTCGATCGAGTAGAGCCCGGCTTCCGGGACCTGAAAGCGCGCGACTGCGGTGACGATCGAGCCGCCGGTCACGAGCCAGAACGGCTCGTCCTCGACGGTCAAACCCGGCTCTTCGTACGAGAACGAGAGGGTGCGAACGAACTCCTCGCCGCGCACGGTGATGGGCTCTCCGATCGCGGGAAGGTTCTGCTCGAGGTCGAGCGCCTTCGCCAGGGTCACGGCCATCTCCTCGAACCGCAGAGGCTCGAGAGGCTTCCAGCCCCCTTGGGGCTCTACGGGAAGCATGCAGGGAGGGGTCACGCCGAGGGCCTCGGCACGGGTTCCTCGAGGCAGCATGAGACTCAGCTTGTGGTTTCCCGGGCTCAGACGGACGCGATCCAGATCGACCCAGCGTGATTCCGGTCCGGGTTGGTACATCTCGTACGTATGATCGGCGACGGTGAGAAGCGCGCCTCCGCCCGCGAGCTTCACCCGGAACCCGTAGTCGCCGGCTCTCAGCATCGAGACCTCGTACAAGGCCTCCGCGGGACTCGCAGGGCTCGATTGAATGGACCCATCCTGAGACGGGCTCGCCGTAGAGCCATCGAGCATCTGCGCCGCCTGAAACTCGACGCTCTTCGTCCATTGGAGACGCGCGAGGTAGTGGTTGCTCTTCGGGTTGGGCGGGAGGTTCCAGTCGAGACCGAGACCCTGCGCGAGATAGACCGCCCATTCGGCCTGCGTCACCACCGTGCTCTGCGCGATGCCGAAGCCAAGAGCGAGGCCGAGAACCGCGACCGACGACGCGACGACTCCGAAGAGCCGGACCCGTCTCGACACCGTTTTCATGAGGAAACCCTTTCTCTACTGTTCCGTCGACGAACCGTGCAACGGCCATGCCAGCAATGGCGACGCGAATCATTTTGAATTCAATCGTTTCCGGGCGGGTCCTCCCGTATCGTGTGGTGAAACCGCCGTGGTGCGAGGGGGAAACACCGCGCCCGGCCTCCGGCGCGCGCCTCAAGTCATTGAAAGCAGGAGGCGCTCTTCCGATCCGTCATGGCAGAGGATTTGCTACGTGGGCTTGCGAGTGGCCTGGGGCTTTCCCCGTTCCAGCGACAGCTCCCGTTCTCGATGTTCAAAGCTCCCGTGAATTCTGAAAGCTCGAGCTCCCCGCACAATCGCCCCAGGCTAAAGATTTTCCTCCGGGATCGAACGAAGGGCCAGAGAGGACGCCGCATGAGACGCTCCGAGGGTTCGAGGAAGACCTTCCTCGCTTTCGCGCCGTTTCTCGCTTGGGCCGCCTCTGCCGGCGTACTCAACGCCGAAGCCACCGGCAAGAATCCGACACCCTACGTGATCCTGGTGACGGAAGGCGACGGCACGGTCCAGGCGGTTTTCGATCGCTACCCCGAGCTCCGCGGCTCGTGGGAAGAGCTGGCCCGGTTCAACCTTCTTCGCGCCGGCCGGCCCCTGGAGATTCCTGTGGAGATGCTGGAGTCCCCGGGGAGGCTGGCGAAGGTGGGAAGCTTCTACGGAGAAGCCGAGGTGAAGCGGTCGTTCGACTCGCGCTTCATTCCTCTCGTTCCCAATCTCCTGCTGCGGGAAGGCGATGAGATTCGTACCTGGCGCGGCGGGGGGGCGAGGATCCTCTTCGACGACGGGAACTACGTCCTGCTCAAGAGTCAGAGCCGCGCGACCCTCGTATCCCTCGGTTCGAGGGAACAACCCGCGACGTCGCGACTCCAGCTCTTCCTGAAGGAAGGAAGTGTCTGGTCCCGAATGGAGCACGAGCTCCGTGGTCGCTTCGAGGTCAAGACCCCGAGCGCGAACACCATCATTCGTGGAACCGAGTTTCGAGTGAAAGTGGAGCCCGGGGAAGCGACGCGGGTCGAGGTCCTCGACGGACGGGTCGATTTCGAGATGGGAGAGACGCGCCTCTCCGTCGGGCGACAAGAGGGCGCCGTCGCTGTGACCGGCTCCGACGCTCTCGCCCCTTCGCGCCTTCCGCTCGCGCCCGAGCTTCTCGCGCCCCTTCCCGAAGAAGTGCTGCGAAACGAATCGTTCGATCAGACCTTCCGGTGGGGAGCGGTCGAAGGCGCCGAGGTCTACACGTTCGAAATCGCGCGCGACGACCGGTTCTTCGATCTCCTGGCCGAAAGGCAGGTCGGACCGGAAGCGTCGGTTCGCATCCAGGGGATCGAGCCCGGAACGTACTTCTGGAGGGTGACCAGCATCGTTCGCGGATTCGAAAGCTCCCCCGCCGCGAGCCGCTACTTCGTATTCGTCCATCGCCGCCCGTAGAACGCGTCGACCCTGGGGAAAATACCTACGACTCCGGATTCCCGGCGCGAGACAACCCATGCCGCTGGAACACTTTCCTGTAAAATACCCATTCTCAGTGCATTACGCGCAGCCTGGGTCCGGACTCCCCTTCTCGCGAGCCGTCGCGAACGGAGCTCTCGACGCCCGGATCTTCCAAGATCGGCGCGGGCGTATGGTGTCTTCCACCCACCGAGTAGGATCGCTCCCATTGGGGCAGGACCCATGTAAGGCTTAAAGCACTACAATGGAAAGACTTATGCGCGAGCGTGACGACCGGGCTTGGCACACCTGTTGCAGACTCTTCCCCTCAACGTGATCTCCAGCGAGGGTCGTAGCCTGCCCACTCCAGCGGTGGTGCTTGTGAGCTGGCTCTTTCGCGAAGGACTCGACGTGAGACTCCGCGTCAGGGGCTGGAGCATGAAGCCTCTGATCGCGTCGGGCTCGGTTCTTCGCTTCTCTCCGACCGGCGCGCCCGCGGTCGGAGACGTCGTGCTCGCGCGTCTTCCGAACGACTCCCTGGTGGCGCACCGGGTGATAGCCCTCGAGGCAGATCGGATCTGGACGAAAGGCGACGCGTGCCGGACCGCGGACGGCCCGCTCCCCCGCGAGAGCGTCATCGCGCGCGCGGTGCGACTCGAAGGGAGGATTCCCGTTCCTCTATCGAATATCTGGATGAGGGCTCTCGGGCTCGTCGTGAACCGTCTCTATCCCCGGCTCGTCGCCGGATACCGCGCGGTCGTTCCCCGACCCGCGCGCGGGAAGAGCGCCATTTGAGGCTGTCGGGACCGCCCCCGCCCGAGCTCGGAGCCGCCGAGACCGCACTTCTGATAGAGCTCGTGCGAGCGAGCTCCGGGGCCGCCGCCCCGATTCGGGAGTGCTCGCCAATCGATTGGGCCCTCCTGTTCGACGCGGCGCAGCGGCACCACCTGGCTCCCCTCGTTCTCCAGGGGATGCGCGCCCTCGGGACGAATCTCGCCAGGGCTCCGGAGGAATTTCAGGCGCGGCTCGAGAACATCAGAAATCTGGAGCTCGCGAAGGCGATCGTTCGGCTGCACCACGTCGACGAGCTCGGAGCCGTCGCCTTTCGAGAAGGAATGGATCTCTACCTGCTCAAAGGAGCGGCCTTCGCAACGACTCTCTACCGGGATCCCGGCTTGAGACCGATGAGCGACATCGACGTCCTGGTCCACCGCTCGCGCTTCGAGACCTGGTCCCGCGAGCTCGAGAGACTCGGCTATTCGCTGCTCGACACCTCGGACCATGCGAGTTGCTACCGGCGGCGCGCGACCGGAGTGCTCGTCGAGCTCCATAGCCATTTGACCTCGGCCGCGGATTTTCTCGGGCTCGGGACCGGCGCCATTCTCGAGCGATCGCGTCCCCTCGATGCCGGTTCCGCGGCGCGGCTGCGCACGTTGAGCTGGGAGGATCATCTCCTCCACCTCTGCCTCCACGCCAGCTTCCAGCACGGATTTCGCCAGCCGGGGGTGAATGCCTGGGACGCGCGGGCGATCGCCGAGCGCTCGGACTTCGACCCCGACGCGTTCGTCGAGAACGCCCGCGAGCGTAGACTCGCGCCCTGGGTCTACGGCGGCCTCGCCATGACCGCCGCCCTCTGGGAGAGCCCTCGCCTTCGCGCGCTCCTCTCCGCCCTCGACGATTCGGTCCCGCGCTCGATCCTCCGCAAGACGCGCCGCTTTCGCGCCGAGCGTCTGCTCGCGCCCGCAGGAAACGCCGTTTTCGGCGCTCCGATCGCGAGGCTTGGCTGGTCCGGCTGGAATCTGACGACTCTTTCCCTTCTGTGGGCCATATCGCGACCTCGATCTCCCGAGAATCAATGGGGTTTCGGCGCCCGCCTGGGCCGAATCCTGCAACTCGCCAGAAATCATGGACTTGCACTTCTAGGCTCGACCTCGAACGCAGCATCCGCCCTTTCGATGGGCCCGACACCCACTTCACTTGGAGAGGTTCGTGATGTATAATTTTCCCCACACCCAAGAAAAAACTGATGGAGCTGTCTTGATGCAGGAGCCCGCCGGGCCTCAGGTCCTCATTGTCGACGACGACGTCAGCATGCAGCGGATGCTCCGTTCGCGCCTCGAGCGCGAGGGGTATCACGTCGTCACCGCATCCGACGGCGACGAGGGGCTCAACCTCATCCGCAAGCACGCCTTCAATCTGGTCATCACCGACATGCGGATGCCGAAGGTGAAGGGCGACGAGCTGGCCCGCTCCATCACCCAATTCAATCCGGACATCCCGGTCATCGTCATGACCGCCTACGGCGAGGTCAACGAGGCGGTCCGGCTGATGCAGGACGGGGTCTCCTACTACATGACCAAGCCCTTCGACGTCGAGGAGCTGGTCCAGAGGGTGCGCAAGGCCGTCGAGCGCCATCGCACCGCGCACGAGGTGAGTCAGGTCCGGAACAAGATCATGAGCCGGCGCAAGTCCGACTTCATCGTCGGAACCTGCCCCAAGATCGAAGAGCTCCTGACCCAGATCTCGATCGTCGCCCAGAACGACGTTCCGGTCATCATCTACGGAGAGTCCGGAACCGGCAAGGAGCTGGTGGCGCGGGCCATCCATTACACCGGCAAGCGGGCCGACCGGCCGTTCGTGGTCGAGAACTGCGGAGCGATTCCCGAGAACCTCATCGAGAACGAGCTCTTCGGACACGTGAAGGGCGCCTATACCGACGCCCGTACCGATCAGAAAGGTCTCTTCGAGGAAGCCCACGGCGGGACGCTGTTCCTCGACGAAATCGGAGAGCTCCCGCTGCCGCTCCAGGTGAAGTTCCTGCGGGTCCTCCAGGACGGCGAGTTCAAGCGCATCGGATCGACCCGAGGCATCAAGGTCGACGTCCGGGTCATCGCCGCCACCAACAAGGACCTGATCCAGGCAATCTCCGAGAAGTCGTTCCGCGAGGACCTCTTCTACCGCCTCAACGTGATCCCCATCCACCTCCCGCCGCTCCGCGATCGGAAGGAGGACATTCCCCTCCTCATCAATCATTTCCTCACCGACTTCAACAAGGAGCTGGGGAAGAACGTCGAGGGATTCTCGCCGGCGGCGATCCAGAAGATGATGACCTACCAGTGGCCGGGGAACATCCGCGAGCTCAAGAACAAGGTCAAGCAGGCGATGGTTCTCACCCGCAACAACGTAATCACCGCCGAGGATCTCTTCTTCCACGTTCCGGTGTCGTCCAACAAGTTCCAGTCCTTCAAGGAGGCGAAGCGCGAGTTCGAGAAGGAGTACATCTCCCAGGTGCTCCGGATCTGCCAGGGGAACATCTCCCAGGCGGCGCGGCTCGCCCGGAAGGACCGGAAGGACTTCTACGACGTGATGAAGAAATACGGCATTCAGCCGGAAATCTTCAGAAAGCAGCAGGCGGGGTAGAAGCCAATTCTTCGCTCCTAGAAACTCACGGCGCGGCCGCCGGCGTCGGCTGAAGCCAGACCACGAACCTCCCTGAGAGCTCGGGGAGCTCGAACGCCTTCCAGGTTCCCTCGAGGCGATTGCCCTTCTGCGTGGCGTCGAGGTGGAAATGGAGCTGATCGGCTCCCTCCTCGCCGTACTCGACGCTTCCGAGAACCGCCCCCACCGTCGAGCTCAGACGCGCGAATCTCCCGCTCATGGGCCGCGCTCCCTCTTCGTTCAGGATCGCGCTTCCCGAAAGCGCCCCGACCGGCCCTTCGATGCGGAGGCTCAGAGGATACCCCTGCGGCTCGACATAGCCATACCACGAGCCCACGAGGTGCTGGTCTCCGAGCGAATCGTCGGCGACGCCGGGGATGGGCGCGTCCACCAGAACCCGATCCCGGATCTCGGACCGCGAAACGAGATGGAACCACTCGCCGGCCGCACGGAAATGGTGCGTTCCCAGGATCTGGGTCACCGCGGGATTCGGAGGATGGAGCCCCATCGCGAACAGCGCCCCGGGCTCGGTGAGCAGCGTTCTGAGGCCGGTCTCGTCTCCTTCTCCCAGTACCACGACGCTCGTGGGCCGGCGCTTTTCCACTTCGAGGAGGTAGGTGACCGGCGCGACCACGAGCTCGGCCGTCCTCGAGACCGCCAGGACGCGCGCTCCTTCGGGAAGCGCGTCCAGCGCTCTCACGGCGAATCCGCGCGCTTCCGGAAGATACCGTCGGTCGGGATTCAGTTGAGAGGCGAGATGGTCGAGGGGAAGCTCCTTGGGAACGTCGAGAAGCGCCTCGACCCGCAGCTCCATCTGCGCCTTGCGCACCGCGAGAGGCGCGAAGCGGTAGATGACCAGCGGCGAGGCGGAGAGCACCAGCGCGACCGCGAACCCCTGCCAGTTCCCGCTCGACAGGAGCTTCCACCATCCATAACCCACGGCGACCGAGAAGAACACCCACGCCGGAAGGTAGGAGGGAACCGGCTCCGGAAGGTGGAGCGTCACCGCGAGGGCGGAGTAGATCAGAAACAGCGGGAATATCAGCCAGAAGACGTATCTCTGGCGACGGTTCAGCTCGGCGAGCCCGATGAGCCCGATGACGATGGACCAGGGTGGGAAGTTGAGGAGGAGCATGGAGCCGAACCGTATCAGCGACTCCTGGAGCGGCTGGTCCCAGGCGAGCATCATGTGGTCCCAGAAGCGAAGCCAGCTCTTCTGCTGCTCGGGCACGGCGAAGCCGAGCTCGTACCATCCCCGGACGGCGACCAGGAGCGATATCGAGGCGCCGGCGGCGAACATCATGACGCCGCGAAAGCGCACCACGCCGAGGTTGCGGACGAGAGGCGGGTGGACCACGCGCACGAACAGAAAGACGACGGGCACGAGGAAGACCATCAGGAGGTTGTTCGCGAGCGAGAGGCCGAAGACCCCCATCCCGAAATACAGATTCTTGGCGCCGCCCTCGTTGGCGAAGCGGATGAGGAAATAGAGCGTCGCCGCGAGGAGGAGCGCGTCTAGAGGCTCCGGCCCCGGCGTCACCGCCCGCATCCAGAACGTGTGGGATACGGCGAGAGAGAGCGCGGCGAGCACTCCGACCCGCCGCGCGATGAACTGCGGCGCCATCTGCAGGAGCATCTTCAGCAGCAGATAGACGAAGAGGCAGGCGCCGGCGGCGAAGGCGGCTGCCGCCCAGCTCGCGCCGCTCGAGATCTGCCCCAGGGGAAGCAGGAGGAGGGGCTGGGAAAGGAAAACGAAGAGCGGGTGGGTCCACGGGCCGTCGCCGATATCCGTGAGCGCCACCCGCCGCTGGTACAGGGCGCCCTCCATCCAGGCGAGGTCGGAAGGACCCGTCAGATAAAAGAAGACGAACGCGGACGCGAACACCGCCACGGCGGCGCCGACGTTCAGGCCGGTTCGCGCCCAGCGTCCCTTCATAGCCATGGCACCCCTGCTTTTCTCAAATGCCGGCGCTCGCGTTCGCGGGCCGAACGCCGGTAGATACTAGTCTATTCGGCCCCATCTCGAAAGAATCGCCGGAAACGCTACAATTCTTTACACGAGATCCGTGAGGAATGCTTTCGCCCCGCCGTACGGGGTGATAATATCCTTGGATTGCGCGGAGTTTGCTCACGCGACATCGCTTCGTCGAGTCCGGACTCGGGCTCGACGTCTCGCGTCTGCCCCGCGGCGGACGACCTTAGAAAGATATTTCGGGGCTACGGAGGACCTAAATGACCAAAGGCTACGATTTCGCCTTCGCTATCGGCGGGGCGGCCGGGCAGGGGATTGCGACCCCCGGCAACATCCTGGCGCGACTCTTCGTGCGCCGGGGCCTTCATTTGAACGCTTACAACGCGTACCAATCGATCATCCGTGGCGGGCACATCCTGCTCACGGTGCGCGTCAAGACCGAGCCGGTCCCCACCCACGGGGACAGGATCGATCTGCTCTTGTGCCTGAACCAGGACACGATGACCCGGCACGCGCGGCACCTGGTTGATGGGGGACGCGTCATCTTCAACAGCGACGACGTCCGGCCGAGCGAGGTGGCTTCCGGCGTCGAGCTCTGCGGCCTTCCGGTGAAGGAGCTGACCAACGACAACCGGAACAAGCTGGTCCAGAACACCGTCGCGCTGGGGGCGATGGTGAATCTGCTGGGCACCGATTTCAAGGTCCTCGAAGAGGCGCTCCTGCAGCAGTTCAAGAGCAAGGGCCAGGAAGCCGTGGACGAGAACGTGGGAACCGCGCGCGCCGGCTACGAGTACGCCAAGGCGCATTTCAAGCCGTTTCCGGACGCCCTTCCCGAGGGGAAGAAGCCTCTCGCGGTGTGGACGGGCAACGAAGCCCTCGCCATGGGCGGAGCCGCCGCCGGGGTGAAGTTCTACTGCGCCTATCCCATGAGCCCGAGCACCGGCGTCCTCCACTGGATGGCGAAGAACGCGCGCGAGCTCGGAATCATGGTGCGGCAGATCGAGGACGAAGTCGGAGTGGCGAATGTCGCCATCGGCGCCGCTCACACCGGAGCCCGCACGATGTGCGCGACCTCGGGCGGCGGATTCGCCCTCATGACCGAGGCGTTCGGCGCCGCGGCGATGATGGAAGTTCCCGTGGTCTTCATCAACGTGCAGCGCGCCGGCCCGTCGACGGGCGTTCCCACCAAGACCGAGCAGGGAGATCTGTGGCAGGCGCTCGGGGCGAGCCAGGGCGACTTCGAGCGCATCATCGTCGCTCCGAGGGACGCGCTCGATGCTTTCCTCACTCTGCCGGAGCTCTTCAATCTGGTCGACCACTACCAGTGCCCGGGGCTCGTGCTCTCGGACCTTCTTATCTCGGAGGGAACCTTCAGCGTGAACCCCGACGACGTCGACATGCATCCCAAGATCGAGCGCGGCGCGCTCATCACAGCCACGACGGGTGCTCCCGACGGCGACGGCTACCGGCGCTACGAGGACACCGAGACCGGCATCTCCCCGCGGGCGGTGCCGGGAGTGCCGGGCCACGTGCACGTGATCGCGACCGACGAGCACGACGAGGAAGGCATCCTCGTCTCCGACGAGTTCACCAACCCCCACAAGCGGCGCCAGATGGTGGAGAAGCGCGCCCGCAAGCTGAGCGACTTCCTGAAGAAGGTGGAGGCCCCGAAACTCCAGGGGCCGGCGGACGCCGACGTGACCCTCGTCGGCTGGGGCTCGACCGAGGGGGTCCTTCAGGAGGCCGTCGAGCTTCTGAGCCACCAGGGCGTAAAGGCCAATTATCTGTCGATCAAGTGGATCAAGCCGCTCCACGCCGACGAGATCAGCCGCGTGCTGTCGAAGGCAAAGAAGGTCCTCGTCGTCGAGAACAACTTCTCCGGACAGTTCTACCGCTACCTGCGGAGCGAGACCGGGATTTCGGTCCACGGCCACATCCGCAAGTACGACGGCGAGCCGTTCCTCCCGCATCACGTGGCGAACGGCGTGACCGATCACCTCGGGAAAAAGAAGGACGTCGTCGACGGCGTCTACGTGCCGTATCAGGAGATTTTGGTTTAGGCAGCGAGCGAGGCGTCAGCGATCGGCGGGGAGCGATCGGCCGCCCGCGATCAGCGAACAGCGGCGCCCGGCCCGCCTTCGCAAATTGCTTCGGCGGGTCCGCCGGAGCCCGAAGGGCGGAGGCGGAAGGGCCCATCCTCCCCGCGCGAGGAGCGCGGGGAACGAGCGAGCGAAGAGCGAGCGAGTAACTAAGTAAGGAGCAACAACAAAAAATGGCGACAACATCCATGGTTGAGCTGAAGCCGAAGGACTTCAAAGGAAAGGTCGAGCCCGACTGGTGTCCCGGCTGCGGCGATTTCGGCCTTCTGAACTCGGTCCAGAAGGCCCTGGCGGAGCTCGGGAAAAAACCCCATGAGGTCGTGTGCGTGAGCGGAATCGGGTGCTCCTCGAACTTCCCCGGGTACCTCAACGCTTACGGGATGCACACCCTCCATGGGCGCGCGCTCGCGGTGGCGACGGGGGTCAAGCTCGCGAACCACGAGCTCACGGTCCTCGTCACCGGCGGCGACGGCGACGGTTACGGCATCGGCGGGAACCACTTCGTCCATACCGCGCGGCGCAACGTGGACCTGACGTACCTGGTGATGAACAACCAGATCTACGGTCTCACCACGGGACAAATCAGCCCCTCGAGCAACGTCGGAATGAAGACCAAGTCGACCCCCTTCGGCAACATCGAGAGGCCGGTCCATCCGACGGCGGCGGCGATCATCAACGGCGCCACCTTCGTCGCCCGCGGATTCTCGGGCCATGGCAAGCACCTCGTCTCCATCATCAAACAGGCGATCGAGCACAAGGGGTTCTCTCACGTCGATGTATTCAGCCCCTGCGTGACCTTCAACCACGACAACACCTACGATTTCTTCCGCGAGCGGGTAAAGCAGCTCGAGGAGTCGGGGCACGACCCCTCGGATTGGAAGTCGGCCTGCGAGAAAGCGCTGATGTGGGGTGAGACCATCTATACCGGCGTCTTCTACCGCAACGACGAAGTGCCCGCGCTCCACGAGCTCGAGCCGATCCTGGACGAGGGCGGCCCGGTCTCCCGCCGGACCCCCGAGCTCACCAAGGAGCAGAGCGCCCGCATTCTCAAGCGCATGATGTGACGGTTCCTTCTTGAGCCGTCCCGGAGGCCGCGCGGTGGTCGATGCCGCGCTCGTCGCCACCATTCTGGTCTGGGCGGTGAACTTCAGCGTGGTGAAGGCGGCTCTCCGGCACTTCACCCCGATGGCCTTCACCAGCATTCGCCTGGTGGGAGCTTCGATCTGCTTTCTCACCCTCGCGAGGCTCTCGCCCGGCCCGAGCCTGCTTCCTTCCGATCGGAATCGCCTCGTGCTCCTGGCGCTCGTCGGACACACGTTCTATCAGGTGTTGTTCATCCAGGGGATTCATGCCACGACGGCCTCCAACTCGGCGATTCTCCTGGGATTGACGCCGGTGTTCGTGGCGCTCCTGAGCCTTCTCTTGTCGTCCGACAGGCCGGGCGCGGGCGCGTTCCTCGGTATCGGGGTTTCGATCCTCGGGGTGTACCTGGTGCTCCACGACTCGTCCAGTGCGGGCGGGAGCCTCCTCGGAGACGGCCTCACGCTCGCCGCCACGTTCTGCTGGTCGCTCCACAGCGTGCTGAGCCAGCCTATCGTCGCCCGCTACGGCGCGCTCAAGACCAGCGCCTACGCGATGTCCATCGGGAGCCTGGCCTTCCTACCGCTCGGCATCCCGGAGCTCTATCGGATGACGCCGGCCGCAATCCCCGCCTCCGCCTGGTGGGCTCTCGGCTATTCGATCGTCTTCTCCCTCGTCGCCGCCTATTGCCTCTGGTATTTCGCCATCGGCCGAGTCGGGCCGACGCAGACCGCAGTCTTTTCGAACCTCACCCCCGTGGCCGCCATGATCGTGGCATACTTGGCGCTCGATGAGCCGGTGGGGAAGCGGAAGGTCGTGGGCGCGCTCGTGATCTTCCTGGGAATCTACCTGGTTCGGAGGCAGAAACGATCGACTTTGGATGCAGGACTTGACCGCGGCGGTAGGAGCCGGTTAGCATAAGTCTCGCTCCTCCCCCAACCAGGAAAGGTTCTGACGGCAATCATGCGCCCGATTTGGGTGTGGACGAGCGTTCACGGGTGGCTTTCTCCCCTGGCCTACCCGGAGACCCACGACCGGTATTCCATCGTGCCGATCTCGATCGCGCCCGGCGAGACTCTGCCGAGCACGCCGGGAATCCTGATTCTCGACGAGCACCTGCTTTCCGAGCACCGTGCCGCCGTCGAGGCGTTCGCCCGGCGGCCGGGGGGCGCGTACTCCCCGGTAATCGCCATTTCGCCGAAAGGCGGCGCTTCGGAGGGCGACGAGCTCCTCTTCGACGTCCTCCCCGTGCGGCCGAATCAGGGCGAGCTCCTGAGGACGATACGAAACGCGACGCACTACCTCGAGAGCCAGCTGCGCCTGGAAGAGTCCCAGGCTCGGGCGGAGCAAAAGGCGAGAGAGCTCGAGGAGCTTCACGCCATCGGCATCGCGCTCTCGGCCGAGCACGATCACGACCGGCTCCTCAGCCTCATCCTGAGCAAGGCGCGGGAGATCACCAACGCCGATGCCGGGAGCCTGTTCCTGGTGGCCAGCCTCGAGATGCCCCTCGAGACTCCCGAACGGACCGTCGAGCGCGTGGGCGGCCGCTGGCTTCGTTTCCGGCTCGCGCAAAACGACTCCCGGCGGCTCCGGTTCGAGGAGGACATCCTCACCATCGGCCCCGGAAGCATCGCCGGCTACGTTGCCGAGACCGGAGAGACGCTCAATCTCGAGGACGCGTACGCGCCGTCCCAGGGCAAACCCTTCGCCATCAATCGGAGCTTCGACGAGACCATCTCGTACCGCACGCGATCCATGCTGGTGATCCCGATGCAGAACCACGAGGGCGAGAGCATCGGCGTCCTCCAGCTCATCAACAAGAAGCGCTCCCGCGACACCATTCTGGACGGCCCCTCGAGCTTCGAGACCGAGGTGCTCCCGTTCGACGAGCACGACGAGATTCTCGTCCGTTCGCTCGCGAGCCAGGCCGCGGTCTCCATCGAGAACAACAGCCTGTACCTTCAGCGGGAGAACCTCTTCGCCCGCTTCGTAGACGCCGCGGTCCAGGCGATCGAAAGCCGCGACCCCACGACCCAGGGACATTCCCGACGAGTGGCGGCGATGACCGCCGAGCTCGCGCGAGTCGCGAACCGGACGGATCGCGGCGCTTACGCGGATCTGCGCCTTTCCGACGATCAGATCCGCGAGCTCCGTTACGCCGCGCTCCTTCACGATTTCGGGAAGGTAGGGGTCACGGAGAAGGTCCTGCGCAAGGCGACGAAGCTCTATCACGGCGAACTTTCATTGGTTCGCCAGCGCTTCAAGACGATCCGTCGCACCCTCGAAGCGCAGTATCTGAGGCGGATGCTCGACCAGCTCCTCGCGAAAGAGGCCACTCCCGAGGACGTCGAGTGCCTGAAAGAGGACCTGGAGCGCCGGCTCGAAATGGTGGACCGCGCCCGGAACGCAGTCGAGGAAGCGAATAAGCCGACGATCACCCACTTCTCCGATTTCCATTTCATCGAGGAGCTCGGGACCGTCACCTACGACGACCTCGACGGCACCTCCCGGAGCTACCTCGAGCCCAACGAGATCCTTTCGCTCACGGTGGCGCGCGGAACGCTCACCGAGCTCGAGCGCCGGAAGATCGAGTCCCACGTCAATCACACTTACGACTTCCTCTCCACCATCCCCTGGACGCGGGACCTCATGGACATTCCCGAGCTCGCGCGCAGCCATCACGAGAAGCTCGACGGAAGCGGGTACCCCGGCGGTCTTCGGGCCGACGACATCCCGCCCCAAACGCGGATGATGACGATCTCGGATATCTACGACGCCCTGACGGCAAAGGACCGCCCCTACAAGCCCGCGGTGCCGACGACGAAAGCTATTGAAATCCTCGAGGAGGACGCGGGAAAAGGCCGGATCGATCGCGACCTTCTCGACCTCTTCATCGACGCCAGAGTCTTCCTGCACGGCCTCACCAGCTAGATCCTGGTGTGAGAAGGGGAGATGTGGAGACAGGGGATTCTCCACTTGGCTTGGCCGGATTGGCCCACCCAGCCCTTCATTGTCCTAGCACATTTGACGATTTTGGCCGTAATTGATAGAACCCTGGCATGGGCCAATGGGAGCGGCTCCGGCTCGACCGGGAATCGACCTCGCCTCTGTACCGTCAGGTTTCCGAGCAGATCCGGACGTGGATCGCCTCGGGTGAGCTAGAGCCGGGCGAAAAGCTCCCTCCCAGCCGAGAGCTCGCCGAAACGCTCGGGATCAATCGAAACACGATCGCGAGCGCTTATGAGGAGCTCGCGAAGGCGGGCGACGTTCGCTCTCACGTGGGACAGGGCACGTTCGTCGCGGCGGGCGCTTCCGAATCCTCGCGTGCCCCGCTCCGGTTTCGGTTTTCTCGGGCCGCAGAGGCATCGGCGGAGCGCGTGCAGAAGCCGGCCGTCGCCTCCGGCCATCCCGACCCCATCGATTTCGCGACCCTGGTTCCGGACGAGGAGCTCTTTCCCGTCGAGCCCTTCCGGGAGGTTCTCGACCGGGTGCTCCGCCGGGAAGGCAAAACCCTCCTCCAGTACGGGCCGGCCGCCGGCCACCCTCCCCTCCGCGCCTATATCGCCGGGTGGATTCGAGAGCGAGGGGTAGCGGCCGACGCCGAGAACGTCCTCATCGTGAACGGATCCCAGCAGGGACTCGACCTCATCTGCCGGAGCCTTCTCGACCCGGGCGACCGGGTCGCGCTCGAGACGCCGACCTATACCATCGTCCTTCCTCTCCTCGCGCAGTACCACGCGCAGATGGAGCCGATTCCCATGACCGAACGAGGCATGGATCTCGACGCCCTCGAGACCGTGCTCGAGAGCTCGCGGCCGAAGCTCGTCTTCACCATGCCGACGTTCCACAACCCCACGGGCCTCACCATGGACCTCGACTCCCGGCGCCGCCTCCTCGAGCTCGCATCGCGCTATTCGACTCCGGTGGTCGAGGACGATTTCGACTCCGAGCTCCGCTTCGAGGGCGACGCCCTCCCGCCTTTGAAAGCGCTCGACGAGCACGGGTCCGTTCTTCACATCGGCACGTTCTCCAAAGGTCTCTTTCCCGGACTGCGCCTCGGCTTCGTCGTCGCGCCGCCGCCGGTGGTCGCGGCGCTCGCCCGCTCCAAGCTCATCGCCGATTACCATACCAGCCTCCTCCTGCAGGCCGCCGTGCTCGAGTTCTGCCGCGAAGGGCTCTACGAGCGGCACCTGAAGCGGCTGGTCTCGATCTATCGCGAGAAGAGCCGGGCGTTGACGCGGGCGCTCGAGCGCTCCTTTCCCGCGAACGTCTCCTGGACCCGCCCCGAAGGAGGCTACGCCTTCTGGGTCACGCTTCCCGAGGGCACCTCGGGCGACGCGATTCTCGAGGAGAGCGCGAGGGCCGGAGTCCTCTTCACTCCGGGCTCGAACTTCTTCGCCCGCGGCGAGGGCGACCGCCACCTGCGCCTCTCGATCTCGAGAGTGCCCTCGGAGCGCATCGAGGAAGGCATCGAGCGGCTGGGAGCCATCCTCACGCGGCACGGACGGGAATCGAACGACAAGGGACGGACTCGGGCGCTTCCGCACGAGCCCGCACTGCACATCTAAAAGGAGGCAGAAGGTCATGACCGACACCAGTTTGAAGCTCAAGACGGGGCTCGCCGACATGCTGAAGGGCGGAGCCATCATGGACGTCACCAACGCCGAGCAGGCGAAGATCGCCGAGGACGCGGGAGCGGTGTCGGTGATGGCGCTCGAGCGCGTCCCCTCCGACATCCGCAAGCACGGCGGCGTCGCCCGCATGTCTGCCGTCGACAAGATCCTCGAGATTCAGGAGACGGTGAGCATTCCGGTGATGGCCAAGGTGCGCATCGGGCACTTCGTGGAGGCGCAGATTCTCCAGGAGATGAAGGTCGACTTCATCGACGAGAGCGAGGTGCTGACGCCCGCGGACGAGGAGAACCACGTCGACAAGCACGCGTTCCAGGTCCCGTTCGTCTGCGGCTGCCGCGACCTCGGTGAGGCCCTTCGGCGCATCGGCGAGGGAGCGGCGCTCATCCGCACCAAGGGAGAGGCGGGCTCGGGCAACATCGTCGAAGCCGTGCGCCACCTCCGCCGGATCGGAGGCGATATGCGGAGGCTCACGGTGCTCGGCAACGAGGAGCTCATGTCCGAAGCGAAGCGGCTCGGCGCCCCGTACGAGCTCGTCCGGCTCGTCGCCCGGACGGGAAAGCTTCCCGTCCCGAACTTCGCTGCCGGCGGGGTGTCGACTCCCGCCGACGCGGCGCTCTGCATGCACCTGGGGGCGGAGTCGGTCTTCGTGGGCTCCGGCATCTTCAAGTCGGAGGACCCGGCGAAGCGGGCCGCCGCCATCGTGAAGGCGGTCACCCACTACCAGGACCCGAAGGCTCTGGTGGAAGCCTCCCGGGGGCTCGGCGAGCCGATGCCGGGAATCGACGTGAGGCAACTCGACGAGAAGGATCTGCTCCAGACCCGGGGCTGGTAGGAAATGAACCGGGTCGGAGTCCTCGCCCTCCAGGGCGATTACGCCCTTCACCAGAAGATGCTCGAGCGCATCGGCTGCCGATCGCGGCAGGTACGCAAGGCGGCGGAGCTCGAGGATCTCGACGCGCTGGTGATTCCGGGAGGCGAGAGCACGACGATGCTGAAGTTCATTCAGGAAGAAGGACTCCTCGAGCCGCTCCGTAAGCTTCACGCGGACGGAGCGGCTCTCTACGGGACCTGCGCCGGAGTCATCCTCCTGGCGAAAGAAGTGACCTCACCGAGCCAGACCTCGCTCGGCCTCCTGGACGTGACCGTCGAGCGAAACGCCTACGGCCGCCAGGTGGACAGCCACCTGGCGAACGAACCCTGCCCGGAGCTCGGCTCCGACCCGCTCCCGATGGTGTTCATCCGCGCTCCGGTGATTCGCCGCACCGGCCCGCGCGTCTCCGTCCTCGCCCGCCACCGGGGTGAGCCGGTGCTGGTGCGCGAGGGCCGGATCCTCGGCAGCACCTTTCACCCCGAACTGTCCGAAGACGAACGCGTGCATCGTTATTTCGTCGAGAATGTGGCCTCCGATTCAAGAACCCGCCACGCTTCGGTGTAAAAGGCCGCACGTCCCCTGTAAAGAATCTGGATCGCGGCGTCGGTTCGCCGGCGTTTTCACGAAGATAATTGAGATTACTGCCAATCGGGCAGTGGCATCGAAATTGCGTGGTTCTTCCAGGATTCGAGCTCGATGTGATGCAAGCGACAGAAGTTCGGCCCCGGACGGCGTCCGCAGACGGACACGGAACCAGGACCGGGGTGCTCTCGTCTAACTTGAACAAGGCTCGGTGCATTCCATGCCGGAAGAGTCCATCCTCATAGTCGGAGCCAGTCGAGCGTCCAGCGAGGCCGAGGCCGCGCTCGCTTCGGAATCCTGGATCGTGACCATCGTCGAGGGACTCGCGGAAGCGATTCCCGAGATCGACCGCCGCCGCCACCAGGTCGTCGTCCTGGATACGGATGCCATCCCCGAGGCGCCGTGGCAGGCGCTCGAGATCCTCCGAGAGCGGGATCCCCAGGCGACCGTGCTCCTCCTGGTGAGCTCGGAGACACCCTGGTCCTCGTTCTCGAGCTATCGCCAGCGTCCCGCGGGGCTCGTCCTGAAGCCGCTCGATCGAGCGGCGCTCTTGATGGCCGTCGACTCGGCGGTCGTCTACCGGCGCCTCCTCGAGGAAAATCGCACGCTGAAGCGCCAGCTGGGAAGCGCCGTCAGTCTGGGCGACTGGGTGGGCTGCACCCCGGAATCGATCGAGATACGGAAGTCGATCGCCACCGCCGCTCTCGCGAACGGGAACGTCCTCCTCCTCGGCGAGGACGGCTCCGGCAGGCGTCTCGCCGCGGAGCTCCTGCACCGCCACGGGAGGAACCCCGGAGCGACGTTTCTCCCCGTGGACCTTGTGAGCCTCCCCGCGGGCGAGATCCACCGGCTCTTCGACGAAGTGCTGGAGGCCGCGGACACCGGACGCGGCGCGTACGTCCATGGCGCCCGTCCCGGCACGCTGTACCTCGCGGAGCTGACCGCGCTCACTCCCGAGGACCAGAGGAGCCTCGCGCAGAAGCTCCTTCGGCCGCTCCCCTTCCGCATCATGGCTTCGGCTCATCCCTCGCTCGTCGACGCCGTTCGGCAGAACCGGTTCGACGAGGAGACGTTCCGCGCCGTCTCCAAGTGCCGCATCCAGATCCCTCCGCTGCGCGCCCGCCGCGCCGATATCCCGCTCCTCATCGACCATTTTCTGAAGCGGTCCTGCGAGCGGTTTCAGCTCAAGTCTCTCGGAATCCCATCGACCTCGATCGAGAACTATTCGGGCTACGACTGGCCGGGGAACGTCGCAGAGCTGGCGATGATGATCGAGCGCGCGGTCAGCATCGCTTCGGCGGCGAAGTTCGACGGCACGACCCTTCCGGAGCATTTCTGCTCCCCTCCGTCGCTCACCGTTCCCGAGGGAGGCCGCCTCAAGAACATCTCCCTCCGGGAGCTCATCGCCGACATCGAAAAGCGGATCATCGTCCAGACGCTCGAGAGGGTCGACGGGAGCCAGAAGCGGGCGGCAGAAGAGCTGCGCCTCAACCCAACCACCCTCCACGAGAAGATGAAACGCTACAAGATCCTTCCCGCGGTTCGCCGGCAGAGGGCCTGAAGAGAGAAGACTCTCCCGAGCCCCTTCTCCCGGGGGGCTTTACGGGGCCGAATCCTTCACTTATCATTGACAACAAAAGGTTACGGCGATTAGACTACGCGCCAGTCGAGGTCCTTTCCTCGCTGGTCCAGACCGAAAACAGCGTCCCTTTCCAGTCCGAAATCGCTCGGCGACGGAACCAGGGAGCAAAAATACCGCGCAGGAGGTGAGTTCGTGAAGAGATCTTGGTTGGCCCCCCTGGGATTGCTGATCCTCGCTGGCCTGGTTTTGCTGGGGTTGGCCGGATGCGGAAAGGAGCCGCCACCACCACCGCCACCACCGCCGCCAGCTGCGGCACCACCGCCGCCACCGCCTCCTCCGCCGCCGCCACCGCCACCGCCGCCACCGCCACCGCCGACCGAAGCGGATCTCTATGGACGGGCGACCATCGAGGAGCTCCAGAGGAACCTGAGCGACGTCCTCTACGACTACGACCAGGCGACTCTGCGGGAAGACGCGCGGGCAACGCTCGCGAAGAATGCGGATTGGCTCAAGCGGCCCTACAACACCTCGGTCATCCTGGTCGAAGGCCACTGCGACGAGCGCGGCACCGAGCGGTACAACCTCGCCCTCGGCGAGCGACGTGCCCGGGCCGCCATGGAGTATCTGCAGTCACTGGGAATTCCCGCGAACCGCGTCAAAATGGTGAGCTACGGGAAGGAGAGACCCCAGTGTACGGAGGCGACCGAGGCCTGCTGGCAGAGCAACCGCAGGGCCCACTTGAGGATCGACGCGAAGTAGCGCGATTCTGAGATTTCGCTGAAAGCCCCGGGGCCGTCCCCGGGGCTTTTTTCTCGGCTCTCAGGCCTCGCGGCGGAGGCGGAGGCGAAGGTCCTGGACCGTCGCCCGGTGCTTGAAGGCTTTGCTTCCGTTCACGAACAAGACCGGGATGTCGTCTCCGAATCGTTTTTCGAGGTCGCTGTCCCGCGAGACGTCGGTTTCCCGCAGCCGGATCTCGAGGCCGCGGGCAGCCTCGAAGAGCGCTTCCTTCATCTCCTCGCAGAGATGACACCCCGGCCTGGTCATGAGCTCTATCTCGATCGTACCGTCCTTCACGCCCGGGAAAGCTCCTCGAGGATTCGCTCCGCCGCCGTGCGCGGGGATCGATCGAGCGCGATCGCCCGGCCCACGACCACATAGGTCGCTCCCAGGCGGGCGGCGTCGCCGGGAGTCGCGACCCGCTTCTGGTCGTGGCTGTCCTTCGACCACTCGGGGCGGACACCGGGAACGAGAATCTGGAATCCATCGCCGAGGGCTTCCCGTATCGCCTCGACCTCCAGGGCCGAGGCGACGACCCCGTGAAGCCCGCTCTCTGCGGCGAGGCGGGCGAGCCGCAGGACCTGTTCGCGGCTCTTCTCGCGGAAGCCGAGGACCTCGAGATCGTCGTCCCCGAGGTGGGTGAGTACCGTGACGCCGAGCACCACCGGCCGGTCGGCCCCTCCCGCTTCCCGCGCGGCCGCGGCCGCGGCGCTCATCATCGCTTTTCCCCCCGAGGCGTGCACGTCCACGATCGCGACCCCGTGGCGCGCGGCGGCGCCGACGGCCCCGGCCACCGTCTTCGGAATGTCGTGGAACTTCAAATCGAGGAACACCCGCGCGGGAGCGAGCTCCCGCAGGATCTCCGGTCCGACCGCGGTGAAGAGCTCCTTCCCCACCTTGAAGAACCCGACGACCCCCGCGAGCTCGTCTCGTGGGTGAGCGAGGTCGG
>Ga0105095_10000366_pt1 | contig 21623 bp, 20 predicted proteins | sample PPLLak2March2015_2_FD_79180 | JGI IMG/M metagenome (GOLD analysis project Ga0105095, IMG submission 79180) | Freshwater sediment microbial communities from Prairie Pothole Lake near Jamestown, North Dakota, USA - PPLs Lake P8 Core (3) Depth... | ecosystem: Environmental > Aquatic > Freshwater >...
CACGGCCACCACGGCCCAGGGCCGGCGGATGCTCCAGCCGAGCACCGTGTGGTACTTCCGGTCGATGCGGTCGTAGAACTCGCCCCACTTCTCGAGGATGCGGCCCAGCCGCGTCTTGGTCCGCTCCTCGGGCGGGAGGTAGCGGACGAATCGCGATGACAGCATCGGGTCGAGCGTGAAGGCCACCAGCAGCGACATCGCCACGGCGAACGCGATGGTCAGCGCGAACGATTTGAAGAACTGGCCCACGATGCCGGTCATGAAGCCCACCGGCAGGAAGACCGCGAGAATGGTGAAGGTCGTCGCCATCACGGCCAGGCCGATCTCCGAGGTGCCCTTCTGCGCCGCGGTGACCGGGTCCTCGCCGTGCTCCATGTGGCGATAGATGTTCTCGCGCACCACCACCGCATCGTCGATGAGGATGCCGATGACCAGTGAGAGCGCCATCAGGGTCATCATGTTGATGGTGAACCCGACGACGTACATGAAGAAGAACGTCGCGATGACCGACGTGGGGAGCGCCAGCGCCGAGATGAGCGTCGAGCGCCAGTCGCGCATGAAGACGAAGATGATGAGGACGGCCATCAGGCCGCCGAAGATGATGTGGCCACGCACGTCGCGGACGTTCTCGCGGATGCCGTCGGCGTCGCTGTGGACGGGGCGAATCTGCAGTTGCGGGAAGCCCGGCGCGTTCTTCGCGAGCGCTGCCTCCACCTTCGTGGCGATGTCGACCGTATTCGCGCCCGCCTGCTTGCGGACGGCGAACGACACGGCGTCGGCGCCGTCCAGCCTGGTCGTGGACATGCGGTCCTCGTAGCCGTCGATCACGGTGCCCACATCGCGCACGCGCACGGTGGATCCGCCCGTCGACCGCAGGATCACCTGCTCGATCTCGGCGGCGGACCGGAACTCGCCCTTCGTGCGCAGCGAAACCGACTGGCCGTCGCGCTTCACCTGGCCGCCCGGCACGTCGAGGTTCTCGGCCGAGAGCTTCGCGGCCACCTCCGTCAGCGGGAGGCCGAGCGCCTCGAGGCGCCGCGGATCCAGGTTCACCTGGATTTCGCGCACCTCGCCGCCGTTCACCTGGACAGCCGCGACGCCATCAATCTGTTCGAGCAGCGGCTTGAGGTCGTCCTCCACCTGGCGCCGTGTCACGTCGCTCGGCTGCGTCGACCCGACGGCGAACACCATGATGGGGAGCGCCGCGACGTCGAAGCGCTCGATCGTCGGGTCCTCGATCTGCTGGGGCAGCCGGTCGCGAATGGCGGCCACCTTCTCACGCACCTCGGCGGTGGCGGCCTGGGGGTCGACTTCGAGGCGCAGCTCGATGCCGACCCGGGCGAAGCCCTCGGTCGAGGTGGAGATGACGCGCTTGACGCCGTTGATCCCCGCGACCGCGTCCTCGATCGGTTTGGTGACCAGGGTCTCGACTTCCTCGGGCGCGGCGCCAGGGTAGATGACCGAGACGTTGACGAAGGGGAAGTTGACCTCCGGGAAGAGGTCGATCCCGAGGCGTGTCATGGACACGATGCCCAGCACCATGAAGCTGGCGATGACCATCGTGGCGAACACGGGGCGCTTGATGGATGTATCAGAAATCCACATGACCTTCGACTCGCACTGATCTCGCGACGGTGATTCGGGGGCCTATCGGGCGGCGACCGGACGGACTTTCGCCCCGGGCGCCAGCTGGCGACGGGCATCGACCACGAGGGTGTCGCCGGCCCGCACGCCCTTCAGAACCTGGACCCGCATGCCATCGGACAGTCCTTCGGTGACGGCGACCGCGGTGACGGCGCCGTCCTGCACCCTCAGCGCCACGCGCTGGCCATCTCGAGTGGCGATGGCCTCACGCGGCACCAGCACGGCCCCCGTCTCGCTGGACTCCACAATCCGGGCCGTGGCGTACATCCCCGACAAGAGACCTCGCCCGTCGTTGGGGACGCGCACCTCGATGCGGAAGTGGCGGTTGCGCTCGTCCACCTCGGGGGCGATGGCCGCAAGGTCGCCCTCGAACGACTCGCCTGGCCTGGCCTGTACCTCCACGCGCGCCTTCATACCCACGCGAAGCCGGCCCGCCTGCATCTCGGAGACGCCGGCCTCGAGCTTCAGCTGCCGCAGATCCGCGACCACGACGACCGGCCTGTCGCCCGGAATAGCACCCGCGTCGTAGTTGCGTTCGACGATGAAGCCGGTGACCGGCGCGGTGACGGTCGCATCGCGTTGCACTTCGCGCGCGCGGCGCAACGACGCCTCCGTCTGGGCGAGATTGGCCGTCGCCAGATCGCGCTGGGCCGCTGAGGCGCGGTGCGCCGTCTCGGCCCCATCCAGACGCTGTCGGGGCAAGGCGCCCTTCTCGAAGAGCACCCGGGCGCGGTCGCGCTCCAGCACGGCATTGGCGAGCGATGCCTCGGCGCTCTCGAGGGCCGCCTTCGCCACCGCCACGGCCGCCGCCGCGGCATCGGCCTGGGCGTCGATCTCACGACGATCGACCGTCGCAATCACCTGGCCCTCGCGGACCGCGTCGCCGATGTCCACCAGCACGCGGTCCAGGGAGCCCGGCAGCCGCGGTTTCACGGGCACGCGACTGCGCGGCGCGAGGGTGCCGGAAATTTCCAGGGCCGCTTCGATGTCGCCCACGGTGGCGGTCACGACCGGCACGTCGACAGGGAGGATCTCGGCGGCGCCGGGTGTGGCCTGGACCGTGGCTTCGGGCGACTGGCACCCGGCGACGATGATGGCGAGGGTGAGGATGAAGGCCGGGACGATGACGTTACGGTTCATTGACGGGAACTCCGACGGGCACTGACGCACCAGGATTTTCGACAAAGCACTCGCGGGGGTTGAACGTGATGGCACAGCCGGACTTGAGGCCGGCAACGACCGACTCGAGCACGTCGCGGGCCAGCTGGTCGGCGTCTTCGCCGGGTGCCAGTCGCTGGCACAAGCCGAGCACCGAGGGCCCGACCAGGGCGCCCCAGAGCACGTGCATGGCCGCACAGGGGTTGACCGTCGGCGGCAACTGGCCGGCGTCCACCGCCCGCTGCAGGCCTTCCGTGGCGTCGCCCAGCATCGCTTTCAGGATCTCGAACCCTTCCCACGCCTGGGTGATTTTCGGGACCGACCGATCGACGAACAAGAGCTCGAAATACGCGGGTTGTTCCTTGGAGAATTCGTAAAAGGCCCACCAGCCGGCGCGGACCTGATCGAGAGGGGATCCGTCGCGGCGAGCCGATTTCACTTTCTCGTCGAGCAGGCGGAACCCGTCCTCGGCCAGGGCCAGGTAGATGTCGTCCTTGCCTGCAAAGTAGCTGTAGATGGCGGCGGGGCTGTACTCGATGCGCTCGGCGATCTTGCGGATGGAGACGTTACGATAGCCTTCGATGGCGAACAGGTCCCTCGCGGCGTCGAGGATGGACTGCCGCACGGCTTGCTTCTCGCGGTCCTGGCGTTCCTTGATACCCATGATTCGAAGTTAACAGTGTTCAGGGACCTAACGCTATTGGACGGATACATCCGTAGACAGGTTCCAAGGGGTCAGAGTCACGCTGTCAGGTGGTCGAAATGACCGTTCGGGCATCTGCCGGAAATCGGGCGGCGGGCCTCGCCCTGGCGGTCGCCGTCGTCGCGTGGGCGGCGGGTCTGGCTCTGGCGCCCTACGTCGCTCGGCTTTCTCGTGTGGCCGGGGGGCTGCTGTACGCCGTTGGTTCGCTCATCTGCCACCAGCAGCCGGAGCGGTCGTTCTACCTGGCGGGCGCTCAGCTGCCCGTGTGCGCGCGTTGCGAGGGGCTTTACCTTGGAGCCGCCGCGGGCGTGCTGGTCTGGACGCTCGTGGGAAGGCGTCGGCAGCAGGCGTGGCCACGCCCCCGGGCGCTGATGCTGCTGACGGCCGCGGCCCTGCCGACCGCCTTGACGGTGGCTGCGGCGATGGCGGGCGTGGGGGACCCGCCCAATGCCTGGCGCTTCGCCTTCGCCATGCCTCTCGGCCTCGCCGGTGGTCTGGTGGTCGGCGCCGTGGTCTCGGAACACCTGAAGTAAACTTCTCGGTCGTGCCTCCCGTTGTCGTCTGGATGGCCTCGTGGCTCGTGCCCGGGGCTGGACACCTCCTGTTGCGCCGCCCGCAAAAAGGCCTGGTCTTCCTCCTGGCCCTTCCCGTGATGTTCGCCATCGGCCTCGCGCTCGATGGCCGCCTGTTCCCCTTCGAGTTCTCGCAACCGCTGGTCGGTCTCGCCGCGCTGGCCAACCTCGGCATGGGCCTGCCGTACGTGATTGCCTCGGCCCTGGGGCTCGGCAAGGGTGTCGTGACGGCCGTGGCCTACGAGTACGGCAACGCCTTCCTGATCGTCTCGGGCCTGCTGAACATGCTCGTGGCGCTGGACGCCTATGACGTCCGGCTGGGGAGGAAGTGAGCCGACCATGACCACGCACTTCGGATTGATGGCGCTCTTTTCATTTTTCGTGGCGCTGGTCTTCGCGGTCATCGGGCGCGACGTGCCGCGTGACCAGCTGGTGCTGGGCCTGAAGTTCTTCGGCGGCTTCATCGGCGCCGGCATCGTGCTGGGCTGGCTGATGTACCCGCTGCCGTTCTGAGCCTCGCGCACGCTCGGGCATGCCCATCACGCTCTGGGGTCCCGTCGCGGCCTACATGGCCGCCATTTTCGCCCTCTCCTCGCAAGCGACGCTGCCCGGCTCGTCGCTGACGCCCGACTGGACGCAGCACGGCGTCGCGTACGCCGGGCTGGCCCTCGTCACGCTTCGCGCCATGGCTGGCGGGCGATGGTCCGGTGTGAGCCCTCGCGCGTTGTGGCTGGCCTGGGTCATCGCGGCCGTCTACGGCCTGACGGATGAATGGCACCAGTCCTTCGTGCCGGGCCGGATGGCGGACGTGCGGGATGTGATCGCCGATTCCGCCGGTGCCGCGCTGGGACTGGCTGCCGCGTGGGCGTGGAGTATCATCAAACGTCCATCATGACCTTTGACAACCTGCTGCTCGAGCGCGACGGCGCCGTCGCCATCCTCACGTTCAATCGCCCGAAGGTCCTGAACGCCCTCAACGCCGCCACGCTCGGCGAACTCGAGGCCGCCCTGCACGCGCTGAAGTCGGACGACGACGTGCGGGCGGTGGTGCTGACCGGGGCGGGCGAGAAGGCATTTGTCGCGGGCGCGGACATCAACGAGCTGGCGGTGCTCACGCCGGTGCAGGGCAAGGAGCACGCCCGTCACGGTCAGCGCGTGTTCGATCTCATCGAACATCTGGGCAAGCCGGTCATCGCCGCCATCAACGGATTTGCCCTGGGCGGTGGTTGCGAGCTGGCCATGGCGTGCACGCTGCGTGTGGCCGCCGACACCGCGCGGCTCGGCCAGCCGGAGATCAACCTGGGCATCATCCCCGGTTACGCGGGCAGCCAGCGACTGCCACGACTGGTCGGGAAGGGGCGCGCCCTCGAGATCCTGCTCACTGGCGACATGATCAGCGCCCAGCGCGCTTACGAAATCGGCCTGGTGAACCAGGTGGTACCCGCGGCCGACCTGGTGGCGGCGGCGAAGAAGCTCGCCGAGACCCTGGCCGGCAAGGCACCCATCGCGACACGCTACATCCTCGAGGCGGTGAACCACGGACTCGACATGCCGCTCGGCCAGGGCCAGTTCCTCGAAACCGCGCTGTTCGGCGCCATAGCCTCCACTGAAGACACCAGGGAAGGGACGACCGCGTTCCTGGAGAAGCGGAAGGCGACCTGGAAGGGACGCTAACGTGCGCGTTGCGATCGTGGTCGCGCGCTTCAACGATTTCGTGACCGAACGGCTTCTGGCGGGCGCGCGGACCGCGCTGGCCGACGCGGGTCTCTCGGACACCGACGTCGAGGTGCTGTGGGTCCCGGGCGCCTTCGAGATTCCGCTGGCCGCGGAAGCCGTGGCCGCAACCGGTCGGGTGTCGGCGGTCGTGTGCCTGGGGTGCCTCATCAAGGGCGCCACGCCGCACTTCGAGTACATCTCGTCAGCGTGTGCGCATGGCATCATGGCCGCGGCATCGAAGACCCGCGTTCCGATGGCGTTCGGCGTGCTCACCACCAACTCGGCGGAGGAAGCGCTCGAGCGGGCTGTCGAGGGGCCCGGGAACAAGGGCCAGGAAGCCGCGGACGCGGCCCTGGAGATGGCTCGCCTGCTGGCCGCGACCGTGGGAGCCGGACGGTGAGCGATAGTTCCGAGCGATGGGCCGGGCGCCGGCAGGCGCGTGCGGCGGCCCTGCAGGCGCTCTATCAGTGCGAGGTCGGCGGCCTGACGTTGACCGAGGCGCTCGGCGTACTCGATCGCGTGGGGGAGCCCGAGGCCCCCTCGCTCGGCGAGTCGGACCGGGCCTTTGCCAGTTTGCTGGCGAAGGGCGTCATGGAGAACCGGGCCGCGCTGGACGAGCGGATCGGGACGGCCGCGCGACACTGGCGCGTGGAGCGCATGGCGGCGCTCGATCGCCTGGTGCTGCGCCTGGCCGTGCACGAGTGGCTGGCCCATCCGAAGACGCCGCCGCGGGTGGTGATCAACGAGGCCATCGAGCTGGCCCGGGCGTACAGCGGGGAGGATGCCGCGAAGTTCGTCAACGGCGTGCTCGACGGCGTGTTCCGCGTCCTGAAGGAAGAAGGCAGGGTCGTCGAGTAGCGCCGCTGGCCAAGTGAGGAGAGGGTCCGAGTGTCGAGCAACGAAGAAGCCCAGATCGCGCAACGCCGCGCCAACCTCGACGCGATTGTCGCCCTGGGATGCCCTGCCTATCCCAACCGCTTCGCGACCACTCACACGGTGACCGCGCTGGTGACCGCGCACGGCGAGTCGGACGGCGCCGAGCTCGAGGCCTCGCGCGTCGAGACCGTCACCGCCGGCCGCATCGTGAGCATCCGCAACTTCGGGAAGGCAGCGTTCCTGGTGCTCTCGGACGGGCGCTCGCGCATCCAGGTCTACGTGCGGCAGGATTCGCTCGCAGCGCGCGACTATCAACTCTCGCGGCTGCTCGACTTCGGCGACCAGATCGGAGTTGCCGGCCGCCTGTTCCGGACCAGGACCCACGAGCTGTCCATCTGGGCCGCGAAGCTCGAGTTCCTCGCCAAGTGCTTCATCCCGCTACCCGAGAAGTGGCACGGCCTGCAGGATGTCGAGATCCGCTACCGGCAGAGGTACCTCGATCTGATCGTGAACCCCGACGTGCGGCGCGTGTTCGAGGTCCGCAGCCGGACGGTGACGGCGATTCGCGACTTCCTGACGAGCCACGACTTCCTCGAGGTCGAGACGCCGATGATGCAGCCCATCCCGGGCGGAGCGCTGGCGCGCCCGTTCGTGACGCATCACAACGCGCTCGACATGAAGCTGTACCTGCGCATCGCGCCGGAGCTCTACCTGAAGCGCCTCACCGTGGGCGGCATCGAGCGGGTGTTCGAGATCAACCGGAATTTCCGGAACGAGGGCATCTCGACGCAGCACAACCCCGAGTTCACGATGCTCGAGTTCTACTGGGCGTACGTGGATTACCAGGTGCTGATGCGCTTCACCGAGGAACTGCTGTCGTTCGTTGCGCGCGCGGCCGTGGGCGCCGAGCACGTCGCGTTCGGCGACCACCAGATCAACCTGCAGGCGCCCTTCCGCCGGCTGTCGCTCCGGCACGCGGCAGCCGAGGAGGCGTCGCGGCGCCTCGGCGTGCCCGTGCTGGTCGAAGAGCTGCGCAGCCTCGATTCGGCCCGCGCCATCGCCGCGCGGCTCGGCATCGAGGTGGCGCCGTCCGCGGGGCCCGGCAAGGTGGCCACCGAGATCTTCGAGGCGCTCTGGGAGGACCAGCTCATCCAGCCCACGTTCATCTACGACTTCCCGACCGAGGTGTCGCCGCTCTCGAAGCAGCGCGAAGACGATCCGGACACCGTGGAGCGCTTCGAGCTCTACATCGGCGGGTTCGAGGTGGCGAACGCCTTCAGCGAGCTCAACGATCCGGTCGAGCAGCGCCGCCGCTTCGAGGAGCAGCTCGCCGATCGCGCCAAGGGCGACGACGAGGCCCACGCGATGGACGAGGACTACGTCCGCGCCCTCGAATACGGCATGCCCCCGGCGGGCGGCGAGGGGATCGGGATCGATCGCCTGGTGATGATCCTGTCGAACTCGCCCTCCATCCGCGACGTCATCCTGTTCCCGTTGATGCGGGCGCGCGACTAGCCATGCCCTTCGAACTGCAGATCGCGCTCAGGTACCTGCTGGCCAAGCGGCGGCAGGTGTTCATCTCCGTGATTTCGCTGGTGTCCACGGTCGGCGTCACGGTCGGCGTGATGGCGCTGGTCATCGCCCTCGCGCTGATGACCGGCCTGCAGAACGAGCTGCGCGATCGCATTCTCGGGTCGTCCGCGCACGTCTATGTCTGGAAGCCCAGCGGCCTGGTGGACTATCGCGCCGAGGTCGCGAAGATGAGGGGCATCCCGGGCGTGCAGGGCGCCGCGCCGGCGCTGCTCGGCAAGGCCCTCGTGACGAGCGACAAGGGCGAGGGCTTCATCACGGTGAAGGGGATCGACCCTGCCCTCGAAGGCGAGGTCACCGACATCCGCCGATCGATGACGGCCGGGGCCGCAAATGACCTGCGTCCGGCCACCGATGAGGAGTTCGCCGGCATCCTCATCGGCAAGGAGCTGAGCGGCACGCTCGGGGCGTTCCCCGGCGACGTCATCACCCTCGTCACGCCGCAGGGGTCGCTGTCGCCAATGGGCCTCATGCCGCGCCAGCGGCGGGTGCGCATCGTCGGCAACTTCCAGCTGGGCCTCTTCGAGTTCGATCATGCGTATGGGTTCGTCGATCTCGAGACGGCCTACCGGCTGACCGGGCAGGACCGTCCCGATCACCTCGAGGTCCGCGTGGCCGACATCTACAACGCCCCGGCGGTGGCCGACGACATCCAGGAACGGCTCGGCACCGACTACATCACCCAGGACTGGTCCGACATGAACCAGTCGCTCTACTCGGCCCTCTGGCTGGAGAAGATCGCCATGGGCATCGGCATCGGCCTCATCGTGATGGTCGCGGCGCTCAATATCGTGGCCTCGCTGGTGCTGCTCGTGATGGAGAAGACGCGCGACATTGCCATCCTGAAGACGATGGGAGCGTCGGCGAGGAGCGTGATGCTGATCTTCCTCATGCAGGGCATGATCATCGGCGTGGTCGGCACCATCGTGGGCGCTTCATTGGGCGCCCTGATCGCGAACACGCTGGACCGTTATCGGCTCATCAGCATCCCGAGCGACGTGTACCAGGTGACGTACCTGCCGTTCAAGCTGTTGCCGTGGGATCTGGCCACCGTCGTGGTCGGCGCCGTCATCGTGTGCTTCCTTGCGACGCTGTACCCCTCGCGCCAGGCCGCCAGACTCGACCCGGCGCAGGCCCTTCGTTACGAGTAGCCGCCACCATGCCGTTCGTCATCGCCTCGGGATTGTCGAAGTCGTACCCGGTGGCGAATCGCCGTCTCCAGGTGCTGCGCAACCTGTCGCTGACCGTGGAGAAGGGCGAGATGGTGGCGATCATGGGCGCGTCTGGCGTGGGGAAGAGCACGCTGCTGCACCTGCTGGGCGGCCTCGATCGGCCCGACGAAGGCACCATCCAGGTGGGCGAGCACAGCGTCACGGGGATGGCCGACGCCGACCTCGTGGCGTTCCGCAACCGTCACGTGGGCTTTGTCTTCCAGTTCCACCACCTGCTGCCCGAGTTCTCGGCGCTCGAGAACGCCGAACTGCCGCTGCGCATCGCGAGGATGCCCGTGTCCGATGCGCGTCCCAGGGCCAGAGCCCTCCTGGAGCGCGTGGGCCTCGCCGATCGACTGGACCATCGGCCCGGCATGCTGTCCGGTGGCGAGCAGCAACGCGTGGCGGTGGCGCGCGCGCTGGTCACCCAGCCGTCGCTGCTGCTGGCAGACGAGCCGACCGGCGACCTGGACGAGGGGACCGCCGATGCGCTGCACCAGCTGCTGCGCGATATGCACCGCGAGTTCGGCCTCACCGCAATCCTGGCCACCCATAACCCGCGCCTCGCCGAACAGTGCGACCGCGTGCTGCGGGTCGAGGGTGGACAATTGAGAAGTGAGACGTGAGACGTGAGAAACCCTCAGCCTCCCCGCGCGGGACCTTCAACTCCTCACGTGACTTCTCACTTCGCGCCTGAGAGCCCTGCGAGGGCGAAGACGATATCGCCCAGAGCGGAGTAGTCTTCTTCGCCCCGCCCCTGCGCCCACTGCGCCTGTACCAGTTGCGCGGCCACCGCGGAGCCGAGGGCGGGCACGCCCTGCTCGGCGAGCGCGCTCAGGGCGATGCCAAGATCCTTCCGGAACAGCTTTCCCTTGAAGCCCGGCTTGTAGTTGCCGGTGATCATCCGCTCGCCGTGGACCTCGAGCACGCGACTCTGGGCAAAGCCACCGAGCAGCGCCGCCCTCACCTTCATCGGATCCACGCCGCTCCTGCGAGCCAGCGCGATGGCTTCGGCGACGACGGTCATGGTGCCCGCCAGGACAATCTGGTTGCAGGCCTTGCAGATCTGGCCCGCCCCCGACTCGCCGACGTGCACGATCCGCTCGGGCTTGCCCATGGCCGACAACACCGGCGTGACCGTCTCCAGCGGGGCGGCCTCGCCGCCCACCATGAAGGTGAGCGTGCCGTCGATGGCGCCGATCTCGCCGCCGCTGACCGGCGCGTCGAGAAACGCGCCACCGCGCTCACCGGCCGCAGCGGCCAGGCGCCGCGCCGTGGCTGGGGCAATCGTGGACGAGTCCACGATGATCGTGTCCGGCTGCATGGCCGAGAAGATGCCATCGGGCCCTTCGAGCACCGCGGCAACGTCGGGACCATCCGGCAGCATCGTGATGATGATGCGCGCCTGTCGCGCGACGTCCGCCGGAGAGGTGGCGGCCGTAGCTCCGGCGGTGACCAGCGCGTCTACCGGGCCGCGACTGCGGCTGTGCACGACCACGTCGAACTGGTGCTTGCGGAGGTTGAGGGCCATGGGCTTGCCCATGAGGCCAAGACCGATGAAGCCAATCGGGGATGACATGGGCGTAACTTACCGGGAGGAGGTCAGAGTTCAAAGTTCAAAGTTCAAGACTCGAAGTTGGCCGGTAGAATCCGGATGCATGCACGTGTCCTCGCTCCTCGCCGCCGTTTTCTTCGCGGTCATCCTGGCCGTTGGTCTCCCCTCGGGTGCCGGGGCGCGTGAACAGATACCGAAGGCCGATCCCGCGGCGCTCGGGGTCGATCCGGCGCCGCTCGCCGAGGCTACCGCGCTGCTGCGGCAGCTGGTCGCCGAGCAGAAGATTGCCGGTGCCGTGGCGGCCGTGGCGCGCAAGGGCCGGCTCGCGTACCTCGAGTCCGTGGGTGTGCAGGATCTCGAGACGAAGGCCCCGATGACGCCGCAGACCCTCTTCCGCATCTACTCGATGACCAAGCCGGTCACGGCGGTCGCGGTGATGATGCTGCACGATGAGGGGCGGTTCCGGCTGGACGATCCGGTCTCGACGTACCTGCCGGAGTTCGGCGACGTCCGGGTTGGAAGCGGCCCATCCGCCCGCCCTCCCGCCCGAGCGGTCACCGTTGAGGACCTGCTGCTGCACACCTCGGGCCTCAGTCACCGAACGTCGGATCTCTATCGCGAGCTGGGCGTGCGCTCGCGCGCGGACACGCTGCCGCAGTTCATCACGAAGATCGCGCGCGCCCCGCTGATGGAGGACCCCGGCACGCGGTTCCGCTACAGCGAGGCCACCACGGTCCTGGGGCGCCTGGTGGAGATCTGGTCCGGGATGCCGTTCGACCGCTTCCTCGAGACCCGAGTGCTGGCCCCGCTGAAGATGGCTGACACGCGGTTCTGGGTGCCGGCGGACGCCCACGCCCGCCTGGCCACCGTGTACGGGCCCGCCGACGGCGGCGGCCTGCGCCCGGTGGCGATCGAGGCCGTGCCGTTCACCGAGCGTCCGGCGCTCATCGAGGGCGCGGTGGGCCTCGTCTCGACGGTTCCGGACTTCCTGCGCTTCAGCCAGATGCTGCTCAACCGGGGCGAGCTGGACGGCGTGCGGCTACTGAAGGCCGAAACCGCGGCGCGGATGGTCGGCAACGGCCTGCCGCCGGCCGTGCTGGAGGCTCGTGGCGGCCGAATGGGATGGGGCCTGGGGAACGTGAACGTAGTGGTCGATCCTGCGGGTGTGAACTACCCGGCCCGCGTGGGGGAGTACGGCTGGGACGGCACGGCGGGGACGATTTTCTGGGTGGAACCCACGCGAGCGCTGGTGACGATCCTGATGACCCAGAGCGCGCCGGCCAACCCGGAGGGCGTCCGCCAGCGCTTCAAGACGCTGGTCGAATCGGCCGTGCGGTAGCCCGGTTGGCCGGGACGGCGCTGGCCAGGACACGGACCGACGGCGATCCAATTCTCCGAAGTGTCAGAAATACAGGGACTTAGCCAGACTTCTTCCGGCGAATCCCGGCGGTTCTGCCGTATAATGGCCTCACAAGGGGGCTTGGGCGTCGGATGTTCGAGCGCTACACCGAACGAGCAAGGCGGGTGCTCTTTTTTGCCCGCTACGAAGCAAGCCAGCTCGGGAGCATTTCGATTGAAACCGAGCACCTGCTCCTCGGGCTGATCCGCGAGGGCAAGGGGCTCACGAGCCGGATCTTCGCCCGATCGCACCTGTCCCTGGAGAACATCCGCAAGGACATCGAGGGCCGGACGGTCTTTCGCGAGAAGGTCTCCACCTCGGTGGAGATTCCCTTCAGTGCCGAGACCAAGCGCGTTCTGCAGTACGCCGCCGAAGAGGCGGACCGGCTCCTGCACAACTACATCGGCACCGAGCACCTGCTGCTCGGCATCCTCCGCGAAGAGCGGTCGGTGGCGGCCACCATCCTGATGGAGAAGGGGATGCGCCTCCACCAGGTCCGGGAAGACATCGTCCAGCTGCTCAATGAGAAGACGACCTTGACACGCGTGAAGGAGACGCCGCTGCTGGCCGAGTTCAGCCGCGACCTCACCGAGTCGGCCATGAAGAACCAGCTGGATCCGCTGGTCGGGCGCGACTACGAGCTCGAGCGCGTCCAGCAGGTGCTCTGTCGCCGCACCAAGAACAACGCGGTCCTCATCGGCGAGCCCGGCGTGGGGAAGACGGCCATCGTCGAGGGCCTGGCCCAGAAGATCGTCTACGGGGATGTGCCGCACTTCCTGGCGGACAAGCGGATCCTGGCGCTCGACATCTCCCTCATCGTGGCCGGCACCAAGTACCGCGGGCAGTTCGAAGAGCGCCTCAAGGCCATCATGAAGGAGCTCACGGAGAACCCGAACATCATCGTGTTCATCGACGAGCTGCACACACTGGTGGGCGCCGGGTCGGCCGAGGGCTCTCTCGACGCCGCCAACATCCTCAAGCCCGCGCTCTCGCGCGGCGAGATCCGCTGCATCGGCGCGACCACGCCGGCCGAGTACCGCAAGTACATCGAGAAGGACCGCTCGCTCGAGCGCCGCTTCCAGGCGATCAAAGTGGACCCGCCCTCCGAGGGCGAGACCATCGAGATCCTGATGGGCATCAAGGATCGCTACGAGACGTTCCATCACGTCGAGTACACGCGCGAAGCCATCGAGGCGGCGGTCTACCAGTCGAGCCGGTACATCACCGACCGCTTCCTGCCGGACAAGGCCATCGACCTGGTGGACGAGGCCGGCGCCCGTGCCAAGCTGCGCGAGGCCGGCTACAGCGAGGAATTCGGCGAGATCAACAAGAGCATCCGCGTCGCCGTCGAGCAGATGGAGAGCGCGGTGACCGCCAAGGACTTCGACAAGGCACAGTTCTACCGCGAGCAGGAGCAGTCGGCGCGCGAGAACCTGCAGTTCGTGCGCGAGAAGTTCGACGTCCGGTCGAGCACGCGCCGCGTCGTCGTGTCGCGCGCGGAAATCGACGAAGTCGTCTCGAAGTGGACCGGCGTGCCGTTGTCGTCCATCAATCAGGACGAGGGCGACAAGCTGCTCCGCATGGAGCTCGAGCTGCACCGCCGCGTGGTGAGCCAGGAGCGCGCCATCTCGGCCGTGTCGCGCGCCATCCGCCGCTCGCGCGCGGGCCTGAAGAACCCGAACCGGCCCGTGGGCAGCTTCATGTTCCTCGGGCCCACCGGCGTGGGCAAGACCGAGCTGGCGCGGGCGCTGGCGCACTTCCTGTTCGGCAGCGAGCACGCGCTCATCCGCTTCGACATGTCCGAGTACATGGAGAAGCACTCGGTGTCGAAGCTCATCGGCTCGCCGCCGGGATATGTCGGACATGAAGAGGGCGGGCAGCTCACCGAGAAGGTGAAACGCAACCCCTATTCGGTCGTCCTGCTCGACGAAATCGAGAAGGCGCACCCGGACATCTTCAACATCCTGCTGCAGGTGTTCGAGGACGGGCACCTCACCGACGGGCTGGGGAACCGCGTGAACTTCAAGAACGCGATCCTCATCATGACGTCGAACATCGGCGCGCGCTTCATCCAGAAGAAGGCGTCGATGGGCTTCCAGGCCGACCAGGCCGACCAGCAGAAAGGCGTCCAGGAGATGGTCCTGGGCGAGGTGAAGCGCACGTTCAACCCCGAGTTCATCAACCGTGTGGACGAGCTCATCGTGTTCGAGGCGCTCACCGACGACGACCTGCGGAAGATCCTCGGACTGCTGGTGGACCAACTGAACGTGAACCTGCTCGACCGGAAGATGAAGGTGACGCTCTCGCCGGAGGTCGGCGACTGGATTATCGACATCACGTGCAAGGACCGCTCGTATGGCGCGCGGCCCCTGCGCCGGGCGATCCAGCGCTATGTCGAGGACCCGCTGGCCGAGGAGCTCATCCGGGGGCACCTGCAGGGCGGGGAGATCGAGGTCTACCTCGAAGGCGGGCAGCTGGCCTACCGTCCGGCCGGCGCTCCTGTCGCCGCCGGCCGCCGGCTCACGGCGAACGTCTGAACGTGCAGTAGAATTAGGGGTTTAACGCCAGCGCCCGACAGGTGTGTACTTGCGCTTTCCAGTGATTCTGGCCCTTTGGGCCTTCAGTGTGGTGCCGGCCGTGGCCGGACAGGCGACGTGGCCGGCGGTTTCGCCGGCGCCCGGCGCGTTCGCGCGCGCGGGCGAGGCGGGGCAGGCCCCGGCGCCCGCCCAGGCCGCCCCGGTGCGTACGCCGCCCGATGGTTCGGCGCCGGTGGTCCGGTCCCTCGAGCTCCGGTTCCACCCTGTCAACGAGTCGCTCATCGAGCCCCAGACCTACCTCTACTACATCCAGACGCAGGCCAGCCGGCCCACCGACGGGGTCTGGGTGCCTTACGGCGACGACACCGAAAAGGTGCTGCTCGACGACTTCAAGCGGCTGTGGGGGACCAACTTCCTCGACAACCTGTGGATCGAGGTGAACGACGATGCCTACCCGAACGGGGTGGTGGGCAAGCGCGTCATCTACCACATGGAAGAGCGGCCCCGGGTGAAGATCGTCGACTACACCGGGTCGAACAAGGTCGAGCGCACGAAGATCGACGAGAAGATGAAGGAGGTGGGCATCTCGCTGCGCCTCGACTCGTTCCTGGACGAAGGCGTGGTCCGCCGCGTGAAGGGCATCGTCCAGGGCTTGATGGCCGAGAAGGGCTATGAGTTCGCGGAGATCGTCTCCTCGGTCGAGCCGCTGCCGGGCGGCCCGAAGCTGGTGAAGGTGGTCTTCGACGTGCAGGAAGGCCCGCAGGTCAAGGTCCGGACCATCAACTTCGAAGGGAACACGGCCGTCAGCGACGGCAGCCTGAAGAGGCAGATGAAGTCCACGAAGGAACAATGGTTCATGTCGTGGATCACCGGGCGCGGCAAGTACCAGGCGGCGAAGTTCGAGGAGGACGCGGACCACGTCATCGAGTACTACCGCAACCGGGGGTACGTGCAGGCGCGCGTGGGACAGCCCGAGCTGAAGGTGCTCGAGGACAGCGCCGACAAGGAGACGCGCTGGGTGCAACTCGACATCCCCATCGACGAGGGCCCCCGCTTCAAGGTCGGCAACTTCAGCTTCGACGGCAACAAGGTCATCAAGTCCGATTTCCTGCGCCCGCTGTTCAAGCTGGATCAGGGCGACTGGTACAGCGAGAAGCGCATTCGCGACGGCCTCATCAAGGCACGTGAGCTGTACGGCGGCGGCGGCTACTTCGAGTTCACCGGCTTCCCCGATCTCGAGTTCCAGGGGGCCGCCGAAGGGCCGATTGCCGGGCCGGCGGAGCCCACGGTGAACGTCACGATGCGGCTGACCGAGGGCGAGCAATACTTCATCAATCGCCTCACGTTCACGGGAAATACGACCACGCGCGACAACGTGATCCGGCGCGAGATGCGGCTGGTCGAGGGGGCACCGTTCAACACCGAGGCGCTGAAGTTCAGCGTCCGGCGCCTCAATCAGCTGGGCTATTTCAAGACCATCGAGGAGCAGGGCGGCCAGGCGGTCGACGTCCAGAAGACCCCCAACACGAAGAACGAGGTGGACGTCACGCTGAAGCTGGAGGAGCAGAACCGCAACCAGCTCACCTTCGGCGCGGGCGTGTCGCAGTTCGAGGGCTTCTTCGGGCAGCTGTCGTTCCAGACCGCCAACTTCCTGGGTCGCGGCGAGTCGCTCACCCTCTCGGTGCAGGTGGGGTCGCGTGCCGAGAACTACCAGCTGGCGTTCACCGAGCCGTTCCTGTTCGACCGCGCGATCACCGGCGGGTTCGACGTCTACAAGCGGACGCTGCGCTACATCGACCAGTTCACGCAGGAGGCCACCGGCGGCAACATCACGACCGGCTTCCCGCTGGCGAACTTCTCGCGGATGTTCGTCACCTACAGCTACGAGAAGGTGCGGGTGTCGGAGCTGAACCCGTTCTACAACAACCCCGCGATCATCGCGCAGAACCCGTTCCTGGCCGACTCGCTGCTGCTCGGCGCGGGCGGCCGTCGCACCATCAGCAAGATCACGCCGAGCTTCGTCCACAACACCATCGACAACCCCATCTTCCCGAACATGGGGCGCCGCGTCACGGGCAGCATCGACCTCGCGGGCCCGGGCGGCAACACCTACTTCATCAAGCCGCGGTTCGAGGCCGTGCAGCTCTGGCGCCTGACCAATCGCACCACGTTCGGCGTGCGCGGGCAGGTCGAGTACGTGCGTCCGTACGGCGACACCGAGGTATTGCCCATCTACGAGACGCTGTTCCTGGGCGGCGAGTACAGCGTGCGCGGGTTCGACATCCGCTCCATCGGCCCGCGCGACCTGCGCACGGGTCTCGTGCTGGGCGGCAACAAGAGCCTGCTGTTCAACGCCGAATACATGATCTCCATCGCCGGCCCGGTGCGGCTCATCCTGTTCTACGACGCCGGGCAGGTGCGCGTGCGCGGCCAGGACTTCGCGTTGAATGAGGACATCATCGAGGTGGTGCCGCCGCCCTCATCGGTCCTCACCGATCCGTTCAACCCGGGCGCGCTGACCGACCCGAACGCGCCAGGTCCGACCACGCAGGTGGTGGGCGAGCGCAGCGCGTTCAAGACGTCGACCGGCGCCGAGATCCGGTTCTTCATGCCGGTGCTGAACGTGCCGTTCCGGTTGATCTTCGCGATGAACCCGCAGCGCGGCGGGGTCTACACGAACAGCCTGCAACCGGCGAAGCAGTTCCAGTTCCGCTTCGCGGTGGGCTCGACGTTCTAGCGTCGTTCAGGGATGAACGACGGTGATTTCGTAGGTAGCGTTCTGGGTGAGACGGCCGACGTCGTAGACGCGGACGCAGAGGACGGCGGGCTGGGACAGGACGCCGTAGAGGATCGCGCTCTGGGTCGCAGTGTCGTTGGCGGTCATGTTGGTGCAGCTGCCGCCGTTCCAGACGCCAAGCTGGAACCCGATGACGGTGGCGCTGTCGGGACCGACCGCGGTGAGCGTGGCCGTGACGTTGCCGGCGGTGGAGCCCGAGAACGTGTGCGTGGCGGCTCCGTTCGGGTTGATCGATCCGCCGAACGTTTCGGTGACGGGATCGGGCGTCGGCAAGGTGGGAGTGTTGATCTCGTTGTCGTCGCAGGCCGACATGACGGCGATCGCGACAGCGAGGAACACCGGACGGAACGGCAAACGAAGCATGAAAGTAGTATAGGATGCCGGGTTGGTCATTGCATATGAAAGGATTCACTGGAATGAGAGCCTTCGCCGTTGTCGGCACGATTACCTTGATGGCGGCCGCGCCCGTGTTCGCACAAGCGCCGGCTGCGCCGGCGACGCCTGCGCCGCAGGCAACCGCGCCGGCACCAACGCCCGCGCCGCAGGCGGCCGCGCCGGCTCCGCCGCGCCCGTTCCCCGAGGGCTCGAAGGTCGCGTACGTCGTCCTGCAGCGCATTGCCAACGAGTCGGCCGACGGCAAGACCGCGACCACGAGAATCCAGGCGCTGCAGCAGAAGAAGGCCGCCGAGCTGAACGACAAGAACAAGCAGCTGCAGACGGCACAGCAGAAGCTCGAGAAGGAAGCCGGCGTGCTCAGCACGACCGCGGCCGGCGAGTTGCAGAAGCAGGTGGAGCGGCTGCAGGTCGAGATTCAGCGCTTCACGCAGGACGCGCAGGCCGAGGTGCAGGAACTGCAGCAGCAGCTGCAGCAGGAGTTCCAGGTGCGGCTCGAGCCGGTGCTCCAGGAGATCGGGCGCGAGAAGGGTCTGCACTTCATCTTCAACGGCCCCGACGCCGGCCTCGTGTGGGCCGATGCGGCGCTCGATATCTCGACGGACGTCATCAAGAAGCTCGACGCCGCCAAGCCGGCCGGCAGCAAGCCCCCGGTGCAGTGAGCGCCGGCATCCCGCGGGTCCTCGACCGGCTCTGCCACCGCTTCCCCTCCCTGCTCGTCGATCGCATCGACGAGCACGAGGCGGGGCAGCGTATGGTGGCGGTCAAGAACGTCACTGTCAGCGAAGAGTTCTTCCAGGGCCACTACCCGGGCACACCCCTCCTGCCGGCGGTCCTCACCATCGAGGCGCTGGCCCAGGTGGCGACGCTGCTGCTCATCGAGGAGCGTGGCGGCCGGCCCGCCGGGCAGGTGGCGCTGCGCGGGGTGAACCGCGCGAAGTTCAGGCGCCAGGTCGTCCCCGGCGACTGCCTGCGGCTCGAGGTCACGCTCGGCGAGCGCCATGGTCCACTGGTGCGCGTGCACGGACGGGCGGCGGTAGACGGCCAGACGGTGGCCGAGGCCGAGCTCTTGCTGGCCGTGCGGCCCGACGCCCCGCAGATTGATCCGTCGGCGCGCGTGGATCCGGGCGCACGTGTGGGCGACGGCACGTTCGTCGGCCCCTTTGCGGTCGTCGGGCCCAGGGTCGTGCTCGGTCGCGGGTGTCGGGTGGGCGCCTCCGCCGTGATCGACGGCAACACCGTGATCGGTGACGAGACCGAGGTGTTTCCATTCGCCTCCATCGGCCTGCCGCCGCAGGACTTGAAATACCGCGGCGAGGACACCCGTCTCGTCATCGGCCAGCGCAACATCTTCCGCGAGTTCGTGACCATCCACCGTGGGACGGCCGGTGGCGGCGGGCAGACCACCATCGGCGACGACAACCTCTTCATGGCGTACGCCCACGTGGCGCACGATTGCCGCATCGGCCATCACACCATCTTCGGCAATGCCGCGACGCTGGGCGGCCACGTCTCGGTCGAGGACTACGCCACCATCAGCGCCTATTCGGGCGTGCACCAGTTCTGCCGCGTCGGTCGCCACGCGTTCATCGGCGGTTACTCTGTGGTCACCAAGGACGCGCTGCCGTTCGCCAAGTCGGTGGGCAACCGCGCACGCGTGTACGGGCTCAACAAGATCGGACTCATCCGGCGGGGCTTCACCGAGGAGCGGGTGGGCCAGCTGAAACGCGCCTACCGCTACCTGCTGCAGTCGAAGCTGAACACCACGCAGGCCCTTCAGCAGATCGAGCAGGACCCGACGCTGGCCTGCGAAGAAGTGGCGTACCTGGTGGAGTTCATCCGCACGGCCACGCGGGGGGCGATCCTGCGTCGCGGCGGGCGGCGTTCGGACGACTTCCCGGACGAGTAGCGGCCATGAAGCTGGGCCTGATCGCCGGCAACGGCCGCTTCCCGTTCCTGGTGCTCGACGCTGCCCGCGCGATGGGCCACGAGGTCACCATCGTCGCGATCAGGGAAGAGGCCTCGACCGAGCTCGAGCAGGCCGCGGCCTCGGGGCGGCCCGCCGCCTCGGTCCACTGGATCTCTCTCGGGCAGCTGGGCGGGTGGCTCAAGATCCTCAAGCAGGCCGGCGTCACCCGCGCGGTGATGGCGGGCCAGGTGAAGCACACGAAGATCTTCGGCGGGATCGTGCCCGACCTGACGGCGCTGTCGGTGCTGACGCGCCTCAAGGCGCGGAACACCGACGCCATCATCGCGGCGGTGGCCGACGTGATGCGCGACCACGGCGTCGAGCTCATCGACTCCACGGCCCTGTTGCAGCCCATGCTGGCCACCGAGGGCGTGATGACGCGGCGTCAGCCCACCGACGACGAGCAGGAGGATCTGGCGTTCGGCTACCGGATGGCCGACGCCATCGCCGGGCTCGATATCGGCCAGACCATCGCGGTGAAGCACCAGGCCGTCGTCGCGGTCGAGGCGATGGAAGGGACGGACGAGACCATCGCGCGGGCCGGGCACCTGGCCGGGCCGGGGGTGGCGATCGTGAAGGTGGCCAAGCCCGGCCAGGACATGCGCTTCGACGTGCCCGTGGTCGGCCTGGCCACCATCCAGGCGATGCGCGTGGCGGGCGCCACGCTGCTGTCACTGGACGCGGGGCAGACGCTGATGTTCGAACGGGACCACATGCTGGCGTCCGCGGACGAGGCCGGCATTGCCGTCGTCGGGCGCCCGAAGGGCGCGCGGGAGCGGGCATGAGCGCCACTCCCCTGCGCGCGGCCGTTGTTGGCGTGGGCCATTTGGGTCGGCACCACGCGCGCGTGCTGGCGTCGTTACCCGGCGTCTCGCTCGTCGGGGTCGTGGACACCGATGCCGCCCGTGCCGCCGAGATTGCCCGTGCGCACGGGACCGAGGCGATCGCGCGCGCGGACGACCTGGTGGGCAGGGTCGATGCCGTCAGCATTGCCGTCCCGACCGAGGCGCACGCGGCCGTGGCGCTCCCGCTGATGGCCGCGGGCGTGCACGTCCTTGTCGAGAAGCCGATGACGCGATCGCTGGACGAGGCCGACCAGCTGCTCGACGCCGCCCGACGCGCCGGGGTCGTGCTGGCGGTGGGGCACATCGAGCACTTCAATCCGGCCGTGGAGGCCGCGCGGCCGCACCTGCACGAGCCGAGATTCATCGAGGTCCATCGCCTGGGGACCTTCCCCGAGCGCAGCCTGGACATCGACGTGGTCTTCGACCTGATGATTCACGACATCGGGCTGGTCCTCGACCTCGTGCGCAGCGAGGTGGTGGGAATCGAGGCGGTGGGCGTGCCGGTGCTGACGCCGCGGGTCGACATCGCGAACGCGCGGCTGAAGTTCGCCAACGGCTGCATCGCGAACCTCACGGCCAGCCGCATCAGCCGCGAGCAGGTGCGGAAGATCCGTTTCTTCCAGCGCAGCACCTACCTGTCCATCGACTACAAGGCCCA
>Ga0105095_10000367_pt1 | contig 21599 bp, 15 predicted proteins | sample PPLLak2March2015_2_FD_79180 | JGI IMG/M metagenome (GOLD analysis project Ga0105095, IMG submission 79180) | Freshwater sediment microbial communities from Prairie Pothole Lake near Jamestown, North Dakota, USA - PPLs Lake P8 Core (3) Depth... | ecosystem: Environmental > Aquatic > Freshwater >...
AAACCCCACGCTGGCGCGGATTTGCAATCCGTGCCTTCCAAATTAAACAGGCAAGTAATTCTTACCGGTCCTTTTAGGCACCGATTGCAAATCGGCGCCAGCAAAGGGGGGCGGGCACCGATTGCAAATCGGCGCCAGCAAAGCAGTAACACCTCATTCACTCATTCCACCAACGTTTAATAAAACGTTTAATAAGCCGTTTAATAAGCCGTTGATCATTAAAGGTGAAAATAGTTAAAAAATTTTCCCCTCTTTACAGGGCCGGGCGTTAAAGAGGCTGAATACCCGCTGGCGCGGATTTGTAATCCGTGCCTTTCACAAAACCCCACGCTGGCGCGGATTTGCAATCCGTGCCTTCCAAATTAAACAGGCAAGTAATTCTTACCGGTCCTTTTAGGCACCGATTGCAAATCGGCGCCAGCAAAGGGGGGCCGGGCGTTAAAAACCAACCCTGCAGGGCTGAATAAAAGGGGGTGAGTACGTGTTCTTTATTACTTATTCAATAACTCATTCACTTTATTATACAGATCCTCACCTCTCAGATTCCTTGCAATGATTGTTCCGGTTTCGTCAAGCAGAAAATTTGCCGGGATAGAATTAACAGCATACAATTTTGCTGCAGCATTGTTCCAGTAATTAAGATCCGATACATGAGTCCAGGTGAGTTTGTCATCAGAAATTGCCTTAACCCAGTCGTCCTTTGCCCTGTCCAGTGATACACCGAAAACATCAAATCCCTTCTTATTGAATTCATTATATATATTTACCACATTCGGGTTTTCCTGACGGCATGGACCGCACCAGGCTGCCCAGAAATCAACAAGAAGAAGTCGGGGTCCGAACTTTGAAGAAAGTGTGACAGGATTCCCGTTAACATCATTCATAGTGAAATCGGGAGCTTTCTGCCCGACGGCTACTAATTTCATTGCATCAAGTCTCATCTTTAAATCCCTGATAATTGGTATATTAGCAACATTCGCATCCATTGCATTAATAGCTTCCTCTATTTCACCGGGTTCCATTTCATAGCTGAGGCTTCTCAGTATTGAAGGAGTCACATATGAAGATGGATTATTCTTAATGAAATTCTTCTGAAGAGTGGTCATTTCCTTTGCGATTGCATCAGCTGCCTTTTCTATTTCTTCAATCTTAGCCTGGTTATTTGACTGCCTTGCTGCCTGATATTCTTGTACTATTGTTGAATATTTTTCACTCAAAGGTTTATTTGATCTGATAAATGAGGAATATTCATCCTGTGTCTTTGAGCCGGTTATTTCCGCATTAAACAGTGAATCAAGTTTTCCAGTTACAGATATTTCGGAATTCTCAAGGTAGAAAGATGTCCGGTAATTGGTATTGAGAGCCACAAGCTGCACAAGTTCGGGGTACTCAATAGTACCAGTCATTTTGAATGATCCTTTTTTAGAAACTGCCGAATCAATGGTGACAATTTTATTGCCGGCATCTCTCTTTTGAAGGAGGAAAGTCACACTGTCGGAATCTGCGATTTTACCCTTTAGTACAAAATGAGGTCCGGATTTACATGCAAAAATTATTGCTGCAAGAACTAACAGATATACGATTTTTTTCATCATGTATAATTAAAGTATGTGTATGATTTTTAATTTTAAATTCGCGCAAAGATATAAATATTTGAGGATACTTTTCACCTTTTGATGTATTTCTCAATGAGGGCGAATGCAGCCTTATAGGAAGTTATTTTTCCTTCATACAGTTGTTGTTCCAGAGCAGGTCTCAATAGTTTGATTTCTTCGTTACTGTAAAATGAATTATTCAGATATTCGATTATGGTATCATTCATTCTCACCACTGCCTGTTGCTTTCTCCGCTCATCAAAATAGCCGTTCTGCCTGGTAAAAGCCACATAATCCATTATTTTCCCCCACAATTCTTTTATACCGGTTTTGTCAAACGCTGAACATATAAGCACTTCCGGTTTCCACCCTGAAGGAGGCAGGGGAAACATGCGGAGGGCGTTCTGATAGAGTGCCCTGGCTTCTTCTGCTGCTGTTATGTTCTTACTGTCAGCTTTTGTAATGGCAATAGCATCCGCCATTTCCATAATTCCCCTCTTAATTCCCTGAAGTTCGTCACCGGCGCCTGCCAGCATTAGAAGAAGAAAGAAATCCACTATCGAATGAACGGCAGTTTCGGATTGCCCCACTCCCACTGTTTCAACAAGAATAGTATCGAAGCCTGCAGCTTCACAGAGGATGATGGTCTCCCTGGTTTTCCTTGCCACTCCGCCAAGTGTTCCGGCTGCCGGTGAAGGCCTGATGAAAGCATCAGGATGAACACTCAGTTTTTCCATCCTTGTTTTATCACCAAGGATGCTCCCTCCTGTCTGGCCGCTGCTGGGATCAACAGCCAGGACAGCAAGTTTCCTGCCTGCCTGGGTCAGGTGTAATCCGAAAGATTCAATAAAAGTGCTTTTCCCAACTCCCGGGACACCTGTGATTCCGATTCTTACCGATCGGCCGCTGTGTGGCAGACACTCTTCTATAATTGTCTGAATAGTCTCATAATGCTCAGATAATGAGCTTTCTGCCAGTGTAATAGCCTGACTGAGGATTGTTCTGTTTCCGGCGATAATGCCGGAAACATATTCATCTGCCGAATATCTTTTCCGCTTTGTTCTTTTCCTGCCACTCAGTACATCAGGATTAACGCTGGGTGGCTGTTGAATCCCTTCCTGGATAATAAGATTGCCTTTTATCTTTTTCAACTATTTAAGAGCGGCAGTCTGTTCAACATCTGCATTAAGCATCAGAACAACCTCTGAATTCTTTGGATCGTTTGTATAAACGTAGATGGCTTTTGTTACCCTTCCCTTGTAAGCTCCTGAATTAAACACTGCCTTAATCGAGCTTGACTGACCGGGCTTGATTCCCATGCCCTCCTTACCCTGTTGTACTGCCGTACATCCACAGGTCGACTTCACATGGCGTATCAGCAGATCGCTTTTACCTGCATTGGTAAATTTGAATTCCACCTCCTTTGCAGTCGAACCGGGGATCTTTCCAAGATCAACAGTCGATGAAGCCAGCTTGAATACAGGGGCATTTTCCAGATCCGCTTTTGAAAGTGACGAAAAATCCTCAACAAGATTTGCCGACACATAATAATAAACATTCTCCTGAACGACTCCGTTCAGCTTAACTTTGACCATATCGCTGACATTACCCCAATCGCTGCGTTTTGTAGCGTCATAAGTACCTTCAATAATTCCCTTCTGCCCCGGTTTAAGTGTTTCGGGATTAGCTTTCAGTACAAGGTGCGGCGTCTGAGCTTCAAATTCGACCTTTACCGGTACTTCCGATGGATTAATGATTTGCATTACTCTTATCTTCTTCTCGGTCTTCTTTACATTTGTAAATGCAAGGTGGTTACTTTCAAACCTGATGTTGCCTACCGGGAACATGTAAAGATCTTCAATAGTCTTTTCACGTGCAATAACCTGCCCTTTGATGGTCAGGACAGTAACCTCAGGTTTCGTATTTGCATAAACCGAAAGAGTTTTATTAAAATTCTCTCCGCCCCTGTTTTGAGGATCAAAAATAGCAGTTATCTTCCCTTTTCCTCCGGGAGGAATGGGTTGCTTTGTCCATTCCGGAGTAGTACAGCCGCAGGATGCTACAATATTCTTTATTACCAGTGGTGAATTGCCGGTATTTGTAACAATAAAATCGTAAGTCTGCCGGCCGGCTTCTTCCTTGAAGGAACCGAAATTATACTCTGTCGATGAAAGTTTCATCAGCGGTTGCGCGAGAAGTGCAGCGCTTGCTGTAAACATTGAGAAAAGGAGAAATATTTTCTTCATAGTATATAAAAATTATTTGTAGGAATATAATAAACCATACTCTAATCCGGTTTCAATGTATTAACAACACCTTTACCGATTTGGTTGCATGATACAATACAAAAATCAGACCGGAAAATTTAATATCAAAAACTGAACAAAAATAATAAACTTTAGTCTATTAAGAGATATTCCGACATAATATCATTAGTTTTGTTGCATTGACAAGGGTAAATGGAACGGAATTTGTGCATAAAAACCCGTTTTGCTATTCAAAGAGTCAGAGAATGAGGAGCATCCGGAGACTGATAATCATTGTATTAGCCTGCATTTCATGGATTAATGCAAGCAGCCAGTTCTACAACGGGCATCAGATGACATTTGGTAAAAACAAGGTTCAGTATTATGACTACTACTGGTCGTTCTACAGGTTTGAAAACATCGATTGTTACTTTAATGAATTCGGGCGCGAACTGGCCCAGTACACCGCTGACTTTGGTTTGAAAAAACTTGAGGAGGTCGAGGATTTTTTCGACTATACCCTCGAGAAAAGGCTTATCTTCATTATCTATAATAAAAATGCCGAGTATAAGCAATCCAACATAGGCCTCATTACATCAGAAGAAGAGAGCTATAATACCGGCGGATTCAGCAGGTTAATAAAAAATAAGGTTATGCTCTATTATGAAGGCGACCATGTCGCTTATCAGAAACAAATAGGAGCATCAATTACCGATATGATAATCAATGAAATGCTGTATGATGCCGATGTAAGGGACAGGATCAACAGCTCTTCTGTCATTACCATCCCGGACTGGTACCTGAAGGGACTTATAAATTACGTCTCTTTCGGGTGGGATTATGAGTCTGAGGACCGGGTAAAAGACGGGATCATGTCGGGAAAATACAAAAATATCAGTCACCTGGAATATGAAGATGCCGCCTATGCCGGACACTCATTCTGGAGGTTCATCGGAAAAGAGTATGGCGATGCCCTGATTCCAAATATTATTTACCTGACAAAGATCTATAAAAATGTCGATGACGGTTTTCTGTACGTAATTGGCAAGGATCTTAAGGAACTCCTTAAGGAGTGGAGAGAATTTTACAGAGTTGAATTTTCAGGTGACAGAGGTCTGCCCGGGTATGATCAGAACCTGATTAAAAAATCGAAAAAAGAGCAGGTATATCAGCAGGTCAAAGTAAGTCCTGATGGTGAATATATTGCATATGTTACCAATGACTGGGGCAAAAAGAAGATCCGGCTCTATAACCAGAGTACGGGCAAGCAGAAGGTAATCTTCAGGAGGGAGCCAAAATATGAACAGGTGACAGACAATACATATCCTGTGCTGGCCTGGCATCCCACCGGAAAAATTCTGACATTCATCAACGAAGAAAAGGCTGACCTTGTAATTTATTTTTACAGGATCACGGAAAAATCGACTGAAAAACGAAATTTGCTTTATTTCGATAAGATTCTTGATTTCTCATATTCAACCGAAGGTTCCAGACTTATTTTCTCGGGTGTCAAGGATGGCATAACTGATCTTTATATTCATACAATTGCATCGGGAACAAATGAGCAGCTGACACGCGATGTTGCCGATGACCTTAATCCGTCTTTCCTTGGAGGAACGACCGATGAGATTATCTTTTCATCCAACCGGCTCACAGATACCCTGACGAATACCGGGGATCCCTTTGAAAGGGTAGGGCTTACGTTCGATCTGTTTACTTATGACCTTTCTGGAAGAACCAACCTTCTCACCAGACTTACCGAAGGAAATTACATTGACAGGTTTTCACCTTCAGGAACAGGCGGGAACCAATTTACGTATGTCGGTGATGCCGATGGAGTTCTTAACAGGTATACGGCTAAATTTGACAGTACAATAAGCTTCATTGACACAACAACCCATTACAGGTATTTTATCAACTCCCTTCCTGTAACCAATTATGACAGGAATATCCAGTACCAATCGGTTGCAAACGCCCCTGATGAATATGGGGAGGTCCTTTTCAATAAAGGCAGATTTATGGTGCGGAAAGGGAAAGTAGCTGATTCTGAGCCCATTTCGGCAGCCGAAGCTGGTCTGACAAATTTCAGGAAAGAAAAGACCGTCCTGCTCCATAAGGCCGACAGTATCGAACAGATCAGACAATGGCTGGTTGCTGAAGATAAAAGGAGGAGGGACACACTGACCAAACCTCTCTACGAGTATTATATCAAGAATGAACCAATTGATATCAGTCACTATATTTTCGAGAAGGAGAAACAGAATTACTACGAACAGTTGTGGCGAAAGGATTATATGGACATCGACCTCGATACAGGTACCATTGATCTACCTTTGATCAGAATTTATGAAACATCATTCTATAATAATTATATCGCTAACCAGATTGATTTCAGTTTTCTCAACAACACCTACCAGGTTTACAGTGGCGGAGCCCCTTATTTTAATCCCGGATTGAATCTGCTTTCAAGATTCGGAGTTATAGATCTCTTTGAAAATTACAGGGTTACAGGCGGATTCAGATTTTCGGGCAACTTCGACAGCAATGAATACCTTGTGAGTGTTGAAAGCCTGAAAGGTAAATTCGATAAACAGCTGATATTCCACAGGCAGGGATACTTCAGCTCCAATGATACAAGCTATTTTAAATCGCAGGGACATAACATTTATCTGACATTTTCCAAGCCGTTCTCTCCCGTACTTGCGCTGAAGGGCACAATTGCCTACAGGAATGATCGTCATGTGCCCATTCAATCCGATAATATGGTAGCCACGCTTAATGCTGAAACTTTATCACGTCACTGGGCAAATCTGAAAGGAGAGATTATATATGATAATACCCGCAAGAGGAGTATCAATATTTATTACGGTACGAGGTTCAAAATTTTCGGGGAATACTATAAAGAGCTGACACAGAGCAAGACAGACATGATTGTTATCGGCCTGGATATCAGGAAGTACACAAAAATCCACAGGGAGCTTATCTGGGCTAACCGTCTTGCGGCAAGTACATCCTATGGCCCGACAAAACTTATTTACTATCTGGGCGGTGTCGATAACTGGATGGGGAACCTCTTCAACAGGGAAGGTATGTTCGATCAGTCAATACCGGTGAACCCGAATGTTAACTATGGCTTTCAGGCTCTGGCTACCAACCTTCGGGGATTCACCCAGAATATCAGGAACGGTAACAGCTTCGCTCTCTTCAACAGTGAGATCAGGTGGCCTTTTATCAGATATTTTGCCGGACACCCCCTTCGTTCCAATTTTCTTAACAGCCTCCAGGTTGTCGGATTCGGTGATATAGGCACTGCCTGGACCGGAAGTTCACCATGGTCGGGTGAAAATGCCTGGGACAACGAAATTATTGAAAGCGGTTCGATAAAGGTAGTTCTTGATTCCAACAGGGAACCCATTGTTGCAGGATTCGGTGCAGGTGTCAGGGCACAGCTCATGGGATATTTTATAAGGGCTGACTGGGCATGGGGTATCGAAAACAACTATATTCTGCCGAAAATCTTCTATTTATCATTCAGTCTCGACTTTTAATAACCTCTGTGAAAAAAGGCACGCTTATTGCATATCTCAGCTTGTATTTTTTTATTTAGAAAAATTGGATACTTTTGACCAATTAATGTAATTTATCAAACTAAAGAAAATAAAAATGGCTTACAAAATCAACGAAGATTGCACTGCTTGTGGAACTTGTATAGATGAGTGTCCGGTTGAAGCTATCTCCGAAGGCGACATCTACAAAATCAATCCGGATATCTGCACCGACTGCGGCGCATGTGCCGACGTTTGCCCGGTGGAGGCAATTCATCCCGAATAGTTTTGCGATCTTTAGAAATGTACAGGGCTGTTAAAACAACAGCCCTGTTTTTATTTGGTACATACCGGATCTCATTTGGGGTTATATCTGGCTTTCTCCAAAATCCCCTGGATATCAGGATTTATCATCAGGTCACCAAGGATTATGTCCCTGTTCTTCATCATATATGACTCAATAATCCTGAAACCCAGCCAGACAGCTGCCCGTCCGGGTGATTCCTTAGTGAAAAAGCTGGTAAACGGGGCTTCGCCGGTAAGCTTTCGGATTGTAAACTGATCCGTGCTGAAGAGAAGGTCATGTTCGATGAGATACTGCCACATCTGCAGTTCGTTATTCCCGCAAAACTTCATCTGATCTGCTGTAAACCCGAAAAGAACTGTATCATTTACTTCAGGGAGCATGCATTTTTCAAAATATCTGAGCTTGCCTTCATGTAAAATTCTGGCAAGTACATTATCAGTCTGATAGCTCATCGAATCAAAAATCCACTCACTGGTACCCCAGCCGTAAATGCAATCCGGAACAATATTGTAGCTGTTCATCCTGGCGGCAATATACCTGTATATCTCAAGCCTGGGATAATATTCACAATCACTCCCGAGATATCTGTCAAGACTTATCCCGAGAACAGAATCTCCGGCAATGATGCTGCTGTTGAATCCTGTAATGCAGGTTATGACCTCCGGGATAATTTTCTCAGGGAAATACCATAAGTAGTGCCTGAAGGCATTCTCCATATTCTCCTCAATTTCACTGACATCAGGAAATTGCTGCATTACGGCACCATAAACCTCGTAATTAAGCCTGTCAGTGACGAAGCTTACCAGCAGATCGCTGAATCCCGGGTCGTTGATATCACCGGCATTGATAACAAAACTGAAGAGTTGAAGAAATCCACCGTACTTTTCCTTAAGGACAGGGACCATTGATGGCAGCACTGAAGGATCAGGTGTAAACAGTTCCGCTTCGAGCCTCCTGATCTTAATATCTGCTGAAATACCTGCTGTATTTACTCTATACTGATTCCTCCTGCAGGAGACTATCGCAGATGCGCAAAATAATAAGCAAAAAACAATTATGATACGTGATCTCATGCTGCATTTAATTTGGTGGTGCGAAAATAGTTACTTTTCAAAGTTATGACAACTATTACCAACGGGACAATATCTTACCTTATTATTTGTTAATTTCGTATCCGGATCCGATTGTTAAACCGGCAAATAATTTGACAATGAATTGTAATTTTGGCACCGGAGTGAGACATATTAAAATCTCTGAAGCAAGAACAGCGAAAATCATTGCTATAATTTCCCTGGTTCTTTTCAGCCACATTTCTCAGGCCCAGCAACGTCGCCAGGGCAACTCATCCGAGATCAGTCTTGGTGTACACTTTGATCCGGTCATCAGCTGGTTTTCCACAGATAATGAAACAGTCAGGAACGAAGGTGCCAGACCCGGATTCAATTTTGGTATAACCCGCAATAAGTACTTTGGTCCCAATTACTCATTTTCGACAGGGATAAATATTATCAGTGCGGGAGGAAGGCTTGTCAGCAGAGAGACTACTTTGTTTAAACTTGTAAATTATGCAGCGAAAACGGTAACTGTGGAGGCCAATGAAGCAATAGTCTACACGATAAAGTACCTGTCAGTACCGTTGGGATTAAAGTTACAGACCAATCAGATAGGTTATTTCACGGTTTTTTCTGACCTGGGGATAGATCCGAAAATAGTGGTCGGAGGCAAGGCAGATATACCCTCCCTTCAGATCAAAGGAGAAAGAGCCACTTCGGAGATCAGGTTCTTCAACCTGTCCTATCATGTAATTGCAGGTATTGAGTATTCTTTCGGCGGCAATACGGCCATCGTTCTGGGCCTGGGATTTGATAATAACTTCTTTGATATAACCAAAGATACCGGCGACCAGCCTGAAGACAAAGTATCACATAAATTATTCTCTTTCAGGATGGGGGTCAATTTTTAAATTCACGGAAATGAAATTTTCGGTTGCGCAGCTTAATTACCATATCGGAAATTTTTCCGGAAACAAGGAGTTGATTATCAATGCAATAAAAAAGGCAAGAGGAGTGAATGCCGAATTGATAATTTTCTCCGAATTATGCATACCGGGTTACCCGCCTCTTGACCTGCTTGACCGTTTTGATTTCATCGAAAGATGCAGCCGTACTGTTGATGAGATATCAGGGGAGTGCAGGGATATTACAGCAATTGTCGGTTCACCCGTAATTAATGAGAATCCGACAGGAAAAAAGCTGTTTAACTCCGCGCTGGTGCTGTCAGAAGGAAAAACAATCTGCTCAGTCAATAAAGCATTGCTTCCCACCTATGATATTTTTGATGAGTACAGATATTTTGAACCCGGGAAGAAATTTTCTGTATTCCCCTTCAAAGGTCTGAAGATCGCTCTTACCGTGTGTGAAGATCTCTGGGATGAACAACCATTTGACAATGAGTTTGAGAAAAAAAGGTTGTACACTTTCTCTCCTATGGATGAGCTTGCAAAACAGAATCCTGATCTTATTATAAATATCTCGGCATCGCCATTCTCGTACACAAAAATTGAAGCCAAAGCCGGCATATTCAAAAACAAGGCATTAAAACACAACATCCCGGTAATCAATGTTAACCAGACCGGCGCCAATACAGAACTTATTTTTGACGGAGCATCAATGCTGATCAACGGTAATGGGGAGATCTGCAGACGGCTTCCGTTCTTTGAGGAGGCTGTTGAAACATTTTCAACGGATAAGATCTTTACATGTCCCGCCTCACCTGAAACGGAAATCCATAACCCTGTTGCTCTCATTCATAAAGCCCTGGTAACAGGCATCAGGGATTATTTCCACAAGTCTGATATGAAGAAAGCCGTTCTTGGGCTTTCGGGAGGAATTGACTCTGCGCTGGTTCTCTGCCTGGCAGTTGAAGCCCTGGGGAGAGAAAATGTCAGGGCATTGCTGATGCCCTCAAGGTATTCATCCGAACATTCTGTTCAGGACGCGGTTGTACTTGCCAAAAGACTTAATATACAATATGATATAATCAATATCGAAAAGCCATTCACTGCCTTCGGGGAAGATCTTAAACCACTTTTCAAAGGCATGGAAACGGATGTTACAGAGGAAAATATTCAGGCCAGGATCAGGGCGCTCCTGCTTATGGCTATAGCCAACAAATTCGGATGCATCTTACTGAATACTTCCAATAAGAGCGAAGCTGCTGTCGGTTACGGGACTCTTTATGGTGACATGGCGGGGGGATTATCGGTGATCGGTGATATTTACAAGACAGATATCTACAAACTGGCTGATCATATTAACAGAACCGAAGAGATAATACCACGGCGTATAATAGAGAAACTTCCTTCAGCAGAATTAAGACCTGATCAGTTTGATACTGATTCGTTGCCTGAATATAAGATCCTGGATTCGATACTGTACCAGTATATTGAGGTGCAGAAGCCCGCACAACGGATCACCGGTGAGGGGATTACCCCTGAAACCGTATCGAGGGTCTTAAGGATGATCAACACCAATGAGTATAAAAGATACCAGTCTCCACCGGTTCTGAGGATCTCCTCAAAATCATTCGGTCAGGGAAGAAGAATGCCCATTGTCGCAAAATATGGCGGTTGATTATTCCCTGAAAAAGACCCTTTTCACACGTCCGGGGATCGATGTAAGTATTTCATAAGGAATTGTCTGACACTTATCTGCAATTTCATCAATCCTGATGTTTTCCCCGAAAATTTCAGCTTCATCACCTTCCTTTACATTTAATCCGGTGATGTCGGCCATACACATATCCATACAGATATTTCCTATTATGGGAACTCTTGAATTCTGAATGAAGAGGCTTCCGTTCCTGTTTCCCAGTTTTCTGTTCAGCCCGTCGGCATAACCGGCTGGAAGGATCGCAATTATCCGGTCTTTATCCGATATATCGGTGAAACCGTAACCAACGGGTTCTCCTGCGGGGATCTTTTTCACCTGTGAGACCCGTGTCCTGAACCGTCCTGCTGGTTTCAGTTCAAGTCCCTGAAACTCACCAATACCATATATACCGATCCCGGGACGCACCATATCAAACTGGTATTGAGGGAATCGGACGATCGCGGATGAATTGCATAAATGCTTTAAGAACGGGTATCCGGTTGCTTCCTGTATTTTCGCCAGAGCCTTAAGATACAACTCAGCCTGTTTGTGGGTCAGTTCATCATATGCCGGATCCTCACCGGCTGCCAGGTGTGAGAATACCGAAACGACTCTGAGTGTCTCACAATTCAACAGCCTGGACGACAATTCATCTATGTCACCGGGCATAAATCCCAGACGGTGCATTCCTGAATCGATCTTAATGTGAACCGGATACTGAACAAGTCCATGTTTTGAAGCAATCTCCAGAAACTTCTCAAATGAGAACATGCTGTATATCTCGGGTTCAAGATAATGCTTGATTATCAGTTCATTGGCTGAAGGATCAGAGTTCATGACCATTATGGGAAGTGTGACTCCTGCATTTCTAAGCTCTGCACCTTCATCGGCATATGCAACACCCAGATAGCTTACCCTGTGATATTCAAGTAATCCTGCAATCTCTGCAGGGCCGGCGCCATAGGCGAAAGCCTTTACCATTGCCATAATACGTGTGCCGGGATTAAGATGTCTCCGGAATTCGTTAAGATTATGAGCAATGGCATCAAGGTTAACTTCCAGAACCGTCTGATGCACCTGCTGCTCAAGCAGCATTCCTATCCTTTCAAACTCAAACCTCCTTGCTCCCTTCAGCAGTATGACTTCATTCCTGAACTCAGCGGCATTGAATTTCTGAATAAATTCATTGGTGGAATAACAGAATGATGGATTACGCTGAAATAATGAAGCGTTCCTGACCAGGACAGGTCCGATCCCTATGAATTTATCGATTCCGGCTTTTTGCACCTGGCATGCTATTTCTCCATATAACTCCTTTTCATCCCTTCCGCTCTGGACAAAATCCGACAAAATAAGGGTTGTCTTCCTGTTATTCTGAGACTTCAGATACTCTATGGCCATCCCGAGCGAACCCGGATCGGAATTATAATAGTCTTCAATAAGCAGGCAATTATTGATCCCGGTTTTCAGCTCCATCCTCATGGCTACCGAGACCAGTGATGCCAGTCCTTTCCTGATTATCACCGGATCCGTATCCATCGCAAGACATACGGAAGCTACAGTGATTCCATTCTCAACCGATGCACGGTCATTAAACGGCACAATAAAACCGTACGTCTTACCCCTGAAATTCAGGTTTATCCCGGTCTGTATCCCTGATAATGGAATTTTTTTAACGAATATTTCAGCTTCAGGATTGACGACTGACCAGTCAACCAGTTCTTTTGATGCGAGGATTTTATCATTCAGGATCAGCTTGTGCAAGAGTTTCTGATCGCTGCAATAAATTATTAATGATGAATTTACAAAAAGTTTCAGCTTCTCCCCTGCTTTCGTTTCAATATCCGGGAAATTCCCGCTATGGGCATCTCCGACATTTGTGATTACACCTATTTCAGGGTTAATTACCTTCTGAAGTTTCTCCATTTCACCGGGAAATGAGATGCCTGCTTCGAAAATCCCGAGTTTGTATTTTCCATCAAGCTTAAGGACAGAAACAGGAACCCCAACCTGTGAGTTGTAGCTTTTAGGACTTCTTACAACCGGAACTGAAAGTCCCAGAACATCTGCAAGCCATTCCTTTACGACAGTCTTCCCGGCACTTCCGGTAACAGCGATCACAGGTGATTTGAATGATTTTCTTGTGTGGGCAGCCAGTAATTGCAGAGCATGTATGGAATCATCTGTTATAATGAAAGCGGTATTTTCAAAATTTTCCGGCTTTGCGGGCAATTTTTCCGCTATAAAGGTCCTTATCCCCTTGTGGTAAAGGTTTTCAATAAAAAGATGTCCGTCATGGTTTATTCCCCGGATTGCAAGGAAGGCAAGCCCTTCCGTAAAACTCAGCTGGCGGCTGTCTGTAATTATATCAGAAACCAGCAAATCTTTCTTCCCGGTCAATTTGCCGTTCACGATTTCTGCAATATCCGAAGAAGTAAGTTGCAATTTCAGTTAAATTTAAGTGAAGTTTATCTTTTTATTAATTTTTCCCCATTGCCTTATTATAGCATGACCTGCAGAGCGGTTCATATTTATCCTTTTCGCCAAGGACCACAACCTGTTCCTCATCCGATTTACGGAAGGAGTATTGTGCAAGGCTTCCGCACCTCATGCATATTGCGTGAACCTTTGTTACATACTCGGCAATTGCCAGCAGGGCAGGTATCGGGCCGAAAGGATTACCCATGAAATCCATATCAAGTCCGGCAATTACAACCCTTATTCCATTGTCAGCCAGTTCATTACATACGTCAACAATCGAATTATCAAAGAATTGGGCTTCATCAATCCCAACAACGTCCACCTCACCTGCAAGCAGGAGAATTGCCGAAGAGTTATCGACAGGAGTGGAAAAAATCGATTTTTCATCATGTGAAACAACCCTCGACTCAGAATAACGCTTATCCATGGAGGGTTTGAAGATCTCAACTTTCAGACCCGCGAACTGAGCTCTTCTTAACCTCCTTATAAGCTCCTCCGTTTTGCCTGAAAACATTGATCCTGTTATCACCTCGATAGATCCGCGCTTACCAGGTTCCCTAACGGTATTCTCCAGAAAATCCATCAGTAATTTATCTCTCTAACTGTGTACCAATTGCCAGGTTATTCCGTTATGACTTCCGGAATATTCTTACTTTTGCAAAATAAGGAAATTGGTTTGGTTTAATAACATTTAAAGATATGGATTTCAACGCAACAGTTGATTTAATAATAAAAGATCTTAATGATGCACGTCAGATTATTGACGATCTGAAAAGTTATCCGGGAGTTCCTTTTTTACAGGTTGAGCTCGCAAAGGCGAAATGCAAAAGTGCTGCCGAAATAATCGAACTTCTGAAAGATGTTAAGGGAAAAGAGAATCCGCCAAAAAGTGATCCGGTAATTCCCGGACCGGTTAAAAAAGAGGTTAATGCAATTGAGACTGCAGAGGCTCCGAAATACAGGGAAACAACTGAAGTTGAGGAGAATAAACGCAAGCCGGAATTGATTACAAAGTCGCCTGCCGAAGTAAAAGAAAAGCCGGGGCGTCCTTCAAAGAAAGCCGCTGAATCGGTTATTATCGCTGACACCTTCCACAATTTGCCAGGCAGCCTGAATGAACAGATGGGTCACAGGAAAGAGGATGACGATGTAACCGATCTCATGAAGACGAAGCCAATAGCAAACCTGTCAGAAGCTATCGGAGTAAATGACAAATTCCTCTTCATAAGGGAGCTCTTTAACGGGAATCGTGAATCATACGAGAGAGCAATTACAAGCCTTGACAATTCAGGAAGTTTTGCGGAAGCCAGGGCTGTTATCATGAATTTTGCTGACAATAATATGGAGAATGAAGCCGTAAAACAGCTTCTGGACCTTGTTAAACGCAAATTTCCGGGTGATGAGTAAATTGTATCTCATTCCTACACCTATCGGAAATCTCAAAGACATTACTTTCCGGGCCGTGGAAGTCCTCAGCAGTATTGATCTGATCCTTGCCGAGGATACACGCCATGCCGGAAACCTGCTTAAACATTACAATATCAAATCGCAGTTGCAGTCGCATCATATGTTCAATGAACATAAGGCTGTTGAATCGATATGTTCGAAGATCCTTTCGGGTATGACTATTGCACTTATAACAGATGCAGGCACACCCGGAATATCGGATCCGGGATTCCTGCTGGTAAGAACATGCATAGAAAAAGGGATCACTGTTGAAACACTTCCGGGTCCGACTGCTCTTATCCCCGCACTGGTTAATTCCGGATTGCCTGCCGACAGGTTCTGCTTCGAAGGATTTCTCCCTCCAAAAAAAGGCAGAAATAAAAAACTTACAGCCCTCGGGGATGAGACAAGGACTATGATCTTCTACGAATCGCCCTACCGGCTGGTCAAAACGCTTGGAGATATGGCGGAATATTTAAGTCCTGAAAGGGAAGCATCCGTTTCGAGGGAACTCACTAAGGTGTTTGAGGAGAATATAAGAGGAACGTTGTCTTATCTGTCAGATTATTATAAAAACAAGCCGCCAAAAGGTGAGATAGTAATTGTTGTGGCAGGAAAGAAAGACTAACAAGAACCTCTTATGAAACATCCGATTCTGATCTCCTGTGTTCTGATAATTAACTCCGTTATTACAGATGCCCAGGTGCTGAAAGGAAAAATCACTACTGAAACAGGCGATCCTGTTCCTTACTCGACAGTTTACATCCAGGAACTCAAACAAGGTACAACAGCCAACACCAGGGGTGACTATGAAATAAAACTGCCGGAAGGGAAGTATCTGGTCACATATCAGAGTCTGGGTTATTCACCAGTCTTTTATGATATTACCGTGACAGGTGAGACAATCATTAAAAATGTTGTACTCCCCTTACAGTATTATGAGATCCCGGAAGTAAGGATATCTGCATCCGGCGAAGATCCGGCCTACGGTATTATGAGAAGAGCAATTGGCATGGCTCCGTACTACCTTAATAATGTAAGTTACTATAAAGCAGAGGTTTATATAAAAGGAAACCTCGTATTTAACAGGATTCCAAAGATCCTGAGAAAATCCATGGCGATCGATTCCGGGGATGATGGTTCACCGGGAACACCTATTAAGGAAGGTGATGTTTATATGCTGGAATCATTCAATGAGATAGAATTCACTGCACCCGATAAATATGTTCAGAAAGTCAAATCCGTGAACAGTACATTTCCCGACCAGGGAGATAATGTGTCACCAATGGACATAATTCAGGCAAGCTTTTATCAGCCGATTCTTGCCGACATTGCGATATCTCCACTTTCACCGCAGGCATTCTCTTATTACAAGTTCAAATACCTTGGAGCAAGCCTGCAGGGAAATAACACCATCAATAAGATACAGGTTATACCGAGAATGAAGAGCCAGCAGCTTTTTGAAGGGATCATCTATATTATTGAAGATTTGTGGTGTATTCACAGTCTTGATCTCACCAATAGCAATATTGCAGGCAAACTCAGCATTGAACAGTTGTACATTCCGGTTCAGGATGATATCTGGATGCCGGTAAGCCTTAAATTCGAAATGAATATCGGTATTCTTGGGGTCAGGGCTGATGCAGGATACGGGAGTTCAGTCAAATATCTTGAGGTAAAACCAAATCTTGCCCTTGCCAAACCCGGGTCTGCCGGTGACGGTTATCCGTTTGTGCCGGTTACCGTAGCGACAGGACAGGATCAGGCTGCCTCAAAAGACCATGAAAAGATTGAAAAGATCCTCGAAAAGGAGGAACTGTCAAACCGTGATATGGTAGCATTGTCGCGGCTGATGAACAGGGAATCGGAAAGATCACAACCCGACAGTGTCCGTAACAACCTGGAAATCAGAAATAACACCATAAGAACATTTGAAAAGGATGCCAGACTGAAAGACAGTACCTATTGGGCTGAAATAAGACCCATCCCGCTTTCAGATCCGGAGATGCAAAGTATAAGGCTTCGTGACAGCATTAAGAATAAACTATCCGTAAGGGAATCCATACACGATACTATACCCCGCGAGGAGAGCAGGAAAAAAAGTGATCTCTCAAAGACATTAAAGTATATCGGATCAGGCCATACATGGTCAGATAGTTCGGGATTCAGTTTTATGTTCGGAGGTTTGCTTGATCCGGAAAACCTGCAGTTCAATACCGTTGATGGTTTTACATACGGATCCGATTTCCGTTTCTCGAAAATACTGAAGAATAAAAGATCATTTTCCCTGGCACCGGAAGTGAATTGGGCCTTCAGCCGTAAAACTCTTATGTGGAGGGTCAATGGCAGTTACAACTTCGGTATCGTTAATCCCGGACAGATCTTCTTCAGAACCGGGATGATGAGCAGGGATATAGGCACGGGTGGAAGCATAAATACATTTCTTAATTCGCTTACATCACTGCTGCTTAAAAAAAACTATCTGAAACTCTATGAAACCAGGTACCTCGATCTTGGCTTCAGGGGCCAGATATCAAATGGTCTCAGAATTGAACTGACAGCTGGTTATGATAACAGGAAGGTACTGGAAAATACAACGGATTATTCCATTTTCCGGAGATCACGGGAATATTCGTCCAATACACCTGACAATACTTATCTTGAGAGCGGGGCTGATCCTGTGCATGCACTGCGGGATCAGAAACACTATGAATTTGTAACAAATGTTACATTTACTCCAAGACAAAAATACAGAGTTTACGAGGGTAAAAAGATACCGGCAGGTGAATCCGACTGGCCTACTTTTAATCTTATCTGGAAACACGGGATCAATGAGTTCACCGGAACATCTGACATGCTAAGGCACTTTGACATGATAAGATTCGGGGTATCAAAATCGCACATTCCCGGACCTTTCAGTGAGCTAAGGTGGAGAGTGCGTACAGGTGGATTCCTTAATAATTCAAATATCCCCTTTTACGATTTCTTCCACTTCAATGCCCAGACGTTCCAGGTACTTCTAAATGATTATGAAGACTCTTTCATGCTGCCGGACATCTATCCATTAAGCACACCTGAATTCTTCGGAGAAGCACATATTAAATATACAACACCCTATCTGCTCCTTAAATACCTGCCCGGATTAAGCAAAACTCTGATGAGGGAAAACATAAGCTTATCTTATCTGGGCAGCAAGTTTCATAGTAACTATACTGAAATAGGATATAGTATAAGTGAAGTGTTGCTTCTGGGAGAAATAGGTGTTTATGCCGGATTCTACGGCTTTGAATACCATAGACTTGGGATGAAATTCATCCTGAAATTGGGCTGACCATAAAGATCCGTCACGCAAAGGGAGGCTCATCATGATTGTCGGATTCTGTATCAAAACCGCCACCCACATCCCTCAGGCGGTCATGATTCATTTTCGATCCGAATGTAATACTCTGACTACTGTTTATCTCTGATACATTTTCAATATCAAATTCGTCAATATCAACAAATTGCGCTTTCTCCTCCCTGAATCTGAGTCTGACATCATCAACGGGTCCATTACGGTTCTTCGCAAGTATTATTTCAGCGATTCCTTTTGTTGAGGAGCCATCCTCAAAAGTCATCATCCCGAATTTCTCCTGCCGGTGGATGAATACAACCATATCGGCATCCTGTTCAATTGCTCCCGATTCCCTCAGGTCAGAAAGAAGCGGACGCTTGGTACCGCCTCTCATCTCCACCGACCTGTTAAGCTGTGAAAGTGCAATAATGGGCACATTAAGCTCCTTGGCAATGCTTTTCAGCGACCTTGAGATATTACTTACCTCCTGTTCACGACTTCCTGCATTGTCGGGGCCTGACATAAGCTGCAGGTAGTCGACAATCACAATATCCAGCTTATGCTGGGCCATCAGCCTGCGGCATTTCGCCCTCAGTTCAAAGATTGAAATGGCCGGTGTATCATCAATAAATATCGGCGCCTGAACCAGTTTCTTGATCCTGGTATCAAGCTGCTTCCACTCCTCTTCCGAAAGTCTTCCGTTCCTGATCTTGTCTCCGGGAATGTCGGTTTCTGCAATTATCAGCCTGTTAACAAGCTGTATAGACGACATTTCACATGAGAAAATCGCGACATTTTTGCTATGGTCAATGGCCATATTCCGGGCCATCGAAAGCGCCAGTGCAGTTTTCCCCATTGATGGCCTGGCTGCTATTATGACCAGCTCAGACTTCTGCCAGCCTGATGTAAGCCTGTCAAGTTTCGTAAATCCTGAAGGTATCCCTACAAGAGCATCTTCTCTTTTACCTGCCTCCTCAATCTCCTTAATAGCCTCCTTTATGACCATATTGATCGGCGAGACTTCTCTCTTAATATTTCCTTCAGCAATCTGGAAAAGCTCATTTTCAGAGAAGTCCAGCAATTCTGTGACATCCCATGTATCATCAAATGCTCTTGTCTGAATTTCAGTGGAAACCCGGATAAGCTCACGCTGAATATATTTCTGAGCAACAATCCTTGCATGGAAGTCGACATTAGCCGCTGAAACGACCTTGGAAGTCAGCTGCGAAAGGTACACCGGCCCTCCTGCATTCTCGAGTTCATTATGGGCACGAAGTTCCTCAGTCACAGTATAAAGATCAACCGGGAATTCCTTCATTGAGAGATCGGAAACAGCCTTGAATATCTTCCTGTGGGCATCTTTGTAAAAACTCTCCGGTTTGAGAATATCGAGGATCGTGATCACGGCTTCCTTCTCAAGCATTATTGCACCCAGAACTGCCTCTTCCATATCTATTGCCTGCGGCGGAACTTTCCCGAAATCAGGCAAAGTTGTTATAACAGGCTTTCCGGCCTTTGTCTGTCTTGCCATTAATAGTATATTACTGATTTAAAGTTAGTTACTAGCTGTTTGAAGATATTTTTATGACCGTCTCAAAGGTATAAATTACAGGATACCCTGTTCAGGAATTACATCTTTTTATTACAAACAGTTTTTGTTTAAAACTTGTTGAAAAAGCTAAAAACATATTGTTCGCAACAAATTCAAATCCTAATGGTACTTTTATGCAAAATATCATACGATGATATCCTTCCCAAAAGCCAAGATAAATATCGGTTTACGGGTCACAGCCAAACGCAATGACGGATTTCATGATATTGAGACAATCTTTTATCCGGTCGGTCTGTCCGACGCACTGGAGTTTGTTGTTGCACCGGACAGAGCAAAGGAAGATACACTTACTGTTACGGGCATCTATACAGGTTCAGATCCTGAGAAAAACCTGGTAATCAGGAGTGTAAGGAAGATGCGTGAGCGTTATCCTGTTCCGCTCCTGAAAATTCATCTTCACAAAGCTATCCCCATAGCCGCAGGGCTGGGTGGCGGTTCCTCCGATGCAGCGTGCATGATAAAAGCAATCAACAAATGTTTTAACCTTTCGATAAGTGAATCAGAACTTAAAAGTCTTGCTCTTGATATTGGAAGTGATTGCCCCTTCTTCATTGACACGGTACCTTCATATGCCACCGGCAGGGGGGAGGTGCTAAAACAAACAGGGCAACTGGCGGGAAGATTTCAGGTTGTACTTCTTAATCCGGGCATACGTATCAGCACACGCGAAGCTTTTAATAATTGCACACCTGCCCGACCGGAGAAAAGTCTGGAAAAACTTATTTCCTTTCATCCCACGGAATGGAGAAAATATATTATAAATGATTTTGAGGAGTATGCTATCAAGCTTTACCCGGTCATCGGTGAAATAAAAAGTTCATTATATAATGCCGGAGCTCTTTACAGCTCTATGTCGGGAAGCGGATCGACAGTTTATGGTATATATGACGGGAAACCTCAGATTCCGGAGAAATTCAGGCAGTTTGTCATTTTTGAGGGTTCTCTTTAGCAATAGTCCTGTTCCATTTCGATCAGCTTTGTGCCTTTCGCAACCTTATCTCCCTTATTTGCCAGGATCTTTTTGACCCTGCCATCAATACCTGACTTCAGCATATTCTGCATTTTCATTGCTTCGAGTATCATAAGCGGATCACCTTTTCGCACCTCCTGCCCCGGTTTGACAATTATTTCCAGAATAGTGCCCGGAATAAAACTTAAAACTATGAGAGGATCGGGAGCTCTGTACTGAGTCCTGTTTTTAAACTTTTTATTCAGCCTGGTCTTATATAAACTGGTATCAATGTTCAGTGTTTCCAGCTTTTCATCTTTTATCATAATCTTTCAGTTTAGCCTGTTTAAATATTCTTAATTTATTGTATTTCTTTGTGTTCCTTAGTGACAGCCTTTGTGACCCTTTGTGGTTAAATTTTTTTTACCACAAAG
>Ga0105095_10000368_pt1 | contig 21568 bp, 22 predicted proteins | sample PPLLak2March2015_2_FD_79180 | JGI IMG/M metagenome (GOLD analysis project Ga0105095, IMG submission 79180) | Freshwater sediment microbial communities from Prairie Pothole Lake near Jamestown, North Dakota, USA - PPLs Lake P8 Core (3) Depth... | ecosystem: Environmental > Aquatic > Freshwater >...
AAATCCGCAATCCGCAATCCACAATCCGCAATCCAAAATCCGCAATCCGCAATCCACAATCCGCAATCCGAAATCACTATTTCACCGGGTCATCAGCCCTCTTCTGGAATTCCTCCTGAAGTTCCTCGACTGTATTGTTAACCTTAAGATACCTGATCAATTCCGCAAGCTGTCCGGATTCACTCTCAAGAAGCAGTTCACCAAGACGCTTGTCAGGCTGTGCAACATCGCTGGCATAGTGATTTGGATAGTTGGCATACCACCATATTCCCGTATAACCGAAAGGCATCTTGTCGAGCCTTTGCTGATTCAGTCCCGACTGGCTCGTAATAGCCTTCTGATCGACCAGGTCGGGCCGGATGACAAACATCATTGAGGTCTCCTCTTCGCCGGCATGACCGTCAACAGCCGCTTTTTTCAATGACTTTATCTCCGGGCCATTTTTAGGATCATTGCCTTCCCTGAACAGGACGACGATGTAATCTTTCCGGCTTGCAAGCTGTGACTGGCAGAAATACTGGAGAAAAGCTCCGTTCCCTCCGTGTCCGTTCTTGAGTATTATCTTTTTGATCCCGTTCCTTGAGAGTTCCCCGCACGTCTCCTCAAGCATTTTCCACAGCAGTTCATTGCTGTATGCAAGCGTGCCTGCCTGGTGTCTGGCTTCATAGATCTGGCCGAAAAAATAGGGAGGGAATACTATTGCATATTCTTTTTGTGCAGCCCGGAATGCTGTTTCCCTTGCTTCAAACATATCGGTGCCAAGCGGAAGATGCGGGCCGTGTTTTTCAATGACACCCATCGGGATAACACAAACTCCGCCTGCTTTCTGAACGGCAAGTGGAAACTGCGGGGATGTGATCTCTTCCCATTTGAACGGAATGCCTGGCTGTCCGGGTTGTTGTGCAACCAGAAAACTTGTCAGGAATAATACGGGTAATAAGACGATTATCTTTTTCATAGTTCAGGTTATTTAAATTTTATCCGATCTGCTGTTAAACAATATGGGCAAGCCTGTAAGGCCTTATCTCAATTTTTTCCCAGACACCGTTTACCACATACGGCTCCTCTTTCAGTTTATTGTCAAGAGCCGCCCTGTCGGGAAATTCATAAACGATCATTGAGCCAATCATTTGTCCGTTGTCATCAAGGATGGCTCCTCCCAGAAGAAATCCGCCGCTGCTTTTTAGCCCGGCGATCTTTTCGAGGTGTTCGGGCCGTGCTTTCAGCCTCCTGGCGTGAGCTCCCGGGTCCGTACCGTCATAAGCCACAAGTAAGAATTGCATGGTGTTTTATTTTTAAAAAGAAACTCATCAAATTTAAATAAATATTGGTATGTTGTATCAGACTGCTTTTCAATTAAGTTTTCAAACAAAAAAAGCCTTACTTTGTATTCAATGGCAGAAAGAATTTACAGAACCGGAATCGTCCTCAGCGGAGGCGGAGCAAGGGGTTTTGCTCATATCGGTGTACTCCAGGCACTGAATGAGGCAGGTATCTTCCCTGATGTTATTTCCGGAACAAGCGCCGGAGCCCTTGCAGGGGTGCTTTATGCCGACGGTTATACACCGGGAGAGATAATGGAAATTATGAAGACCGACAGTATGTTTCATTATATAAGGCCTGTTGTGCCGAAGGAAGGATTTCTCCAGATCTCAGGGATCGAAAAGATCCTGAAGGATAATCTCCGGGCCAGAAAATTCGAGGATTTGAAAATTCCGCTTTTTGTAGCGGCCACTGATCTCAACAACGGCACGATTGAATATTTCTCAAAGGGAGAACTTCTCAGGCCCGTATTAGCGTCAGCGAGTATCCCGGTTCTTTTTAAACCGGTAATCATCAATAATATACATTATGTTGACGGCGGTGTTCTTGACAATCTGCCGATCGACGCCATTAAGGACAAATGTGAATTCGTGATCGGATCGTCCGTTAATCCGACTGCCTATGAGGAGAGTGTGACAAGCATGATGCAGATAGCAGAAAGGACATTCTTCCTGAGCTTGTCGAGGGAGGTCAGGGAAAAATCGGCAAAATTCGATATGCTCGTTGCTCCGGTGGAACTGAAGAATTACAAGGCACTCGATCCGGTAAAGGCTGCCGAGCTCTTCGTGATAGGTTACAAGGCTACAAAGGAGAAGCTGAAGTATTTAGATGTGAAAAGGCTGATAGCCTCTGAGAAGTCTGTCAGGCCGGGGGGCGTATCATCGAATACAATTTCCTGATCTCCCCTTCCCAGAGCGTTTCTACCGGGGTCTCAAGAATAAGCGGCATATCATCGAAACGGCTGTCGTTGACAAGGATCTCAAAAGCCGCATCTCCCAGGAACCCCGTTCCAATACTATCATGTCTGTCAACCCTTGTTCCGAAATCCTTTTTGGTATCATTAAGATGAATTCCCCTGAGGTAACCGATACCAATTATCTCCTCAAACTTTCTGAATGTTTCACTGAATCCCTCTGCCGACTTTACATCATACCCCGAGACGTAGGCATGGCAGGTATCGATGCAAACCCCTACCCTCGATTTATCCTCAACCCTGTCAATAATGAAGCGTATCTGCTCAAATGTGTGTCCCATATTTGTCCCCTGACCGGCAGTATTTTCAATTACCGCAATTACACCCCTTGTCTTTTCAAGGGCAATATTTATTGACTCGGCGATCCTTGCCAGGCACTCTTCGGGTGTAATGGCGTTCAGGTGGCCTCCAGGGTGGAAATTGAGTCTGTCGAGGCCAAGAAGCTCACACCTTTTCATCTCGTCCATAAAAGCAGCCCTTGATTTGCCAATAGCCTCATCATCGGGATGCCCCAGGTTGATAAGGTAACTGTCGTGGGGAAGGATCTGGAATGGTTTATAGCCAAGCTTTTCACAGTTGTCCCTGAACTGGGTGATGCTTGTCCTGGAGAGAGGGCTAGAGAACCATTGCCTCTGGTTTTTTGTAAAAAGACCAAAAGCTTTTGCCCCGATTGCATTTGCATTCAGAGGAGCATTCTGTACTCCTCCCTCCGCGCTGACATGTGCTCCGATATACTTCATAGATATAAAGATTTATTTATTGCATTCCTGTAAATTCTAATAAATCCCCGAACCATCCCAGCAATGTGTACACAGCTTTTCCTTCGGGAGTCCTATCGCTTCTATCAAGTCATCAATCCGCTGGTAAACCAGGCTGTCAAGGCCCAGGGTCTCGGCTATCTTATCCACCATCTCTCTGTGCTTTTCAGAGTCGGGATCCGAATATTCGCTCAGATCCTGAGTATCACCCTCCAGCTGGAAAATCGCTTTTCGCCCGGCGAGTTCCAACGGGGACCTGGATTGGGAGAAATTCAGGAATTCGCAGGGATATAAAAGGGGTGGGCATGCTATTCTCATGTGCACCTCCGACGCTCCTGCCCTGTGAAGGTCAATTGTATTATCCTTCAACTGTGTCCCCCGTACTATACTGTCATCGAGGAATACCATCTTCTTCCCCTCAATAATTGCTTTATTGGGGATCAGCTTCATTTTGGCAACCAGATCCCTCTGGATCTGGTTCTGCGGCATAAAGCTCCGCGGCCATGTGGGGGTATATTTTGAGTAAGCCCGCTTGTACGGAATGCCTTTCTCATTTCCATAACCTACGCCATGCCCGACTCCCGAATCGGGGATGCCGCAGACAAAATCAACCTTCACATCATCTCTTCTCGCAAGGGCTGCCCCGCATCTGTACCGGCATTCCTCAACATTTATTCCCTCGTAATAAGAGGGCGGATAACCATAGTATACCCATAGGAATGCACAGATCTGCATTTTTTCCTCTGGTTTTCTCAATTGCGTGAAACCGTCGCTTGTGACATGCACGATCTCTCCGGGCCCAACGTAATATTCAATCGTGTAACCGGTATTCGGAAAGGAGGATGATTCGACGGCGACCGCATAAGCTCCATCCTTCCTGCCGATGACGACCGGAGTGCGCCCAAGCCTGTCGCGCGCTGCAATTATACCGTTTTCGGTAAGGATGAGCAGTGAACAGGATCCCCTCAGGTTCCCGAACACATTTTCAATCCCCGAAACAAAGCTGTCCTTTTCAATTATAAGATTGGCGATAACTTCGGTCGGATTAATGTTTCCTTCGAAGTTTTCGGTAAAATGATACTTTTTACCAAGAAACCTGTTTTCAAGCTCTTCCAGATTCAAAACCCTGCTTACAGTAACAATTGCAAATCGTCCGAGGTGGGAGTTGAAAAGTATTGGCTGCGGATCGGTATCGCTGATTATTCCAAGCCCTGAGAATCCGTTGAAACTGCCAAGTTCATCCTCAAATTTATTTCTGAAATACGCATTTTCGATACTGTGAATCGACCGGCGAAAACCTTTATCAGGTACAATAAAAACCATACCGGCTCGTTTTGTTCCCAAATGAGAATGATAATCCGTTCCGTAAAAAACATCCTCAACACAATCGGTCTTTGAAATTGCGCCAAAAAAGCCACTCATATGCTTGAATATTAAATATTTAAATAATTCTGGTCTTGAGGTAAAATTAATCATTGGAACCGATATATTTTAAAATCTAAGGAAATTATTACTTTTGTAGCATTAATTATTTTAAATACAGTGAAATAAATGGAAGACACAAGTACAATTACACCGGTAGAACAGCCAAAGAAAAAGAACGCACCGATCGCAATGATCTTTACGACGGTGATACTGGCGGCTGCATTGATTTTTTTGGTTGTTATGTATTTCGACCAGAAAAATAAAATGGTTGAGATGGAAACAGTTCTGACGCAGGAAAAAGATTCGCTTGCCAATGAGCTCAGGCTGATGGTCCATGGATATGACACACTGAAGACAGACAATGATACCCTTATGGCAAATCTGCAAAGGGAAAAGAAAAGGATCGTCCAGTTGTTGTCGGTTAATGCTTCAAATGTCCAGCTGATCAGAAAGTACCGGAGCGAGATCACTACCATGCGCGAGATCATGAAAAGCTATATAGTGCAGATTGACTCGCTGAATACAAGGAATAAAGAGCTTGTTGCAGAGAATGTAGGAATGAAAGAGCAGATATCCCAGGTTCAGAATACAAATGTTGAACTTGAAAAAGTCAAGGAGGAACTGAGCTCGAAGGTGGAAGTTGCAGCAGTTATCCAGGCAAAGGAAATTAATGCGGTTACCCTCAACAAGAAAAGAAAGGAGACAACCAGAATCAACCTGATTGACAAGTTGAGGATCTGCTTTACCCTGCGGGAGAACCCGATAGCAGCAGCTGGTGAAAAAGAGGTTTTCATGAGGGTGATCAGGCCCGATTCACTTGTAATAACAACCAGTCCTGATAACCTGTTTGATTATAAAGGTGATAAGCTTGTTTATTCCGAAAGCCGCCTGGTTGACTATATGAACCAGGATATCGAAATGTGTATCTTCCTCGACAACACCGGAGATTTTATTGTCGGGAATTACAACGTTGAACTCTATCTTGAAAACAACATTATTGGCCGGACAACATTTGCCCTTGCAAAAAGATAACTAATCTTCGCCGGGAAGCATAAGTTCGGAAATAATATTATCGGATATCATTTTACCCTGGTTCGTAAGGACCAGGGTATTTTTTTCCTGTTTCATAAGACCGTAGTCAATCAGCTTTCCCGCCAGGTTGATGATGTAATCGTATCCCTCCTTGTCAAAAACATTTTCAACAAAGTCAAGATCAATTCCCCACATTGTCCGTAAGGATGTCATAATGTACTCATTAAACCGGATCCTCTTATCAAGATCCTCCTTCTCAAATAAAAGAGTACCCGAACTGACAGCGTTTATATACTTCCTGACATCCCTGATGTTCCACTGACGCGAATACCCGTTGAAGGAGTGCGCCGATGGTCCAAGTCCAAGATAGTTTACCTGCTTCCAGTAGTTTGAATTATGAATTGAAAAAAAACCCGGCTTGCCGAAGTTTGAAATTTCATAATGTATAAAACCTGCTGAGGTTGCTTTTTCGATAAGCATGTTAAACTGCGAGCTGCTTTCCTCCTCGTCGATTTCCGAAAGCAACCCCTTTTCCTTCATTTTCGCGAAAACAGTGCCCTTTTCAATTGTCAGGTGATAGGCAGATAAGTGCTTGATATCGTAAGAGAAACTGATGTCAAGATTGGAGGACCAGTCTTTGGTTTTCATACCGGGTAAGCCGTAGATCAGGTCAATTGTAACATTATTGAATCCGGCTTTAAATGTCTCTTCAAGGGCCTTCGCTGCCTGTCCGGCATCATGACGGCGGTTGAGCAATTTAAGGTCGGAATTTCTCCATGACTGAATTCCCAGACTTACTCTGTTTATTTTCAGATCTTTAAGTCCACGCAGGTATTCAGGCGTCACATCGTCGGGGTTCATTTCAAATGTGATCTCACAGTTTTCATCAACTCTGTAAAGTTGTTCAAGCCTGACAAGTATTTCTTTTACCTGGCTTAGAGCCAGCACGGACGGGGTTCCTCCTCCAAAGTAAATTGTGGAGATCTGATCATTGCCGGTATACTCTTTCCGCAGTGAAGCCTCTTTTACAATTGCATCTATAAAATCCTGATTATCAGTTGTAGATGTAATATGATAAAAATCACAATACGAGCAAAGCTTTTTACAAAAGGGAATATGAAGATAGATACCTGCCATGACGTCCGGATGCAAAGCCTAAAATTAATAAGATATTGTCATTCTAATGTCTAATTTTGTCACAAACATATTAAAATGATCTGGAGAAATAAGTTTTCAATACTTGTATCACTTATAATACTTTATCTGAGCCTGGCAAATGCAAAGACATTCGAAAGTGCCGGCCTGTTCGATATCCCTTACCTGGATAAGATGGTTCATTTCGGACTCTACTTTTTCCTGATGTCAGTAATAATTATCGAACACAGAAATTATTTTGAAAATACCCGGCAGCTGATACTCGTGGCATTGATTCCGTTTTTTTTCGGAAGCCTGATCGAGCTGTTGCAATCGGGGATAACAACCACGCGAAAAGCCGATATCCTTGATATCCTGTTTAATTCGGCAGGAGTTTCCGCAGCCCTGGTCATCTGGCTGTTTATCAGTCCATACCACAGGCAGAAATAGAATTATCAGTTCAGAATTCTCTCCAGGTGATCCGCCTTCACAACGAGTTCAGCAATTGTTTTACTCCTGAACAAATTTACGAGTTCACTCCTTACCCTTGAATAATCGTCATGAACGGGGCACGGTTTCTTTGATTGTTTTGAACTCTTGCATACTCCTGCATCGATGATACAGTTTTTGAAAATGCCATCGCCATCTATAATTTTCACGATTTCGATAAGCGTAATTGATTCAGGTCTCTTCAGAAGGATGAAACCTCCGTTGGGTCCTTTCGTCGAACTGAGTATCCTGTGTTTGGCCAGAAGCTGAAGGATCTTTGCCAGGAACGGGGTTGGCAGCCCCAGATCAGCTGAGATTTGTTTTATTCCCACATTTCCCTTTTTCAGATCTTTTCCGGCAAGGTAAATAACTGCCCTGATTCCATACCGGCATGAGTTTGAGAGCATATCAATACATTTTTAATGGAATCTTGTCAATGCGCCGTTTATGTCGGCCGCCTTCGAATTCGGTATTCAGAAAAGTTTTAACTATAAGATAAGCCTCCGATTCATTTATAAACCTGCCAGGCAATGCGCAGATATTTGCATCATTATGAGCTCTTGCCAGACTGCTTATCTCTTCGTTCCAGCAAAGGGCGCTCCGTATCCCCGGATGCTTGTTCACTGTCATGTTGATCCCGTTGCCTGTTCCACATATGGATATTCCAAGCTCATATTCTCCTGTGGAAACCGCATTTGCCAGGGGATGCCCAAAATCGGGATAATCAACAGCCTCAGGAGAATTACTTCCCAGGTCCTTAAGCTCAATATTCTCATTCCTGAGATAATTCAGCAGCTTTTCTTTAAGGTAATAACCCGCATGGTCTGACACTATCGCGACTTTCTTTCTTTTCACCTGAATTCATTTAAACATTCAAATCAAAACATATGCAAAATAATATAATTGATCTTATAAAAGAAATAAATAGCCTTTTATCTTTTATCTATGTTACCAACAGCTTTAATATACAAACATATCCGGCAAAGAAATGTTTTATGGGGCTGGTAAATAGATCTTTCAGATTTTTGTTTTCTTCCCCCCCATAAATGCCCTGCTTTTAATTGAACCTATCATGCATGTCCATGTTAATACTTTTGTAAATACTTATTTCCTAAGTTCTGAAAAGTCGTGGCTTTTCAACTATTAAGAATGATTCTAAGAGGGTAAGCGGATATAAGTGAAAGTTATAATGAAATAAAGTCAAACTATAAACCTTAAATAAACAGTAAAACCTTTACTTTTGTTGTAAGTCAGGTATCAGCAACCCGGTATTAACAATTGTTAATTATTTTACTAATTAACTGATTTCCAAAAATGGTATGTTTTTTGAGCTGTTGAAAATTTGTTTACGCGATAATGATACCGATATTTAAAAGGAAAAAATGATTTTTGTTTCAACACTATTAACAGGACATTATTATCATCATAAGAAATTTAAATTTAATATGATTTAAAAATATAGATGTTAATAAAATCACTAAATACCTTTTAACACCTGCCATTTCACACCTGAATCCCCTAAAGCGGACTTTTATAACTCCCTCAGGGGGTAGGGGGCGAAAAAGGCAGAGGATGTAGTTATAAGAAAATACTCACAATGACAATTGACGGACATATAGATTATATCTCAGAAATAAAAGAACTTAAGGAGAAGAAGAATGCAATAATCCTTGCACACTATTATCAGACAGGTGATATTCAGGATATTGCTGATTTCGTTGGCGACAGCCTGGCCCTCTCGCAAAAGGCAGCTGCAAATGATGCCGATATTATTCTGTTCGCAGGTGTCAGATTCATGGCTGAAACTGCCAAGATACTATCTCCATCAAAAAAAGTTCTGCTGCCCGATATGAATGCAGGTTGCTCCCTTGCAGATTCTTGCAGTGAAAAGGAATTTAAAAAGTTCATAAAGAAAAACCCGGGCAGGACAGTGATCACATACGTCAATACAAACACTGACATTAAAGCCCTTTCAGATATAATCTGCACATCATCAAATGCAGTTCAGATAATAGAATCTCTCCCACCTGATGAAAAAATAATTTTTGCTCCTGACAGGAATCTTGGAAATTACATTATGAACAAGACCGGGCGCGACATGGTAATATGGAAAGGCGCATGCCATGTTCACGAAGAGTTTTCGCTCGAAGCAATACTTCAATTGAAGGAAGATAATCCGGAAGCAAAGATCATAGTTCACCCCGAATGTGAACTTCCTGTAAGGATGGTATCAGATTTTATCGGCTCCACCTCGGCTCTTTTACAGTTTACAAAGGGAGATAATTCGCAAACTTATATTGTAGCTACCGAACCGGGGATAATTCACCAGATGAAGCGTGAAAGCCCTTCGAAGAAATTTATTCCTGCACCGCCAAGAGATTCAACATGCGGCTGCAGCGAGTGCAATTTCATGAAGCTTATATCAATTGAAAAAATTTACAGATGCCTGAGAGATGAAAAACCTGAAATAGTAATCGATAGCGGTGTCATCGAAAAAGCTGGAAAGCCTATCAGGAGAATGATGGAAATATCGGAAAAACTTGGTCTATAAAATGAAAAGAATTTTACTTTCAATTGTTATTTTGTTATCAGTAGTTTCAGCCTTCGGGCAGGACGAGCAGGGGCTTCGTGACGGATATCAGGTATTCAGGTATCCCAATGGATCAACATCGAGCGAGGGATTAATAAAAAACGGAAAGCCGGAAGGTTTCTGGACAAGTTATTATGTGACCGGAATTAAAAAATCGGAAGGAAAAAGAACAAGTTTTCTTCTTGACAGTGTCTGGGTTTTCTTTGATCAGGCCGGTGACACAACGGAGAAGATAAATTACCTTGTAGGGAGGAAGAACGGTTATTACTACAAATACAAAAAGGATCCGGCCGAAGGTGTTTATGTATGGTCAAAGGAACTTTACGCCGGCGACAGGAGGGAAGGTATGGCCTGGTTCTATTTTCCCGACGGAAAAGTACAGCAAACAATAACTTATAATGCCGGTAAAAAAGAGGGCCTGTCAAAGGAATTTGACAAAAACGGAAACATCATAACCCTCCTTGAATACAACAATGATTTCCTGGTCAGCCGTGAAAGGATTAACAGGACCGATGTCAAGGGTCTTAAACAGGGTGAATGGAAAGAGTTCTATCCGGGCGGAAGTATTAAAACAGAGTCAACATACAAGGATGAGCAGCTCCATGGTTATTACAAGGAATATGACGACCGGGGAAGATTAGCCCTGACAATGTTGTACGAGAATGGCTCCATAGTTAAATCGAGGGTTGAGGATGCACCTGATATTGAAATGGTGACAAAACGTGACGATAATGGTAAAATAATTTACAGCGGACCCTACAGGAACCAGGTGCCGGTAGGTATCCACAGGGAATTCAATGCTGATGGGAAGGTGACCAACTCATTTATTTACAACGATAACGGACTTCTTCTTGAAGAAGGGATTGTTGATGAGGCAGGTAACCGCAATGGCAAATGGAAGTACCTGTTTCCTGACGGAAAAGTCCAGGCCGAAGGTCAGTTTACCGATAACAGGCGAACTGGTGTATGGAGATTCTATACCACCGCTGAAAAGCTTGAACAAACGGGCTCGTATAATAACGGCAGACCTGACGGATTATGGAAATGGTATTATGAGAACGGGGCAATACTTAGAGAAGAGGAGTATTTCCAGGGCGTACGCGACGGTGCCTATACCGAGTATTCTCCCCTGGGAGAAATTATTTCCCAGGGCCAGTACCTTGACGGTGAAAAGAACGGGGAATGGAAGTACAAATCGGGTGATAATACCGAAGAGGGGAAATATATTGTTGGATTACGCGACGGATTATGGAAATCGTACTATCCTGACGGCAAAACAAGATTCAAGGGAAGCTATGTCCAGGGAAACCCGGATGGCCAGCAAACAATATATCACGAGAATGGCCGCATAAAAGAGGAGCAGTTTTACAGAATGGGAATACGGCAGAGGACCTGGAAAAAATATGATGAGGAGGGCAATACCCTGCTTGCCATTACATTCAAAGACGATATTGAATTCAGTATTAACGGCATTAAAATTGATCTTCCGGAAAGTGATGTTAAGCTGATAAAGTAGTTACTTTGCCAAATGGAAGATAATTTCAACATCAGGAAGGAAAATATCATTGCCCCGGACAAAGAATTTGAAAAGCAGCTTCGACCGTTGCATTTTGATGATTTCAAAGGACAAAAACAAATAATAGAAAATCTTGTTGTTTTCGTGACAGCTGCAAAGAACCGTGGCGAATCGCTTGATCATGTATTGCTGCACGGTCCGCCCGGTCTGGGAAAGACAACTCTTGCTTCAATTATTTCGAATGAGCTTCAGGTAAATCTCAGGGTCACTTCGGGACCGGTGCTCGATAAACCCGGCGATCTGGCCGGATTGCTTACAAATCTTCAGGAAGGTGATGTTCTCTTCATTGATGAGATCCACAGACTGAGCCCCGTGGTTGAGGAATACCTTTACTCGGCAATGGAGGATTTCCAGATTGATATAATGATCGACAAGGGCCCCAGCGCCCGCTCAGTTCAGCTTAACCTGAACAATTTCACTCTGATCGGCGCCACTACGCGTTCAGGTCTGCTGACCAGCCCCCTGAGAGCCAGGTTTGGCATTACATTTCATCTTGAGTATTATGATCATGAGGTGCTCACCGGAATTGTAAAAAGATCGGCCGGCATTCTTAATATCAGTATTGACGATGAGGCGGCAGTCGAGATCGCCAGACGAAGCAGGGGGACACCGCGAATAGCCAATGCCCTGCTTAGGAGGATGAGGGACTTCGCACAGGTAAAAGGCTCAGGAATTATAGATCTAGCGATAACAAAATTCGGCTTGAAAGCTTTGAATATCGACCAGCATGGCCTCGATGAAATGGACAACAGGATCCTGTCTGCGATCATTGACAAGTTTGGAGGAGGCCCTGTTGGGATTACGACTATTTCAACAGCAGTTGGCGAAGAGAGCGGAACCATTGAGGAAGTATATGAGCCATTCCTGATAAAGGAGGGATATCTTAAAAGGACCCCTCGCGGCCGTGAGGCCACCGAACACGCCTACAGGCATCTCGGAAGGCAGTTCAGGAGCGATGCGAATGGCACCCTATTCTGATCAATTGTTTAATGAAAACGTCTATGGACGGGCAAGAACATTGCTTATCTTTTCGAGCCCTTTCCTGTTAATTATCCTGATTTTTCTTGCATCGAGCTCGACAAGCTTGTCGGTCTTGAATTCGGAAAGAAGCCTTATAACCGATTCGGTTGCCGTTCCTACAATATTGGCAAGTTCCTCCCTTGTAAGAGATATTTTCAGGTACTCCTGATCATCAAGCCCAAAATCATCGACAAGCAGCAGAAGTATTTCTGCAAGCCGCTCCCTGACACTCTTCTGGGCAATATCGGTAATGAATGAATTTGCTTCACCCAGCTCGTGACAGGCCAGCTTCAGCAATTCTATCGCATAGTTCGGATTTGTCTTAATAAGAGATGTCAGAATTTCGGAAGGAATAAAACAAACCTGGCAATCTTCAATCACTTTGGCTGAGGTACACGCAACCTCATTGCTGAGCACACTGCGGTAAGCAATTATCTCCCCTGCCTTTGCGAAGCGTATTATCTGTTCTTTTCCGTCAAATCCCGTTTTAAATACTTTAATGATTCCGCTGTGAATACAGTAGAAGCCGCTGATCCGGTTACCTTCCTGGTACAGGACCTCACCCCGCTTGTATTGCCTGAATTCCTTTTCAAAGTTGACCATTTCAACCTCATCAGGAGTCAGATGTTTAAAAATCGATCCTGTTTCCAGTGCACACTTATCACAAAGCGGAATATGAATATCATGATTTTTCATCTTCCTGCTTATTTAGTTTTTGAATTTAATACCCGGGAATTAATGTTCATAATTGTTTACAATGCCGTTTTGAACTGATCGAGAAACCTCATGTCATTTTCAAAATAAAGTCGAAGGTCATTAACCTGGTATTTTAGCATGGCGGCCCTTTCAATACCCATACCAAAAGCAAAACCTGTATATTTTTTACTGTCGATATTACATGCTTCAAGGACGTTTGGATGGACCATGCCGCATCCGAGGACCTCGAGCCAGCCGGTATACTTGCAGACATTACATCCTTTTCCGCCACAGATCCTGCAGCTGACATCCATTTCACCCGATGGCTCGGTAAAGGGAAAATATGAAGGGCGCAGCCTGATCCTGGTCTCCTTGCCATACAATTCCCTTGCAAAGAATAGAAGCGTTTGCCTGAGGTCGGCAAATGAGACATTTTCATCTATGTAGAGTCCTTCTATCTGATGGAATATGCAATGGGCCCGCGCCGAGATTGCCTCATTCCTGAAGACTCTTCCGGGAGATATGGTGCGGATTGGTGGTTTCTGGTTTTCCATCACCCTTACCTGGACTGACGAAGTATGGGTACGCAGAAGGATGTCGCCAGGGTCAGAATCTTCAACTGATGCCCTTGAAATGTAAAAAGTGTCCTGCATATCACGGGCAGGGTGCTCTGGCGCAAAGTTAAGCTTTGTGAATACATGATTATCATCTTCTATTTCAGGGCCTTCAGACACTGTGAAACCGATCCTTGCAAAGATTTCGATTATTTCCCTTCTCACGATTGAGATAGGATGCCTCGAACCGGTATTAAAGGGATAGGCCGTCCTTGTAAGATCATTCTCCGTCGATGCATCCTCCGTTGTGCTGATTTCGTCCTTCAGGCTGTTGAATCGTTCAAATGCTCTCTGCTTCAATTCATTAAGTTTCTGCCCCACTTCCTTTTTATGTTCTGCAGGTACGTTTCTGAAGTCTTCGAAAAGATCCGAAATGAGTCCCTTCTTACTCAGGTATTTAATACGGAAGGATTCAAGCTCTTCCGTTGTATTTACTTTTGCGAGTCCGATCTCGTCAAGCAAATTCTTAATTCTTTCAAGCATATTAATTCAATTTTTTCTGCTATTGCTTACTTGTTTGTTATTTTCATTTTAATGATTTTGACATCGTTCACAGGTTTGTCAGCCTGGCCGGTTTGAACTGCGGCGATCTTATCGACAACCTCCAATCCTTCAATTACTTCACCGAAAACAGTGTAGGTGCCATCAAGACGCGGAACGCCGCCGATGGTCTTATAGTCATTTACCTGGGCTTCGGTAAATTTATAATCACCCGCAGTTGACAGGTACCCGAACATTTTAATTGAAGCGCGTTCCTGGATTTCGCTGTCCTGCAGCGGTACTCCGGCCATCCGTGCACTGTCGGCCGTTTCTTTTATAAGCTTTGCGAACAGGCCCTGTTTGATATTGTTGTTGATGCGATCCTGTGCCGCAGCCAGTTCGCTGTCCGTATATCTGATCCCCTGTACGATATAAAATTGGGTTCCGGATGACCGCATATCGGGATTTACTTCATTTCCCTGGCGTGCAGCCGCAACTGCTCCCTTTTTATGATAATATTCCTTGCGGAACTCAGCAGGGATAGTATAGCTGTCAAGAGTGTCAAGCTGTTCCTTTGTCAAACCGGACCTGGTGGCAGGGTTACCTGCCTGTATCATAAAGTCCTTTATTACCCGGTGAAATGAAATACCGTCGTAAAAACCCATGTTGACAAGTTTGACGAAATTATCGCGGTGGATCGGAGTGCTGTCATAGAGTATGATTTTGATGTCTCCAAGCGTGGTCTGGATTGAAACCACTACGTTCTCATTGACTCCCGGAGCACTGCAGGAGACTACCACCAAAAAAAGAATGATACTAACAAATTGTTTTACAGTTGTGTTCATGAAAACCGTTTTTTGGTTAATAACGTGCTGAAAATAATGTGCAAAGATATTTAACTTTGACCGATACCCAAAAAGATTGGTTTTCAAATGAATGTTTTTTTGGGAAACAGATTGCAGCAACGGCCGAATGACTCAATAGAGCTATATTTGTCATCATATTTTCAGACATGAACGAAGTCAGAAAACTTGCAGGGCAGACATTGATCTACGGACTGGGGACCATCATTCCCCGGTTTTTGAATTATGCCATAATGACCCCCTTCTACACAAGGATTTTTTCTGACAATACAAGCGCGTATGGTGTTATTACCGAATTATATGCATGGATGGTACTTCTTCTTGTGATCCTTACATACGGCATGGAAACAGGATTCTTCAGGTTTTCCCAGAAAAGCCAGGACCCTGAAAAGGTTTACAGCACCGCACTTATAAGCCTGCTGGTGACTTCAGTGTTGTTTGTACTTGTTGTCAATATCTTTATAACCCCTGTTTCAGCGCTGATGAAGTATGAAAATAATCATGATTACATCAGGATGTTTGCAGGGATCGTGGCAATTGATGCTTTTAGTTCAATTCCTTTTGCAAGATTGAGGAGGGAAAACAAGCCGTTACAGTTCAGTGTCATTAAGATTGTGAATGTTCTTGTAACGATCGGAATTGTGATCTTTCTTCTTAGAATAGCTCCGGGAATATGGGAGAAAAGCACCGGCTGGTTCAGAAATGCTTACAATCCTGACTACAAGGTAGGTTATGTGTTCCTTGCCAACCTGATCGGAAGCGGAGTAACGCTTGCATTGCTGCTGCCTGTAATTCTTAAAACTAAATTCAGGTTCGACACAGGCTTGTGGTACAGAATGGTAAGTTATTCTTACCCCCTGTTGCTTGCAGGTTTAAGCGGCTCAATAAATGATGCACTCGATAAAATTATTCTGAGAAGAATGATCGGCGAGGCTGATGGTTTATCGGTCGTGGGCAAGTATGGCGCGGGATATAAGATCGGAGTTCTGATGGCCCTCTTTATCCAGATGTTCCGGTTCGCGGCCGAGCCATTCTTTTTTGAAAGGGCAAAAGCGGCGGATGCAAAGGAAACCTACGCTTACATTATGAAATATTTTATAATAATAATGCTTGTTGTATTTATTGGTATCAATCTCTATATTTCTTTATTCCAGTATATTATTGATTTTAATTACAGGGAGGCAATTGTAGTTGTTCCGATTATAAGCATGGGATACCTTCTTTACGGTATCTATATAAACCACAGTATCTGGTACAAACTGAACGATCTTACAATTTATGCAGTTTATATTACCTTTGCAGGCGCATTGATCACCGTTCTTGTAAATGTGATCTTCATACCGGCTTATGGATATATGGCTTCCGCATGGGCTCATATAGCTTCGTATGGAGCAATGATAATCTTATCCTTTATTTTTGCGGAGAAAAAGTATAAGGTTGATTATAATATGAAGCAATATATCCCCTATTTCCTGATGGCGACAGGAATGGTGGCTTTTGCGCAGTATTTCAGCTATCCGGGGCTGGCGTCTGAACTTGTTATAAATACGATATTGATTGTCAGTTTTATAGTTTATGCCCAGTACAAGGATAAAGTTGTAACAGTTTTCTTCAGAAGAAGCAGCGCATGAAAATTAAATTAATAAATAAGTCGAAATACAAATTGCCTGAGTATACAACAGAGCATGCCGCAGGGATGGAAATCAGGGCAAACATTGAGGAGGATATTATTCTTGAGAGGCTTTGGCCACACCGGAAAGCATTGATGATGAATAACGTGAAGAATTTACTAATCCTGCTGTTACTGCTCATGATACCGGTTTCGTCGTGCACCAGAAAGATAATACCCGGATTCAGGCCCGGAAAAGCGGGGAAGGAGTATGACCAGGCCGGCTTCAACTATATTTATGCTGAGGCTACCAGACAAAAGCTCATGGGTAATACAGGTGATGCCCTCAAATATTTCGAACAGGCGCTTCTTGTAGACCCTGAAAGTGATGCAACTTATTATCAGATGGCACAGATAATGCTGAATTCCGGGGACCTTCAGAACGGTAAAAAATATATGAAACGGGCGTCTGAGATAGAGCCGGGAAACTTATGGTATCTGATGACTCTGGCAAGTGTCTATTACCAGGAGAAAAACCTTGACAGCGCAATTGTTTGCTATGAGAATGCTGTAAAAACATTTCCTGAAAAGGAGGGATTGCAGGTTGCCCTGGCAAATCTGTATACTGAAAACAGAAAGTTTGATAAAGCGAGGGTAATACTGAACAGATTCGACGAAAAGTATGGAGTTAACGAGGGTACAACGCTTTCACTGATAAGCAACCTTATGGCTGAAAAGAAGTACCGGGAAGCCAGGATAAAAGTTGAGGAACTCTTAAAGCAGGAACCCGACAATATACTCTTTAACGGCCTGCTGGCTGAAGTTTACAGGGGAGAAGGGGATAATTCAAAAGCCATGGAAATCTTTAAACGCCTGATGGACCGGAATCCTGACAACCCGCAGATACAACTCTCACTGTGTGATTTTCTTGTTTCCCAGAAGAATTATGAAGAACTGATAAACCTTTTAAACACGGTGATGCTGAATGGCAAGATCACCAGGGAGGAAAAGGTATCACTGCTGGCTGATCTTATAGGGAATAGTGAGATAATAAAGGACTTTGGCCCGAAGCTTGAGGTTATTGCAATGGTTCTGGAGGCTAACTATATGAATGATGACCTGATTTTACTGCTCAGACCGGATGTGCTTCAGAAAGAGGGAAAACTTGCGGATGCGGCATCAAGGCTTGAAGAGATCATCCGGGAGAATCCTGATAACTATTATGCATGGGAAAAACTGCTGCTTGTTTATTATGATATGAAGGAATTTGGCAAGCTGCAGGAGAAAGGAAAAGAGTGCTCAACGAAATTCAACAGGTCGGTTCTGGCCAAGATCCTCTATGCCAGTGGGGCTATGGAAAACAAAAATTTCGAAGTCGCCCTTGAAGAGTTGAGGAAGGCAGATATACTGGCCGGTGACAACAAGGAAATAAAACTTCAGGTTCAGACGATGCGGGCGGATGTTTATTACAGGATGAAAAACTTCGAAGAGGCCTTTAAGGCATTTGATGAAGCCCTGAAACTGAACAACTCGGATCTGACTGTCATGAATAACTATGCATATTACCTTGCAGAGCAGGATATGAGGCTTAAGGAAGCTGAAGAAATGGCAAAGGAAGTGATTGAAAAGGAGAAGGATAACACGACTTTTCTTGATACATATGCGTGGGTCCTTTATAAGCGGGGTAAAACCCGTGAAGCCGCAAAAATCATGGAAGAGATTATTGGCTCGGGGGAAAAGGATGACGCGGAATGGTATGAGCATTACGGGTTTATCCTCAAAAAAATGGGGAAATGCAAGGACGCAGTTGTTAAATGGGAAACTGCAATAACGCTTGACAAATCAAAATCAAATCTTCAAAAAGAGATAGAAAATTGCAAAAGATAAGTTTATTACTGATAGTTTTAATTCTCTTCTCGGAATCGTGTTCCGTGTCGAGAAGAACAGGAAGCAAAAAAGTTAGCTCAGCCAGAACAGGCGTGACTTCGGATATTGCTTCATCAATTACTGCAAATAATTTGTCAGGGCGCAATTTCTTTATAAGAAAAGCAAATATCTCCCTGACAAAGGACAATGTCACAAGTCAGTTCAGCGCAAATATCAGGTACAAATCGCCTTACACGCTTCTTATAACTGTAAAGTCAAAGCTTGGAATTGAAGCAGCAAGGGCTTACCTGACAGAAGATACGCTGCTTATTAATGACAGGTTTAATAAAAGGCTTATTACAGGCAGTCCCGAAAAGCTGCAGTCCAGGTACGGGATTTCATCCGATATGATCTTCGCCCTGCTTGGTGATTTTATTATTGAAAATAAGGATGAGAAAAGGATATTAAATTGCAATAATGGGTTTTATAGTGGCAGTTATACGCTGGATGACCGGAGGGTTGACTATAAAATTGACTGCAACAGGAAAAAGGTCACTGAGGCATATTTTGAAGGAGGGCTTACAACCGGGAATATAAGTATGGTATTCAGCAGGTTCAGGAGCATGAATGGTGCCATCGTACCTCAGGTAGTTTCATTGAGTGATGACCTTAGCGGCTTGAAAATAATCGTAGAGATTGAAGACGCGGAAATTGGATGGAACGGTGAAATTGATTTTGTTCCGGGTAAGGAATTTGAAGTGGTTTATCTGAAATGAGGAAATTCGTAATTAGTGTTGCTGCATTTTTTGTAACTGCCCTGGCTCTTTTTTGTCAGACAAAAGCTGAGCTTGAAGATCAGCGGAGGAAGACAATGGAAGAGATATCCTATGTCGACAATCTACTGAAGGAGACGGCCAGGGAGAAAAGCGAAGGCCTCAGCGAATTAAGGATTATAGGGAATAAATTGAATTTGCGTGAGAATGTCCTGAACGGATTGAAGGAGGAGATAGATCTGTTAAATAACAGGATCAGCCTTAATACATTGGCTATTAGCATGATGGAGAGCGATCTGGTGGTATTGAGAAAGGATTATGAAAAGGCTGTGCTTAATTCATACAGATCATCCAAAGGTAACTCAGAAATAGGTTATATTTTGTCGGCAAAAGATTTCAACCAGGGATACAAAAGACTGAAGTACCTTCAGCAAGTGACAAAATTCAGGAGGAATGAAACAGAATTGATAGTGGACCTGAAAAATGAGGTAGAGATTTCACGTAAAAAGCTGGAGGCTGACCTGAGTAAAATTTCAGAGCTTAAGTCGAGGCAGGAGGAGCAGAAGATTCTGTTGCAGGGCGAACAGAACAGGAAGCAAAGGATTGTAAAGTCATTAAGCAATAAGGAAAAGCAGCTGCAACGGGAACTTGAGGAGAAGAAGCGGATAGCAAGAAGGATCGAATCGGAGATAGCCAAAGTAATAGAGGAAGAGAGAAAAAGAAGTGCAAAAGCCAATGTAAGCCCTGAACAGAAAATTTTGGGTGATGACTTTTTGGAGAATAAGGGACGGTTACCGTGGCCCGTTGATAAAGGCGTTATAACGGCACGTTTTGGAGTTCACAGCCACCCGGTTCTTAAGTACGTTACCGAAAAGAACAGTGATATTGAGATTACAAGCCTTGGAAATACACCTGTAAAAAGTGTATTTAAAGGGATTGTTGCAAGTGTAGTTTCTATCCAGGGTGTTAATATGACAATTATCGTAAGGCACGGGAAATATTATACCGTGTATTCAAATCTTGTGAATATAAAAGTGAAAAAAGGAGACAGGATAGAAACCGGACAGGAGATCGGAGAGGTTTACAACGATTCTGAGAAGGGTAATGAAGCAGTTCTTAAATTTATGGTCACAGAGGAGCAGAATGAAATGGACCCGGAATTGTGGATATCGAAAAAAAAATAGAACTTGCATAACTTTTACAGTGTAAAGGGTAAAATTGCTATAGTATGGCAAAGATGTACAAACGACTGAAAATAGGATCGGTCATGACCAATCTGAGGGTCATTGAAAATGCAATTGACGAAATTACCGGTTCAATAGGCGTGAACCAGGATAATTACGGTAAGATATTGGTTGCGACCCTCGAGGCCGTGAATAATGCCATAACTCATGGCAATAAGGCTAACCCTCAGAAAATGGTTGATGTGGAAATCACATTTGATAAGAACGAAATGATAATAACCGTCACGGATGAAGGACCGGGATTCAATCCTGCCGCAATCCCCGATCCGACCATGCCGGAAAATATTGAGGAGTTAAGCGGACGCGGTGTGTTTCTTATGAAGAAACTTGCTGATTCAATTAGTTTTAATGAAAAAGGAAATAGTGTAACTATGAACTTTAAGGAGGTAACTATTTGAGTATTAAGATCTTTTATGATGAAGTAGAATTCAGGTTAAAAGGAGCAGGGAAAATCAGGAAATTTCTGGAAAAGGTCATCCTGGGTGAAGATAAAGTGCCTGGTGACCTTAATTTTATCTTCACAGGCGATGAGAGGCTGCTTGAAATCAACATCAAATTTCTCGGGCATGATTATTATACAGATGTGATTTCATTTGTTAATAGTGAGGGAGAAATTGAGATAAGCGGTGAGATCTATATCAGTATTGACACCGTTGGGAGGAATTCCGAGATTTATGGTGTGAAGAGAGATGAAGAGGTTTTAAGGGTAATGGTTCATGGAATCCTTCACCTTTGCGGTTACACCGACACAACAGATGAAGAGAGGAATAAGATGTTCTGGAGACAGGAGATTTTACTGGAAGAGTATGGGAGGGATAAATAGATGGAATTCAGATATGATATAATTGTTGTCGGGGGTGGTCATGCCGGATGCGAGGCAGCTCATGCGGCAGCAACTATGGGTGCACGAACGCTGCTGATAACAATGGACATGACGAAACTTGCACAAATGTCGTGCAATCCTGCGATGGGAGGTATCGCTAAAGGTCAGATAGTCAGAGAAATTGATGCACTCGGGGGAATGAGCGGGATTGTTACTGACAGGAGCATGATACAATTCAGGATGCTGAACAAGTCGAAAGGTCCTGCAATGTGGAGTCCCA
>Ga0105095_10000370_pt1 | contig 21511 bp, 15 predicted proteins | sample PPLLak2March2015_2_FD_79180 | JGI IMG/M metagenome (GOLD analysis project Ga0105095, IMG submission 79180) | Freshwater sediment microbial communities from Prairie Pothole Lake near Jamestown, North Dakota, USA - PPLs Lake P8 Core (3) Depth... | ecosystem: Environmental > Aquatic > Freshwater >...
GCCGCTCTGAGTTCGAGAACACCTGCAGCTCGGCGCCGGGGGCTGGTGTGGGCAGTGCTTGAGCCGATAGCGCCGGTAGAGCTCCCCCCACCAGCAGAGTCAACAGGACCAATACGATCAAAGGTGCAGCCAGGGTCGGCCGCGGGGTGCGAGGCGACATCAAATGCCCTCCAAAAATGGTTTAACCAGCCATTGCACTTTATCAGACGCAGGTCCGGGTGTCAAGCAACTTACCAAAGCGCGCGCCGAGGATGATTGACAACCCGGCTTTTTAACGCTAAACTATAATAGCTATACGAAACACCTATCCGCAATCCAATGGAGATCATGGTATGAGTGACAATCCTTCAGCCTCCCCCAGCGCCCATATCAGCGCCCAAAGCCTACTGGTACCCACGTTGCGCGCCTGGCGCTATTTCCTGGAAGACCAGGGCAGCTCCCCGCACACCATTAAAGCCTTTATGGCCGACCTGCGCCTGCTGGCAGCTTACATGCCTCCCGACCGCCCCCTGGGCGCTTTCACCACCACCGACCTGAACACGTTCCTGGAATGGATGCAGAAAGGGCGCGGCGTGCCCTGCAGCCCCAAAACCCTGGCGCGGCGCATCACCTCCATCAAGGCCTTCTTCCGCTGGCTGCACCAGAACGGCGTGCTGTTGATCGACCCGGCTGAAAAAGTGATCCAGAAATCGGTGATCAGCCCGCTGCCCACCGTGCTCACCGCCGAGGAAACCCAGGCGGTGCTGGAGGTCGCCCAATCATACCGCACCGCCAGCAAACCGGATGCGCGCTATTACACCCTGCTGGCGCTGGTATTGAGCACCGGTATCAAGAAGAGCGAGTGCCTGGCGCTCAGCCCCAACCATATCCAACCCGAGGCGCCCCAGGGACCCTTGCTGTTTGTGCGCTACGCCAACCCCCAGAGCCGCTACAAAGAACGCAAGATCGCCCTGCCGGAGAGCTGGCTGAGCGCCTACCAGGAGTACAGCGCCCAATACGCCATCACCGACCGCGTTTTCCCCTGGTCCCAGCGCCGGCTGGAGTACCTTCTTGAAGACCTCAGCGAAGAGGCCGGGCTGGATAAGCACCTGTCTTTCGATATGTGTCGCTGGACCTGCGCCCTGCTCGACTGGCGCGCCGGCATGGAGCGTGAGAAAATCCGCCAAAAGCTGGGCATCTCCAAAGTCCAGTGGCGTGAGATCAAACTAAAGCTGGAAAACCTGGACAAACAAGTTTAACATCCATAGGAGAGAATGCAAAGCAGCCTGGTTTAAAAACTGAGCGGGGACCGGTCACTGGCAGCCGGCCCCCGCAAACTTTTTAATTGACTTGGGAGTTACGCATTTCCGGGGAAAATAGCCCTATGACTTAGCCCCCGATTTCGCTCATCAGGCGGTTCAGCGGAATAGCGTCTTCTTCCAGGCGATGCCCCCAGGGTTTCTGCCACACCGCATCCACAATCATGCAGCGCAGCTCTTCATCCGTGGCTCCGGCGCGCAGCGGGGTGAGCAGGTCCACTTCCAGTTCGCGCAGCAAGCACATGCGCAGCCAGCCATCCGCTGTCAGGCGGGCGCGCGAGCAGCTGGCGCAAAACGGCCGGCTGAGTGTGGAGATAAACCCCAGCGTGCCGGGTGCATTGCGTAGACGATAGACACGCGCTTCGCCATCCAGCTCTCCATCGTTCATTTCATCCAACGGACCCAGGGCAGCCTGGATCTGATATCGCATGGCTGCCTCTTGCACGCCATTATTGAGCTGAAAACTGGTGATGCCGGCAAAGGGCATCATCTCGATAAAACGCACTTGCCAGGGATGGGTCAGCGTCAGGCGCGCCAGGTCAATCAGATCTTCTTCGTTGTCATCCCGTACCACCACCGCGTTGACCTTGATGGGGGTCAGGCCAGCGGCTTCGGCAGCCTGGATGCCCGCCCAGACCTCCTCCAACGATCCCCGGCGGGTAAGGCGGCGGAATTTCTCCGGATTGAGCGTATCCAGGCTGAAATTTACGCGCTGCAGGCCGGCTTCTGCCAGGGGTTGCGCCAGGCGCTTGAACAAGGTCCCATTGGAAGTCATGGTCAGGATGCGCACGCCGGGCGTGTGCGCGATCTCGCGCACCAGGTCCACCACATGCGCTCGCACGGTTGGTTCGCCGCCGGTCAGGCGGAATTTATCGAACCCCACCTGGGTGAAGATACGCACCAGGCGCAGGATTTCGTCGTCCTGCAGCAGCTCCGAGCCCGGACGGAAGGACATGTCATCGGGCATACAATATACGCAGCGCAGGTTACAGTGATCGGTGAGACTGATCCTCAAATAATGAATGCGTCTACCAAATTGGTCCAGTGCCATGAGTTTCTACCTGTTAAAGCAAGATTTTTTCGAAATGTAACAATTTAGTGGGGTTGTCCGCTCTTGCAAAAAGATTATAGCAAGAAGACCTGACCAGACCTACTTTAAGTTTTTGTTTAAGATAAAAACAGGCTGAATGTCATATACTGGATGACGCTAAAAATATATTTAAGGTAACTATCTAACAAAAATAGGTAATTTGTCACTAGATTTGTACACAAGAAATGATTATTGTAAGGATATATTGGGCTATCTTCCGACCAGGCACTATGCGTAGTATTATCCAGGAGGTGCTTCCTGACACTAATTCGAGTTCAAGTTGCCCTTTACGGAACGTTGGCAAAATACGCGGGTAAAAAACATGTGGCGCAATTTGAGGTGGAACTGGAAGCCGGTACCACCAAGTCTGAGCTGCTCTCCAAACTTGGCGTCCCCAACCAGGAGCGCGGGTACTTATTTATTAATGCTGTTTTGCACGAAGTACCCGGCATGACCACCAACGGACCAGAGCCACTCCAGGACGGTGATCATATAGGAGTTTTTTCAATCCAACACATGTGGCCTTACCAATATCGGGATGGGATTCCCATGTCACCCAGCCTCAGCGAAGCTATGAAAACACATGGCGCCATGCACCATGTGTACGAAGACAAATCTTAGGCGAAAAGTTTCTCTTTTCAAGAAACCCAAAAAGGAGCAGATTATGACCAAGCAAATTCTCCGTATTGACATGAGCGGACCAAACTACCGCTACGAGCCAATGCCTGAAAAATGGCAAAAATTCGCCGGTCGTGGCTTGACCTCGGCCATCGTTTTTGAAGAGGTCGATCCGGGAGTTCACCCGCTCGGACCGCACAACAAACTGGTGATCGCCCCTGGATGGGTGACCGGCAGCCCGGCCGCACCCAGCAGCGGGCGCACTTCCTTTGGCGCCAAAAGCCCTCTGACTGGTGGGATTAAAGAATCCAATGCCGGTGGTCTATCCGGGCAGCAGATCGCCAAACTCGGCCTGGCAGCCATCATCATAGAAGGCACACCTGCCAAAGGCAAATGGTACCTTCTGGTCGTCAGCAAGGACGGCGTGAAATTCGAGGATGCCGCCCCGCTGGTTGGCAAAGGCATGTACGAAGTCGATGAAGCGCTGTGGGAGAAATACCCGAAGACAGCCGTGATCGGTATTGGTCCAGCCGGTGAGATGAAGCTCTCCAACGCTGGCATTTCGGTGAATGACATGGAAAACCGCCCCGGTCGCTATGCTGGCCGCGGCGGGCTAGGCGCAGTCATGGGCACCAAAGGCATCAAAGCCATGGTGATTAGTGACAAAGGCGGCCCTGGGGTGGACATTGCGGATCAGGAAACCTTCAAGATCGGGCGGCGCAAGCTGACCGAAGCTATCCAGGAGCATGCCCTGACCAAGAAAGATGGCGGGCTGAATGCGTATGGCACTGCCATCCTGATCAATATCATGAACGAAGCTGGCGGACTCCCGACACGCAACTTCAGCTCCGGGCAGTTTGAAGGCGCTGCCAATATCTCGGGTGAGCGCATAGCCGAAGTGATCCAGGAGCGCTGCGCTGGCGGCGGTGAGGGGACCACCGATCACGGCTGCCACCCTGGCTGCATCATCAAATGCTCCAGTATTTACGTTGATGAACACGGGGATCATCTGGTGTCCTGCCTCGAATATGAAACCGCCTGGGCCCTGGGCGCCAACTGCGGGATCGATGACCTGGATTACATCGCTCAGATGACGCGCGAATGCAATGACGCCGGGTTGGATACCATCGAGGCCGGCAATACCATTGCCGTGGCGATGGATGGTGGGTATCTCCAGTTCGGCGATAAAGAGGGCGCCCTGGCGCTGCTCAGCGAAGTCCAGAAAGGCACTCCCCTGGGTCGCATCATCGGGCAGGGTGTGGAAGCTACCGCCAAAGCCTTTGGCGTGCACCGCGTCCCGACCGTCAAGCACCAATCCATGCCGGCTTACGAGCCGCGCGCCGTCAAGGGCATCGGAGTGACCTATGCCACCACGCCCATGGGCGCCGACCACACCGCCGGTTATACCATCGCCCCCGAGATCGCCGGGGTGAGCGGTAAGCTGGATCCGCTTTCTGATGAAGGCAAAGCTGAGCTTTCACTGACCTTCCAGGCGGCTACGGCGTTCATTGACAGCACTGGCTACTGCCTGTTCATCGCCTTCCCCATCCTGGATATCGCCAAGGGCTGGGAAGGCATGGCTGAAACCGTAGCTGGTGTTACCGGCCTGCCCATTACGGGCGGCGATGTCATTCCATTGGGCAAAGAAATCTTGAAGATGGAGCGCCTGTTCAACGAGCGCGCTGGTTTCACAGCGGCGGACGATCGCCCACCGGAGTTCATGCGCTATGAGGAACTGCCGCCCCACAATGTCAAATGGACGATCACCGACGAACAACTTGACTCGGTGTATGCCTGGGTGCACGAAGAATAACATCAAGCCCAGCCTTTAGTGCTGACGGCTGGCGCCTCCCGATCTATACAACGATCTACCGGCTGGGCAAGCTCGCCCAGCCGGTCCATTTTGGAGATATCAGGGATGCCAAAATTTCAAGACCACCTGTGGGGTTACGAACTAACCTACCCTGACAACTGGGTACATCAGACTATCCAGGACACTGAAGCTTTTGCCGAACACGCAGAAGCGCTTACGCCTGACTATGAGGGTGCGTTAGCTGGGCAAATCCTGCTTCGGCTGGAGCTCAACCCTTTCCGCCAGGCCATCGAACCGATCTGGAGCCAGCATATCGCGCGTTACGCCGGGCTCATGGGCGCGAAAAATGTAGGTTCAGCACCCTGGCACATGGCCGAAGCCAGCGGACTGGAGGCAGAAATCGTGCTGCCCAAGAAAGAAAACCAGCGCTTTTGGACTGGGATCTTGCAGCGCCAGTTCATCATCCTGAAATTTGCTGTCGTGCACCCTCTGGAGGCGCGCAAATATTTCGAGCCCCTGGCGACGCAGATCATTTCCAGCCTGCGTTTCATCCAACAGGCTACAGATCTGGCTGTCACCCCGGACATCTTGCCTTTACCGCCCGGATATGCGCCAGCCGATCCCCAGAGCCTGATCAGTGATATTCAAGATAGTGTGAATTGGCGCGCTTATACTGGAGCAGCCAGTATGGCAGCTCTACAAGCGTTTTATCTGCGCGAAGCCCCCAATCATGGTTGGGCAGTCCTGACATACGATCCCTTCCCTGCCAAAACCGAGCTGGGTTTTGCGCGCCTGGAACTGCGCCAGGGAGTACGCACAGCCATGTTGGGCATCCTCCCCATGGGCGATGCCCCCTTGAATAGCAACAGCCCGGGCAGCCTGGCAGTCAAGTTCAGCCTGTCGCCTGGGGCAAATAACTAAGCTTGGGCTGGAATCTAAAAAGGGGTTGCTCAGAAAACATATCCGGGCAACCCCTTTTGGATTGCAAGCCTGGTCGTCTACCCGCCCCCTACCGCCGGGAACACGCCGATTATGTCGCCGGCTTGCAGCGGGGTATCCATGCCATATTGCAAAAAGCTGGCATCCCGGCTGTTTATAAATATATGCACATGCTGATAAAGCTCACCATCCTCATCCAGCATTTCGTGCTTTAAATCCGGAAAACGGCGGATCATCTCGTCCAGCAGGGCTCTCACGGTAGTGCCATCGGGCAAATCAAAATCAACCGCTTTAGCCTTCACTACCTGACGCAACGTTGCGAAATAATTGACTTGCATAACGCTTACACCTCTCTGCCCAATCGATCTATGATCGATTATAGCATAGGGCATTTAGATGCCTGGCAGCAGCAAAGCCCCTACAACCCACAGACTTTTACAACCTACAACCTTGTAAGGGTTGCATATTAGAACCTAGTTATAATGAACAGAAGCTGTAGGAACCTGAAATTTAATGGTGTTTTTTCAAGGTGAGCGATGCCTGACTTAAGCCATCCATTCGAAGAGTTTACGGAGGATGCTACTAGCCCAAACATAAAGCTGCTGCAAGCACTAAATGCTGCAGCAGCTTCGATCCAACGCTCGGCGCGCTCCGAGCAAGATGTGTTTAAAGCCTTTAACCAGCAAGTCCGCCGGGCAGGTTTTCACGGCACCTTGACTTTGCTGGACTCTGACAGCACAACTCTGACCATTGCTGCTACCACACAATCACCCGAACGCGACCGCTGGCTAGAAGCCCTAACGGGAAGACCTTTAACTGGGTACCAGGTTTTGGTAGCAGATTTCCCAGAAATGCTGCCCGTGATTCAGAAGGGCAATACGCTCTTCTTACCCGATTTCAGCAGCGTTGTTAGTCGCTTTATCCGGGGTTTACCCTCCAGCTCTCATGACCAATTACTGGCCAAATATGGTGGGTATCCAGCTTTTTTCTCGCCCTTGCATATCCATCAAAAAATTGGCGGCGTGTTTCACATCTTTGGAGCAGGTCTGACCCAGGTTGACCAACCCACCATCGAGGTTTTTGCCAGCCACATTTCTGCTGCACTTGAAAATGCTCAGCTGTTTTCCAGCCTGCAAGACACTGAGTTGCTCTATCGCAGCCTGTATGAAAGCTCAGCGCATGGTATCCTGACGGCCGATCCACAAACCGGCCTGATTCTATCGGTAAACCCGCGCCTGGTGGAGATGACCGGCATCAGCCAGGAAACGCTGATCGGCAGGTACCTGCATGAATTACACCCTGCAGCACACCAGCAGAGCGCCCAGGAAATCCTGGCACAGGCTGCCTTTGGGCCGGAAGTCGTATTTGATATGCCCTTGACCCATCCTGATGGTCGCGTGCGCATGATGCATGCTTCTGTCACAAACTTTGAGACCGATAACCAGCGTTTGCTGCAAATCATCTTTTACGATATTACTGATCTCAATGAGCTGCAGACCACGATTAACGACCGGGCGCGCGAAGCTGATATGCTGCGCCAGGCTACAACTGCCCTGACATCCTCGCTTGAATTAGATCAGGTACTGGACCAGATCCTGATCAATCTCGAGCAGGTCGTGCCATTTGACAGCGCAGCCGTGTTCCTGTTTGATAACGATACCCTGCTGGGCATGGCGTCTCGAGGACGGGTGGACCGGGCTACTTTTGTAGGCCAGAGATTTGACGGTCGGGATGGGCTATTTCTAGAAATCCTGGGATCTCAACGACCCTTGATTTTGGAAGATGCCAGCCTGGAGCCGCGTTTTCACCGCTGGGCCGGCACCGAATACGTGCATGGTTGGATGGGGACTCCCATGATCGTCCGGGGCGAGGTGATCGGTTATCTGACTTGTGACAACCAGTCCCCGGGCATCTATACCACCAGCCACGCACAACTGGCCATGTCTTTTGCAGCCCAGGCTGGGATCGCCATTGAAAACGCGCGCTTATTCCAGGCCCAGAAGCAAGAGCTGCTGCGCTCTCGAACCTTGCAGCAGGTCGGCGCGTTATTGACCTCCGAGCTGAGCCTACAAGAGGTGCTTGAATCGCTCTTAATGTTGCTTGGCAATGTTATTCCTTATGATAGTATTTCATTCCAGTTAGTGGACGCCAATGGCGAATTAGAAATGGCTGCTGGCAGGGGTTTCCCCGATTATGAGGCCGCACAATGTATTGTACGGGAGCTGAGCCACTTATCGGTAGAAGAACACTGGACCAAAGGTCACTATCAGGTTATCTCGGACACACATCAAGATGAGCGCTGGATGGTTTATCCAGGGACAGAATATATCCGTTCATGGATTGGCGCGCCGCTGGTTGTCAAAGGGCGTTTTATCGGCACCTTGTGCGTGGATAGCCGCACCGCTCACAATTACGATGATGGGGATGGGGAAACTGTGATGGCGTTTGCCAATCAGGCAGCGATAGCCATCGAAAATGCGCGCCTGTTCGATGCTGAGCACCAGGCCCGCCTGCGCGCCGAAACCCTGCGTGACGCCGCCCAAGCGATTGGCTCCAGTCTTTCCTTACCGGAGGTCTTATTCACCGTCCTGGAGCGACTATCTCAGGTGCTATGTTACGACAGCGGGAACGTCATGCTCGTGCAAGGCAACCAGGTGCATATGCACGCCTGGCGCGGGTATGAGGACTATTGCGATCCCGGTATCATTCCCCAGGTCAGCTTCACCATCGAGTCCAAACCCCACCTGATCGAGATCATTCGGCAGGGGAAATCCTGCGTGGTACCAGACACCACTCAGGATCCTACCTGGAGCGAAAACCCGATTGGTGGGCACGTCCGATCCTGGCTGGGAACGCCGATCAAGGCGCGCGGCGAGGTGATCGGTCTGTTGAGCCTGGACCGGGTCCAGCCTGGTCCATTCAGCCCGGACGAGGTCTATCTGACCGAAGCATTTGCCATTTATGCTGCTACCGCGATTGAGAACGCACGCCTCTACGAAGACCAGGGGCAGCGAGCGGTAGAACTGGAAGCCATCCGCAGGGCGAGCTTGAGTCTGACATCCAGCCTGGATCTGCACGATGTACTAGATTCCATCCTTAAGCACACTTTAGGGCTTTTACCCGACTCACAAAACAGCCACATCTTCCTGTATGAAGCACAAGAACAAGGCAAACTGACCTTTGCCGCCGCACTCTGGGCCGATGGGGGCCTCCACCCACCCTATAGCGAGCCTCGGGAAAACGGCTTGACCTATAGCGTTGCCCGCAGCGGAGAGATCGTCGTCATCCCTGATATGTCCAATCACCCTCTTTTTCAGAATATACCCGCGGACTGGAAAGGCGCGCTGATTGGAATGCCGCTCAAATTTGGCGGGCGGGTGATCGGGGTGATGAATATCGCCTTCAAACAGCCACGCCATTTTTCCGATAATGAAATTCGCATGATCCGCTTGCTGGGTGACCAGGCTGCCATTGCCATTGAGAATGCGCGCTTATTCCAACAGGCCGCGACTGAGCGCCGCCACCTCTCCCTGCTCTACCAGATTGGACGGGATGTGATTTCCAGCCTGGACCCGGATGAAGTCCTCGAGCGGGCCATCGCTCTCACCTGTCAGGTGCTGGGGGGCATCGTCGGGCAAGCCTTTATCTATCTACCCACAGAAGATCAGCTCAGTGTTCGAGCGCTGTATGGGCGACCGTTGGATATGATTCCCCATTTGGAATTAACCTATCCGCTTAAACCGGGTTTAGGGCTGGCTGGCTGGGTTGCCAAGATGCGCCAACCGGTATTTCTCACTGATGTACGTAACGATGCGCGCTGGATGCACGTGCCAGGAGTTGATGACGATGTCCGCTCGGCTATCACTGCGCCTATTCAAGCTGGGGATGAATTGCTGGGAGTGCTTTCGGTCTCACACGATCGAGCAGGTGCTTTTTCAGAACATCATCTGGAGCTGATGATGGCTATCTGCCAGGAAGTCGGGCTGGCTTTGAGTAATGCCCGCCGTTACCAGGAAGTCCAGCGCCGACTGGCCGAGATGACCCTGATCCAAAATCTAACACAGACCCTTAACCAGCGTCTGGAACTACATCAAATGCTGAATGAGATTGCCAGGCAGCTCTCCGTACAGGGTGGCTATGAGCTGGTGCGCATCTATCTGATAGAAAACGACCAGCCCACGCTGGCGGCCCAACATGGCGCAATGGCTACACAGGCAAGCGTTCGATCTGAAGCCAGCTCTTTGCAAAGGGTCATTGAAAATGGGCAGGCAACCATCCAAACCATGGCAGCCGCAGACGACGACTCGGTGATGCCCGTTTCTTGGGCCTGCGCGCCGATATTCCGCCAGGCTGCGGTGACAGGCGCCATCTGTATTGCCAGCCAGCAGCCCAACCGACTCAACTCCCAGGATATTGATCTATTACAGGTCCTGGCAGGACAAATGTCGGTTGCATTGGAAAATGCGCGCCTTTACGAGCAAATTCGCTCGCATGCAGACGAGCTAGAGGCCACCGTAGTCCAACGGACAACTGAACTGACCGAATTATACGAGTTGAGCCAGGAGATCGGATTCAGTCTGTCCTATGATGACCTGCTGCAATTGCTCCTGCGCCGCTTGCAAAACGCCTTTCGCAGCGAAGTGGTGGCAGGTTATCTGTCGCCTACTGGCCTCAGCCCCATGACTGTCACCATCACACGCCCGGTTTCAACCGCTGCAGTGAACCAAATCAGTGGGGTATTGAGCGAGATCCTGCAGGAATACGATCAGGATACCAGCGCGGTCCATGAGCTAAATATCCAAGTCGTCAAATCCGACGAACAATTTGATCAGGACAGCCCCCAGGTAGAACAGTTAACCACCTTCATAACAGCGCCGGTCTTCACCGGTAAACGTCTGGCAGGCTTGCTAATTCTCGCCAGTGAGCAGACTGCTCCATTTGGAGCTGAACAGTACCGACTGTTGAACACTTTCGCCAATCAGGCGCGTACCGCTGTTCAGCGTATGCAAGCAATTCTGGCTGCCCAGCAAGAGCACCTGGAACGCCTGGTGGAAAATATCCCAATTGGTACAGTCTTGTTGGATGAGAACTTAAACATCCTGGTCACCAACCCGTTAGGCCAGGAAATCCTGGCAGTGCTCTCGGATCAGCCGGCGAATACCAGCCTGGTGAGCCTGGGTGGTCTGCCGGTGGACGAGCTGACCACCCGGCAGGACCACCCACTTCCGGTCATTATTGAGCTGGATGGCCTGCCACGCAGAGTATTCGAGGCGCAAATCCGCCCGGTGCAGGGTGAAATCCACCAATGGGTGCTCACCCTGCGCGAAGTAACCCGCGAGCGTGAAAATCAGGAACGTATCCAGAGCCAGGAACGGCTAGCAACCGTGGGCCAGCTGGCAGCTGGAATCGCTCACGATTTCAACAATATCATGGCCGCCATCCTGGTCTATGCCGATTTACTGCGCACCGATCCGCAAATCTCGACTGCCAGCCGGGAAAAACTGAATATTATTGAACAACAAATCCAGCGCGCTGCCAGCCTGATCCGCCAAATCCTGGATTTCAGCCGGCGCTCTGTGATGGAACAGACTGATATTGACCTACTGCCCTTCATTAAGGAGCTGGATCTGATGCTCGGGCGCGTGCTCCCCGAGACGATTCACCTGGAGCTCAACTACCAGCCAGGAACTTATATGGTCAATGTCGATCCCACTCGCTTGCAGCAAGTATTTATGAACCTGGCTTTGAATGCCCGCGATGCCATGCCGCAAGGCGGGGTGCTGCAATTCGGATTAGAGCGCGCCTATTTCGATGAACGACACGCACCACCGATTGCAGAGATGCCTTATGGCGAGTGGGTAAGTATCACCGTCAAAGATACCGGTCATGGCATTCCCCCAGAAATCCGCCAGCACCTATTTGAGCCATTCTTTACGACCAAACCCGTAGGCAAAGGCACCGGGCTTGGGTTGGCTCAGGTGTACGGTATCATCCGCCATCATGACGGTTTTATCGATGTGCATAGCCTGGTAGGTGTTGGGACAACCCTGCAAATTTATCTACCCGCGCTGGCCAAAACCATCACCAGCGAACCACCCGAACCACTAGTTGCAGATTTGGCTGGCACTGGCGAAACTATTCTGGTCGTGGAAGATGATGCCGCAACTCGGGAAGCCTTGCAGGCTTTGCTGGAAGTAAGCCAGTTCAATGTGCTCACCGCCTCGGATGGAACGCAGGGATTGGCTTTATATGATCAATCCGTGCAGCCTGTCTTGCTGGTGATCAGTGATATTGTTATGCCAGAGATGGGAGGGATTGAGCTGTATCGCCAAATTCACCAGAAGCACCCCGAGACCAAGATACTCTTTATCACGGGACACCCATTAAACGAACACGATCAAATCAAACTGGAAGAAGGCAGCATTCACTGGCTACAAAAACCATTTTCCGTGCGTGAATTCAACCAGGCCATCCAGGATTTACTGGGACCACGCCCGGGCAAAGCCGTGCTCTAGTTTCAATCCAATCATTTTGTGTAACTATGGATGCCACTATCTGGCTTTTTCGAACGCGGGAAAATCCTAGTAGTTCGCTACCATCGAAATGATCATGCTGAGAATGATCAGCACACCCATTCCTATAAAAGCAATCTGTTGAAAGCGTAGATTGCGCTGCTCGCGTTTAGTTAATTGTTTCTTTTTAGCCATTATTTACTCCACATAAATGATTATTCCAAATGCGCTCGCAGCGCATCTACCAGATCTGGGGTGAACCCCGAGAGGGCGCGCAACTCTTCGTCAGTCGCAGCCAGGATGTTCTCGATACTTCCAAAACGCTCCAGCAAGGCTTTGCGCCGGGCTGGCCCGATTCCGGGCACTGCGTCCAGGCGCGAGGTCAACCCCAGGCGAGTGCGCTTATTGCGATGAGCGGTAATCGCCACACGGTGGGCTTCATCGCGCACCCTTTGGATGAGATACAAACCCTGAGAGTGCTTCGGCAGGATGATCGGCTGGCTGCGACCTGGGACAAATAATTCTTCGTTCTGTTTCGCCAGGCCTGCTACCGGGATTTGCCCGAGCAGATTATGTTCCTCCAATACGCTCACCGCTCGGCTTAATTGCCCTTTGCCGCCATCCACCAACAGCAGATCTGGTAAGCGCGCAAAGGCTTCATCTCCTTTCTTGCCGGGAGTCTGCTCAAGCGCCTGTCCAGCCTGCCAGCGCTTAAAACGCCGGCTCAACACTTCTTCCATGGAAGCAAAATCATCCGGTCCGCTCACACTGCGGATATTGAAACGCCGGTAATTCTTCTTAGAAGGCACCCCTTGCTCAAAAACCACCATACTGCCCACAGCCGAGGTTCCCTGGATATTTGAAATGTCATAACACTCGATGCGGTTGGGTGGCACAGCCAGGCCTAATGCTTGCTGGAGCTCAGCCAGGGCGATTTCCTGGCGGTGGCTATCCGCCTCCCACTGGGCTTGCAGAGCACGTAAGGTGTCCGAGGCGTTCTCAGCAGCCATTTCGACCAATTCCTGGGTTGGGCCTTCATTAGGCACCAGGATTTCCACCTTTTGACCGCCGCGTTTCTGGCTCAGCCATTGGCGGATGATCTGCAGCTCCTCCACTTCTTGCGGCAAAAGCAGCTGTGGTGGAACCGTGGGCGCCTGGTCGTAAAATTGTTTAATAAATTCACCCAGCACATTTGCATCTGGCAAGTCGGTAGCGCCTTCCATGAGAAAATAATCACGCCCGATCAGCTTGCCGCCACGAATGAAAAAGACCTGCACACAGGCCTCGCCATCCGCGCGCGCCATCGCGAGAACATCCGAATCGATGTAATCATGCGAGACGACTTTCTGGCGTTCCACTACATTCTCTATCGCCCGTAACTGGTCGCGCAGCGCAGCGGCCTTTTCAAAGCGCAGTTCATCAGCAGCTTTGTCCATCTCAATTCGCAAGCGCGAAACGATTGGCTCGGTGCGCCCATCCAAAAATTTCCCCAGATCATCCATCATCTGGCGATAATCTGCTTGTGAAATAGCGCCTATACAGGGCGCAGTACACAGCTTGATATCGTAATACAGACAGGCGCGCTCATCCATTCCGGTAATCTGCCGGTCGCAGGTGAGATAAGGGAAGATTCGCCGCAGCACATCCAAAGTCTGGTGGACTGCCCATACACTGGTATAAGGACCATAATAACGTGAGCCATCTTCCACCATCTGGCGGGTAACCGTAACGGTTGGATAAGGATCCGCCCAATGTACCTTGACATAGGGATAGCGTTTGTCATCTTTGAGGCGCACGTTATAATGCGGGCGGTGTTTCTTGATCAGGTTCATCTCCAGGATCAAGGCTTCCAATTCGGAACCAACCACAATCCATTCGATGTCCTGGATTTTCCGCACTAGCTGGTGGGTCTTGGGATGTTCCTGGGCTGTGCTGTGAAAATAAGAGCGCACGCGATTGCGCAGGTTGATGGCTTTGCCAACATAAATCACCTTGCCGCCAGCATCTTTCATCAGATAGCAGCCCGGCTTGGTCGGCAGGCTATTCAAGACCCGTTCTAAGTGCTCCAGGATTTTCATTGCCTGAATTTTAACACGCTCCCTGGCAAGATTTGATAATGACTGGCTGAGAATCCAATGCGGCTGGCTATTCTATACCCAATGCCATCTTAAACACCTGTATAATTGGCGCATGTCCCATACCCCCCTGGAAATCATTGTTGGCGAGCTGTTACGCCGGCGCGGTCTGCGGCTGGCAACAGCCGAATCATGCACTGGCGGATTAATCAGTCATTTGATCACCAATGTGCCAGGCTCATCCACCTATTACATGGGCGGTGTAATCGCCTATGCATACGAAGCCAAAGTACGCCTGTTGGGCGTGCGCTGGCAAACGCTGGAGAAGTACGGCGCAGTAAGCCAGGAAACCGTAATCGAAATGGCGTGTGGCGCACGTAAGGCGCTGGCAGCGGATATTGGCATATCGGTCAGCGGCATTGCTGGGCCGGGTGGTGGAACACCCGAAAAACCAGTAGGCCTGACCTGGATCGGTTTGAGCACCGAAGGTGGCGACGAAGCGTACAGCTATATTTGGGAGGGCGACCGTATGGCGGTTAAAGAAAAATCGGCTCGCCAGGCGCTGCGCTTGCTACAAGACTATCTCGAAAGCCTTTAATTGGGATTAAAGCGAAATCACTTCACCCCGCCAGCACAACACATCCTGACGGGTTGAAGTGATTCTATGCCTGGTTCATCTACTGACCCAGGCGAGCGCGTTCTTCCTCAACCACACTATCATCCAACTTACGGTAGAGCGGCGCCGGCTGCAGCATTGCCTGACCTGGCTCTAACCGGCTGGCTTCCCAACGTCCTGAAGCAGAGCCGGCCCGATAGCGCAGAACGGTGTGCGTTCCCAGGCTATCCTGTACGGGCTCAGTGAATTGCTCGCCAAATAATGGCTGTTTGTAGCCCAGGTAGGTGTGCAGTTTTTCGCTGCTGAATGGCAGGATGGGTGAAAGTAGAGTCTTGAGCGAGTCGATGCAACGCAAAGCAGTGTAGATCGAGGTCGCGGCAGCTGCTTTATCGGTCTTGATCTCAAACCAGGGTGCAGATTGGTCGATATATTTGTTGACCTCAGAAGCCAGGCGAATCGCTTCATTCAAGGCAGCTCGCAGGCGTACACCATTGAAGTGATCCCCCACCACCTTGAAACCGCTTTCGACTAAGGCCAGGATGGCTTCATCATCGGGACGTAACTGACCAGGATCGGGTACGACTCCTCCCCAATGTTTATAAGCGAAGGAAAGCACACGATTTGCCAGGTTACCCCAGGTGGCTACCAGCTCATCATTATTGCGGCGCACAAAACCTTCCCAATCCCAATCGGTATCCTTACTCTCCGGCATATTGATGGTGAGATAATAACGCAGCGCATCTGGATCATACCGCGATAAGAAATCCAAACCCCAGACCGCCCAATTGCGGCTGCCGGAGATCTTCTTGCCTTCCAGGTTCATAAATTCGTTGGCCGGCACATCATAGGGCAGGGTAAGGGGAGCATGCGGGCGCTCCTCGAAAATCTGTGAGAACCACTCACCTGCTCCGATTAACTGGGCCGGCCAGATAACCGCGTGGAAGGGGATATTATCCTTGCCGATAAAATAGTAGCCGCGCGCTTCTGGGTTGGTCCACCAGTCGTGCCAGGCATCCGGGGTGTCTTGTAAGCGCGCCCATTCGATAGCTGCTGAAAGGTAGCCAATAACCGCCTCGAACCAGACATAAAGACGCTTGCCTTCCCATCCTTCCACGGGCACCGGCACGCCCCAGTCCAGATCGCGGGTGATGGCGCGCCCGTGCAGTGCATTCGCTTGCATTTGACCCAGCGACTGGCGCAGCACATTGGGTCGCCAGTAACTTTCACGCTGGCGCAGAAAGTCTTCGATCTGTGGCTGCAGCTTGCCCAGATTAAGATAATAGTGCTCCGTATGGCGCAGTTCAGGCGTAGATCCATCGATCTTGGAGCGCGGATCAATTAGCTGAGTGGCATCCAGTAATTCGCCGCAACCATCACACTGGTCGCCACGCGCATTAGGATAGCCACACAGGTAGCAGGTGCCCTCCACGTAGCGATCCGGCAGGAACCGTTTCTGGGCCGGCGCGTACCATTGCTGCTGGCTTTCTGTGTAGAGGTAACCGTTTTGCAAAAGCGCCAGGAAAATGGCCTGGGAGACGCGTAGATGATTGTCCGTATGGGTGCTGGTAAAGAGATCATAGGAGAGTCCCAGTTTCCCGAAAAGCTCCAGAAAACCGGTATGGAAGCGCTCATAGACTTCAACCGGGGTGCTTCCCTCAGTATCCGCTCGCACGGTTACAGGTGTTCCATGCGAATCCGAGCCGGACACCATGATTACTTGGTTGCCTGCCAGGCGTTGGTAGCGTGTAAAAATATCCGCCGGCAAGTAAGAGCCGGTGAGATTACCGACATGGATTAGAGAATTGGCATAAGGCCAGGCAACGCCAACCAAAATATGCTCGGTCATGGGAACCTCCTGTTTACCTTCTTATCCTGAGGCGCAAGCAGCATACTCAGGTCTTCTGGTCTGATCTTTAAAGGTCTGATCTTCAAATAAAAGGGCTGCCCATCCGGACAGCCCTGGCTTTCAGAACTTCGGTGCTTTAGCACCCTGTCTGGAATCTGGCGGCTGCCATTGGAGCGGCGCGCAGGCACATCGACATGGACATGCTGCACAGTTTATCCAGCCGCGAGTCAAAACCAGAATACGGGATGCTTGAGCTTGACATCGTGTTCACCAATGCCAGTAAACTGAAACCAAAGATTGTGCTGAGTCTAAAACCCAGCCCATAATTTGTCAAGATAAGCCAAAAATCCAGATGTCTACCAATCAGAGACACTATTCTGGTTTGTCTTTCAGGGATTTTAACAGCGCCAATCGTGGATCGATGTCTTCATCCTCGTGATTACAAGTCGTATCGTTGAGATTTTCACCACAAACTGGACAGAGCCCTTTACAATCCTGGCGGCAGCGCGGGTTAATCGGTAAAGAGAGCAGCAACTCCTCGCGAATAGAAGGCGCCAGATCCAACTGCCCGTTCTCTGGTAGCACTAGCCCCGATTCAGAAACCAGCTTAGGTGTGAAAGCGTATAAGTCTGTAAAATCCGCGCTCAAGGGTTGATTGAATTCCACCAGGCAACGCCCGCATTGGGCAACCGTTAACCCTTGTGCCTGAACCTGCACGACCAACCCCTGCTGAGCACGGGAGACCCGTACCATGCCGGAAAATTGTTCTACCAGCAGATCGGGTGGAAAGTAAACAGACGGCAATTCAAGCGGGAAATCCCGAAAATAGCCAACTGTTTCATGGATGATAAATCCGACATTCAGGCGGAGAAGATTGATTGCGTTTGACACGATAAGTCTCGATAGAAAATAATAACGTGCAAGAGATCGATAAGCAGGTGGATTATAACATAGGCATGCCCTCGCCCACTCAGACTTGGGTAAAATTAGACCAGCCGCCTATCTGGCTAATGTAATTCGCTGGTTGTGAGTGCGATTTGTTAAGCTGCTTTCAGCGAATTACATCACAGTGTCTGTGCTTAGAAAGAGGAGTAAATGCAAGAACTACTCATTGCGACCAATAACCACGGTAAAGTTAAAGAAATTCAAGCACTGCTAATGGGCCTGCCCCTCAAGCTACTTACCCCCATTGATTTGGGGATCGAACTAGAAGTGGTGGAAGATGGGCTTACTTATGCTGAAAACGCTGCCATTAAGGCTTTGGCTTATGCGCAGGCCTCAGGGAGGCTTACCCTGGCAGACGATTCGGGGCTGGAAGTTGATACACTGGATGGTATGCCTGGGCTCCATTCAGCACGCTTTTCGCCCCTGCCACACGCCAACGATGCTGACCGGCGTCAGTATCTGCTAACCCAATTGGCAGGAAAGCCACGCCCCTGGACGGCGCGTTTTCGCTGCTGTATAGCGATCCTGCAGCCGCAGCAGGCGCATCTTGCGGAACCACATTTCTATTTCGCGGAGGGCGCCTGCCCGGGTGAGATCATTCCACAGGAACGCGGCTCGAATGGTTTCGGCTATGATCCAATCTTTCTGCTGGCAGAACACAACAAGACCATGGCTGAATTGAGCATGACGGAAAAGAACCGCCTCAGTCACCGAGCGCGCGCCTTGCTGAATGCCATTCCAATCCTCGAGACAATGCTGAAAAATCCGTGAACAAACCTTCACCGTCATTTCTGATAACCTGGCGGAGAGTAGCTTTTGGACTGGTGGTCCTGGTTCTATTCTGGCTGCCCGTTGAGGATCAATCGATCCTGGGCCCCGTCTTCCTCGCAGTCATAGCTGCAATGGCGGCGATCGTATTTGCCAGGCAAAGGTATCCTTTGAGACGGCCACTAGCAGGCTTATTAGCAGGATTGATCGTCTCACCAATCACCCTGCTGTGGATGGCGTTCAAGACCGGCTTGCATGGTCACGGAACGCCTGATTTTACTGCTCAGCAAATCTTACAGGTGATCCAATTAGCACCATTGTGGACGCTGGCAGGAGGCTTGCTTGGCTGGGGATGGCATGTGCTGGCTTCCAAAAAGCAAAGTTGAAATCAGAATACTCGATTCAACAGACCACTTAACCACAGATCGAGTACAATACAACGCAAATAAAACCAAACTGGGATGCAATATGCCAAATGCGGCTGGAATCTATTATCATGCCTACGAGGGAGCTGGCGGGGGAAAACACCCGCCGGTTGTTTTAATCCATGGTGCTGGGGGACATCATCTTTACTGGCCTTCTCAGATCCGGCGGATGCCCGGATTGCGTGTTTTTGCCCTGGACCTGCCCGGACATGGCAAATCCGAAGGGCGCGGCGAGCAATCCATTGCACTCTATGCGGAGTCGATCTTGCAATGGCTGCTGGCAGTCGATATCCACCGCGCAATATTCGTCGGAAGCTCAATGGGGAGTGCCATCGCGCTACATTTGGCTTTAAATCATCCGGAGCATGTCGCAGGCATCAGCCTGATTGGCGGCGGTGCCCGGCTGGCGGTCAATCCTCTCTTACTCCAGGAAACATCTCAGGCAACCACCTATCACAACGCCATCGATAAGTTAGTACACTGGTACTTCAGTCCCCAAACGGCTGAGGATCTGGTTCAGCTTTGCGCCCGGCGCATGGCGGATATCCGCCATAGCGTACTCTACGGGGATCTGCTGGCCTGTGATTCTTTCGATTTTTCCGAGTGCCTGGGAGATATTTGCCAGCCCACCCTGGTGATCTGCGGGGCAGATGACAGGATGACCCCGCCGCGTCTATCCCAATCCCTGTCACGCAGCATCCCCGGCGCCAGGCTGGAACTCATCGAACACGGCGGGCACATGGTCATGATCGAGCATCCCGATTTGGTCGCCAGCCACCTGTTGCAATTCATCCAGAGCATCCCACTCTGAGTAAGACCTGCTGCTCCCAAGAACTATAGGACACACGAGTAACGCAGTTCCGGGGAAAATGGGCGAAGCTCAGAAAGCGAGCTGTGTCAGAAAGCGACCTATTGCCATTTTCAGAAGGACTGTGTATAATCGTGGGGCACGGGCGGTTAGCTCAGCTGGTTAGAGCATTGCGTTGACATCGCAAAGGTCGTAGGTTCGAGTCCTATACCGCCCACAGTTTCGGACCCATCCCGAACCACCATCACTTCCCGTTGATCAGTTTCTGGCTATGCTGCACTTTGAGCAGCGTAATAAATTGGCCGATCTGACTGCGGAAGAATTGAAGGGTAGGCCGGGATGATTGTTTTTAACCTCCAAGTTTCTTCAAATTCCATAACAGGCATCATTTCCAGTGCAGCGATCACTGTCAAGGCTGCTGCGCGTATTACTGGCTATAACCCGCAATATTTTCGGCGGCTTTTGCGTTCCGGGAAACTAAACGAGCTTAGGGTCGGTCAATCCTGGTTGATCCTGATAGCTTCTTTAGATGATTACCTAAAGCTTTCTAATGGATCTACAGACCGGCGTTTCAGATCGAAATCTAGCAACTCGTCTACAAACGAATACACCTGATTTCCGAGAAGGAGGTTGAGATGATCGTTATGGTGCTTGATGCTGGCAACAGTATTATCAAAGCAAAGATCACACGACGAGAGCGGAGCGAGATCTCCTTTCCTCACGCCCTGCAACCGCTGACCGAGGCGGAATATAAACGCATTCCTTCGCGCAAGGGAAATGGGACTACCAGCGATTACTTACGGGTGAATGGGCAACCCTATGTGGTGGGGGAGAGCGCCGAACGCTTCGGGGTGATTACCCCACGCTATGGAGCAGCCCGATATAGCCGAGACTATTATAGTGTCTTGGCCGCCGCGGCTTTGGGACTCCTTTACGACCGAAGCCAGGAAATTGTTGTATTTGGCAGCCATCCACCCGGAGATGTGCATTACCGGGATGATCTGATGAAGGCAGTCATCGGCGACTGGCAGGTAGAAATCAATGGCAGCCAACGAAATTTCCGGGTGCATTATGCCAACACATTCGATGAACCAGTTGGTGGATTGATGAATGTATTTTTAACAGAAGATGGGCAGCATTATCAGCACAGCGCCTAAACGGTGGCTGATCCTTGGTTATCGATATCGGTGGCTTCACCTCACCACCGATTGGCTGGCAGTCAATCCGGGCAGAGCAGTGGATTACAGCCTGACGCGTAGCGTGCCTCTCGGCATCCAATCCGTAGTGTCCGATTTCGACGAGAGCTTCCGTGTCAACAATTTGAAGGCAGTCAAGGCTACCCCGGTACTGCCGCCGGAGCGGGTGCGCCGGGCGATTGCAACGGGCGTGTTCGATGGCGGTGGGTGATGTTATCCCTGCGAGCAGGAAGTGCAGGAGGCAACAAATCTCATGCTTAATCGCATAGCGGACACCTACTAACGGATCGCCGGAAGAGCACTTGGGTGGGATACCATTATCCTGACCGGTGGGGGCAGCGCTTTGCTGTGCGAGCGATTGCTGCCAATCCTGGATCACCAGAATGTAATTCTGGCCGATGATGTAATAAACCTCCACCTAGCGAATGTGCGGGGAGGGATGAAGCTCTGGAAATTGTTTGTGGCTTTGCAGTTGCTATGAGCATAGTGATTAGTATTCGGTTGAACCCAAATAACCCCCGCGATGCTAAAGCGCTTGCTGTTATTCAGGATTGGCTATCCC
>Ga0105095_10000373_pt1 | contig 21374 bp, 25 predicted proteins | sample PPLLak2March2015_2_FD_79180 | JGI IMG/M metagenome (GOLD analysis project Ga0105095, IMG submission 79180) | Freshwater sediment microbial communities from Prairie Pothole Lake near Jamestown, North Dakota, USA - PPLs Lake P8 Core (3) Depth... | ecosystem: Environmental > Aquatic > Freshwater >...
CGCTGGAACGGGCGCCAGCCGGGATCCGGCGTCGCGCCGGCCAGCAGGTCCATCCGCTGCTCCAGCGCCGCGGCGAGCCGTCCGAGCTCGGTCTCCGGCGGGCGCCTCGCCCCAGCGGGCGGCATCATCCCGGCCCGGAGCTTGCGGATCATCTTCTCGGTAGACTCGGGCGCCTCGTCCGCGCGGGCCGGCGTCCAGCCCTGCATCGTCAGCCCTCCGGCCTTCGCCCGGTCGTTGTGGCAGGTCGCGCAGTACTGCCCCACCAGTTCGGCCTGGGCCGCGGCCGGCATCGCGGTGGGGTGCCCGGGTGCCGGCGGCAGCCGCGCACGGGCGCCAGGTGCCGGCGTGGCCGGTGCCGGGGCGCTCGCCGCAGGAACGCCCCCGGCAGGCGTGGCCGGCGCCTGTTCCCAGGCTGTCAACCCGAGGCCAAACCCGCCGACGACAAACGCTACCGCCAGAAGCTGTCTCATGTGTTCCCCGACACGTTCGGGAAGTATAGGGCGGGCGCCCCTCGGGGTGTCGTGAATTCTGGCACGAGGCGCACGGCGGTGCACGCCGCGGCACGGAGTGACCGCATCACAGGGTCACGAAGCGGCCCAGCAACACGGCCATCCCCATCCCCACCGCTCCCACCGCCAGCGCGCCAGCCAGGCCCACGGCAAAGGGCTTGAGGCCCACCCCCTGAAACACCTTGAAGCTGGTGTTCAGGCCCACGGCGGCCATCGCGGTGCCCAGGAACAGCTGCGAGGCCCAGAAGTCGCCCACCCACGTCGTCAGCCAGCGCCAGCTCTGCGCGTCCAGCAGCCCGTAGGCCGCGCCGGACGACCCGAGCGTGGCATCGCCGACGGAACGCACCACGGCCATCCCCAGGAAGCCAACGACGAAGCCCGGCACGAACTGCGTCCACGACATCTGCATCGCGCGTCGATGGCCGTGCGCGGACCGCACGTGCATCCACGTGAGAATCGGGATCACCGCCGCCAGGAAGATGTTGCGCGTGAGCTTGGTCACCGTCGCCGTCCTCAACACCACGTCGTCCGCGTAGATCTGCTTGTAGGTGAGCGCCGCGCCCACCACCTGCGAGGTGTCGTGCACGGCGGTACCGAGGAAGAGGCCAATCGTCTCGGAGCCCGTGAGCAGGGCGTGCGCCAGGTACGGATAGACGAGCATCCCGAAGAGCCCGAAAGCGACGACGTTGGCCACGGCATACGCCACCTCTCGCTCGTCGGCCTCGATGGCGGGCGCCGTGGACACAATCGCGGTGACGCCGCAGATGCTCGTGCCCGCGGCGATGAGCGTGCCGAGGCGCGGCGGCAGCCCGAGCTTGCGATTGAACCAGGTGACGAAGATGAGACCGGTGGCAATGGCGGCCATCACCACCGGCAGCCCTGCAAGCCCGAGCTTCAGCACATCGAAGAAGCTCAGCCGGATCCCGACCAGCACGATGCCCAGGCGCAGCACGGTGGTCGTGGCAAACTTCAGGCCCGGTGTGAGCGATGCGGGTAGCGGGAGGGTATTGCGGAGCAGCAGGCCCAGGACAATGGCCACCGGGACGCCGGACACCGGGCTGCTGCCGCTGAGGCCCTGCGCGGCGAGGATGGCATGACCGATCTGATCGGCCAGCCAGAATCCGGCGAGCATCACGACCACGGCCGCGACGATGCCGGGCAGGTTCTTGATCACGTGGGCGCGGGCTCCTACTGCTGAATGGCCTTCAGCTGGAAGAACTCGTCCAGGGCCAGCGGGCCTATCTCGCGGCCAACGCCCGACTTCTTGTAGCCCCCGAACGGCGCCAGCGGGTTGAAGCGACCACCGTTGATGTCTACCTGGCCCGTGCGCAGCTGTCGGGCCACGGCCATCGCGCGTTCCTTCGTCTCCGACCACACCCCGCCGGCCAGTCCGTAGATGGAGTCGTTCGCGATGCCAATGGCATCGGCTTCGGTGTCGTACGGGATGATGGCCAGCACGGGGCCGAAGATCTCTTCCTGGGCGACGGTCATCGAGGGCGCCACGTTCGCGAAGATGGTCGGCTCGACGTAGTAGCCGGTTGGGAGCGACGAGGGCCGGCCGCCGCCCGCCACCAGCGTCGCGCCTTCCATGCGGCCCTGCTCGATGTAGCCCAGCACCGTGTCACGCTGCTTCGCCGACGACAGCGGCCCGAGCCTGGTGTTGGGATCGAACGGATCGCCCAGTGTCAGCTTCGCGAGCTGGGCCTTCGCCATCTCCACCGCCTCGTCGTGCCGCGCGCGCGGCACCAGCATGCGCGTCCACGCCGAGCAGGTCTGCCCGGAGTTCTGCATGCAGTTGTTCACGCCCGCCGGGATTGCCTTGTCGAACGGCGCATCGTCCAGGACGATGAACGCGGACTTGCCGCCGAGCTCGAGGCACACCTTCTTGATGCCGTCGCCCGCGAGCGACGCCACGCGCCGGCCCGCCTGGAGCGAGCCGGTGAAGCTCACCATGTCCACGTCCGGATGCCCGACGATGGCTTCGCCCACGACCCGGCCTTCGCCCGAGACGATGTTGAGGACGCCCGCGGGAAGGCCAATCTCGTGCGCGGCCTCCGCCAGCATGAAGGCGCTGAGCGGCGCCACCTCCGCGGGCTTCAGCACCACCGTGCACCCTGCCGCCAGCGCCGGCGCGATCTTGCAGACCACCTGGTGCAGCGGGTAGTTCCACGGCGTGATGCACCCGATCACGCCCACCGGTTCCTTCACGACCAGCGAGTTGCCCAGCTCCTCTTCGAGCTTCGCGCTGCGGATGAACCGCGCGTTCATCCCGATCATCATCACCGGGAACTCGACCTGCACCTTCTTCGAGTAGCCGAGCGCCGTGCCCACTTCGTGCGAGATGGCCTCCGCGACCTGCGGGACGCGCGGCTTCATCGCCGCGGCGAGCTTCTCGAGCCACGCGGCACGCTCCTCGAGAGGGACCCGGCTCCACGACTCGAACTCGCAACGCGCGGCCTTCACCGCGCGGTCCACGTCCTCCGCGGTTCCGCGCGGCACGCGGCCTATCGCCGCCTCAGTGGCCGAGGAGACGACATCGATCGTCTCGGCGCCGGAGGGAGACTGCCAGGCGCCGTCGTAGTAGTGCTTGTCGTATGAAGTCATGGGACTACATCATTGTCTCATCATGAACATTTCAGGACATACCTTCATCGTGACCGGGGGCGCATCGGGGTTGGGCCGCGCGGCGGCCGAGGCCATCCTCGGGGCTGGCGGCAACGCCGTGCTGCTGGACGTCAACGCCGAAACGGGCCAGGCCGCCGAACAGGCGCTGGGAGCGAAGGCGCGGTTCGCGCAGGCCGATGTCACCAGCGAGGAGCAGGTAAAGGCCGCCGTGGACCTCGCGGTCTCTGCCTTCGGCAACCTCTACGGCGTGGTCAACGCAGCCGGCATCGGGCCGGCCGCCAAGGTCCTCGGCAAGAACGGCCCCCATCCGCTGGACCTGTTCGAGAAGACCATCCGCATCAACCTGGTGGGCACGTTCAACGTCATCCGCCTCGCGGCCGCGTTGATGGCCCGGAACGCGCCGCTCGAGACCGGCGAGCGCGGCGTCATCATCAACACCGCGTCGATTGCCGCCTTCGACGGCCAGATCGGCCAGCCCGCCTACGCCGCATCCAAGGGCGGCATCGTCGGGCTCACCCTTCCCGTGGCGCGAGAGTTCGCCGGCATCGGCATCCGCTGCGTCACCATCGCGCCCGGCATCTTCGACACGCCGCTGCTGGCGGCGCTGCCCGAGGCGGCCCGCGTGTCGCTGGGCCAGCAGGTCCCGTTCCCGTCGCGGCTGGGCCGCCCCGCCGAGTACGCGGCCCTCGCACGACACATCATCGAGAACGAGATGCTGAACGGCGAGGTCATCCGCATCGACGGCGCCCTGCGCATGGCGCCGCGCTGATAGAGAAACCACGAAGGCACGAAGGACACCAAGTGCTGTCCCTCGTGGTTCTTCGCGGCTTCGTGGTTTCTTTACCGTGACAGCAACTCGCGGGCAGCCGCGACGAGTGCGTCTGACGAGCCCTGCAACCCCCCGCCCTGCGCCAGGTCTGGCTTGCCGCCGCCCTTCCCGCCGAACTGCGCCACCAGCGCCTTCAGCATGGCGCCCGCGTCCACGCCCGCGCCCTGGCCACACGCGACCACGACCAGCGACGGCGAGGTGGCGCTGAACAGCGCCACGGCCGCGCCGGGCTCGGTCGCGGCGGCGACGGCCATGGCCTTCAGCGCGACCGCGTCCAGGTCCGGCCGTGCTTCCACAATCACCAGACGCGACCCCACGCGCGTGCCACGGGCGACCAGCGCTCGCGCTTCGTAACCGGCCAGCTTCTCCTGGACCGTACGAAGCGCGCGCTGCGCGAGCTTGTTCTCGGTCTGCAGCCGCTCCACGCCCGCGGCCAGTTCCTCCGGCGCCACCGACAGGTGCGTCATCGTCGCAGCCAGGGCGTCGCGCCACAGATCGAACCGTCGCCGGACACGCACGCCGCAGAGGAACTGCAGGCGCGATCCGCCCCTGAACTTCTCCCACCCGCTGGCCGCGATGATGCCGATGGCGCCCGTGCGGGCGACGTGCGTGCCGCCACAGGCCGAGAGGTCGTAGTCGGCCACCTCGACGAGCCGCAGCGTGCCGCCACGGGCCGGCTCCTTCCTGAGCGGCAAGGACGCGGCCTCCTGCTCGGACACGAACCGCACGGTCACCGGGCGGTCCTCCCACACGATGCGGTTGGCTTCGTCGATGGCGCGCGACACGTCCTGCGCCGACACCTCGCCGGCGAGATCGATCGAGCACGAGTCGGCGCCGAGGTGGAAGCTCTCCGTTCGGTTCGAGAACAGGGCCTCGAACGCCGCCGACAGCACGTGTTGGCCGGTGTGCTGCTGCATGTGCTCGAGACGCCGCGCCCAGTCCACCGTTCCGGCCACGACGGTCCCCGGCCCCAGCGCACGGTCGGTGACGTGCACCACACGCCCATCGCCCTCGTCGATCACGTCCACCACGCGCGCGTCGCCGAGGGTGCCGGTATCGAATGGCTGGCCTCCCGACGTCGGGTAGAACGCCGAGGCGGCCAGCTCCACGGCGTATGCCGTCGGCGCGCCTGGCGTCGAGGGGGCGCGCGGTGCGCACGCGAGCACCTGCGCGTCGAACGCGGTGCGATAGGCATCGGTGTAGTAAAGGCGTTCGGTCTTCATCTCGTCGGCATCTCGAAGTAGAAGATGGCGCCCCCGGTGTGGGAGCGACGGTAGCCGATCTCGCCGCCGTGCGAGGTGATGATGCCGTAGCTCACCGACAGCCCCAGCCCCGTGCCCTCGCCGACGGGCTTGGTGGTGAAGAACGGCTGGAACAGCTTGGCCTCGTCGGCGGGCGGCACGCCGTCGCCGTGGTCCTCCACCTCGAGGCGCGCGGAGTTCCGGGCGTCGCTGGTGCGGATCTTCACGCGCCGGCGTGGCGCGTCGAGCGCCATGACGGCCTGCTCGGCGTTGATCACGAAGTTCAGCACCACCTGCTGCAGCTCGGTGAACACCGCCGAGACGATGGCCTCGGACTGGTCCTCGATGTCGAGGCGGATGCCCTGCGACTCGATCTTGCGCTGCCGCAGCTCGAGCACCGAGGCCACGACATCGCTCAGCCTGACAGGCGAGGGCTCGGACGTCTGGCGGCCGAAGCGCTGGAGGTTGCGGATGATGCCGCTGGCCCGCGCGCTCTCACGCCGGATCAGGGAGAGGTCCTGCCGCACCGGCTCGGGCACGTCCTGCTGCAGTTGCAGCAGCTCGGCGAAACCCATGATGGCCTGCAACGGGTTGTTCAGCTCGTGAGCAACGCCCGACACGAGCACGCCGATGGCCGCCAGTCGTTCCTGCCGGATGAGCTGCCGCTGCAGCGATTCCTTCTCCTCGCGCACGCGCCGCTCTTCGGACATCTGCGCCGCCACCGCCTCCTGCGCCTCGCGCAGGCTGTTGATCATGCCCGCGATGCCGGTGTGCAGCTGGTTGATCTCGACCGATCCGAGGTTCTTCGCCTCGATGGGCGAGAGATCGCCTTTCGACACGCGCTCGGTTGCGCGCCCCACCTCGTGCAGCGCCGCCAGCCAGCGGTGCACCAGGTACAGCGCAAGGGCGAGGATGATGCCCATGGCGCCGAGCACGATGGCGAAGTCGCGACGGTAGATCGGCGCGGTCCGCGCCACGGCCACCGCGGTCGGGATGCCCACGCTCACCAGCCAGGGCCCTCGTTCCACCACGGCATTGCCGTAGACGCGCTCGACCCCATCCACGCCCGTTCGCAGGGCGGTGCGCGGCACCTGCCGGATGGGACGAAGCGTCTGCTGCGTCTCCTCGACCGGCCGGCCCACGTAACGCACCGAGTCGAGGCTGCGCGCCACCACCACGCTTCGCTCATCGGTCACGGTAATCACCGATCCCTGGGGCAACGGGATGTTCGTCAGGACGTCCTCGAGGGCCTCCAGGTGCACGACGAGCCCCAGCACGCCGACCGGCTTCCCGGCGCCGTCTCCAATCGGATAGGCGAACACGATGGCGTGCGCGCCGTGAGCGAGCGGACCGAGCACCGCGCTCATGCCGGGCCGCCCGCTGGCGCCCACACCGGCCAGCCAGTCCAGTGACATCTGTCCCTCGACCTCTGCCGCGGGCGGAGAGACCCAGGCGATGGGACGGCCCGAGAGGTCGGCCACCACGATGTTGCGGAACCCGCGGCCGTTCATTGTGAGAGGTCGCAGGACCTCGACCGCCGCATCCGGATCCAGCTGCTGCACGGCCGGGTGGCGCGCGGCCGTCTGTGCCACCGCGTCGGCCGACTGGATATTGCGCTCCAGGTAGGCGACCACGGTGGCGGTCATCGCCAGCGTCTCCCCCTGCAGTTGCAGCACCTGCTCCTGGTAGGTGAGCCGGGATGCATAGAGCAACGCGCCGATGACCACGAGCGTGAGCGCCGCGCAGATGGCGAGGACCTGTTGTCGCAGCGAGAACACCATGATCAGCGCGCGACCGGCCGGCCCCCGGGGTCGGGGACGCCAGCGGCGGCAAAGCCCGCGGCCCGCAGCTGGCAGCTGTCGCAGTGCCCGCACGGGACGCCGTCGGGCGACGGGTCGTAGCAGCTGAGCGTCAGGCCGTAATCGAGCCCGAGCCCGACACCGAGGCCGATGATCTCGGCCTTCGTCAGCCGCATGAGCGGCGCGTGAACGCTGAGCGCGCGCCCCTCCACTCCGGCGCGCGTGGCCACGCGCGCCAGCTGCTCGAACGCGTGGATGAACTCGGGCCGGCAGTCGGGATATCCCGAGTAGTCGAGGGCATTGACGCCGATGAAGATGTCGGCCGAGCCCAGCACCTCGGCCCAGCCGAGTGCGACGGACAGGAAGATGGTGTTCCGGGCGGGCACGTAGGTGGAGGGGATATCGGTGGCATCCACACGGCGGTCCTTCGGCACCGCAATGTCCGGAGAAGTGAGCGCCGATCCCCCGATGGCCGACAGATCAAGATCGAGCACGAGATGTCGCGCCACCCCGAGGGCCGAGGCCACGCGGCGTGCTGCGTCGATTTCGAGCCGGTGCCGCTGGCCGTACCGGAAGCTGAGCGCGTGGACGTCGAATCCGTCCCGACGGGCAACAGCGGCGGCCGTGTAGGAGTCGAGCCCCCCGCTCAGCAGAACCACCGCTGGGGTCATGGGGTCACATTGTACGCAAAGTGAAAAATGGAAAGTGGGAAGTGAACAGGGCGAGCGAACACCGTCCCTGGCCTTTCACTTCCCAGTTCTCACTTCTCACTTCTTTCTTACACGCCCCGCGTCTGAGGATCCCAGATGTACTTGTGCAGCTGCACCTGCACGCGCACCGGCAGGCGGTCGGCCAGCACCCACTCGGCCAGCTGGCGTGGAGGGAGCTCGCCGTGGACGGGCGAGAACAGCACGGCGCCGCATCGCTCGGCGAGGCGCTCGCGGGTCACGACGTCGCGTGCGAACTCGTAGTCCACTCGATCCGCGAGGACGAACTTCACCTGGTCGTTCCGCGTCAGGAGCGCGAGGTTCGACCAGTCGTTTCGACCGGCCTCGCCCGACCCGGGGCACTTGACGTCCATCACGCGAATCACGCCGGCGGGCACGCCGGCGATGCTGCGGTGGCCTCCGGTTTCCACCAGCACCGTCCTGCCCGAGGCGAGCAGGCGCTCCATGAGCGGCACCACGTCGGGCTGCAGCAGCGGCTCACCACCAGTGATCTCCACCATCGGGCACCCGTACGCCTCCACGGCGCGCACCACCTCGTCCACCGACATCTTGCGGCCTTCGTGGAAGGCATACGGCGTGTCGCACCAGCGGCAGCGCAGGTCACAGGCCGTGAGCCGCACGAACACGCACGGCTCGCCCGCATAGGTGGACTCGCCCTGGATCGAATGGAAGATCTCGTTGATGGTCAGCACCGGCGCAACCTGAATCCATAATTGTAGAACGCGCCATGGACCTGCGGATCGGCACCTCCGGCTGGCACTATCCCGATGGGCTCGGGACGTGGGACGGCATCTTCTACCCCCGGCCCGAGGACCGGCAGCGCGGGTTCGACGAGCTCGCCTTCTACACGGAGCGCTTCACCACGGTGGAAGTGAACAGCACCTTCTACGGGCCGCCGCGGGCGGCGGTCAGCCTGGGATGGGTCCGCCGGTCGCCGCCGGGCTTCGAGTTCTCGGTGAAGCTGTTCCAGAAGTTCACGCATCCGGCCACGGCAGCCGACACCTCGGCGCTGTCACAGGCCGACGTGGACGCGTTCAAGGCGGGCATCGAGCCCCTCGCGGTGGCGGGACGGCTGGGGGCCCTGCTGGCGCAGTTCCCGTCCCGATTCCACGACACCGCCGAGGCACGCGAGTACCTCGCCTGGCTGCTCCGCACGTTCGGCGACTACCCGCTCGCCGTGGAGCTGCGCCATCGCTCGTGGAGCGACGCCCGGCAGGCGACCGAGCGCTTGCTGGCTGACGCCGGGACGGCATGGGTGCAGATCGACGAGCCGAAGTTCCAGTCGTCCATCCAGCAGGACCTGGCACCGAACTCCCCGCGCCTCATGTACGTGCGGCTGCACGGCCGGAACGCCGCCCAGTGGTGGACCCACGAGCAGCCCGAGGACCGCTACAACTACCTGTACGGCGAGAAGGAACTGGCGCCGATCGTCGAGAAGCTGCGAGCGGCGCGCGCCCAGGTGCGAAAGCTCTATCTCTACATGAACAACCACTTCGCCGCGCAGGCCGTGGCCGACGCAACGATGGTGCGTCACCTCATCGGGCAGCCCGTCACCGCGAGGATGCCGGGCGAACTCGTGGCTCGCTACCCGATGCTCGAGGGCAAGGTCGCTACTTTGCCCCCCGCACGGTTACTCTGACGATGCGGTCGGTCACCGCGAGCTTGGCCACCACGTCCATGCCGGAGATGACCTTCCCGAATACCGTGTACTGACCGTCGAGCCTCGCCTGCGGGCTGAGCGTGACGTACCACTGACTGTCGGCCTTGCTGGCGTCGCCCGCGTGCGCCATGGCGACGGCGCCGCGCACGTGCGTGCGCGTCTTGGTGATCTCGGCCACGCCGATGGGCGTGCCGCTGCCCCCGCGCCCCCAGTCGGCCTGCTTGGTCATGTCGCGGGTGGCCGGATCACCCAACTGCATCACGAAGTTCGGCACCACGCGGTGTACGCGCTGGCCGTTGTAGAACCGCTTGTTCACCAGCTCGACGATACGGGCCACGGTCTTCGGCGCCTCGTTCGGGTAGGTTTCGAACTCGAACGTGCCCTTCACGGTCTCGACGACGACTACCGGGCCGGCGCCCGGAGAAGTGGCGGCCGGCGCCGCCTGCGCCCGCGCGCGCGAGGGTCCCATCAGCACGAGCATTCCACAAAAGAGAGCGAACAGGGTCGATCCCAGCACCTTGGTCATCATGTGCGTCGTATCCGGGTCCGTCGCGCCGGCGTCGGCCGGCGCCTGGTTGATGTCTCGATCGCCGCCTGCGCGCGCGCGTCCAGGCGCGGACACGTGTCGGCAATGGCGCATTCCCCGCATCGAGGATACACCGGGCGGCACACGTTCTGCCCCCAGGTGACGAGGTAGCGATTGAGGTAGGGCCACCAGCGCGGATCCGTGTGCCGGTAGAGGGCCTGCTCGGTCTGCTCGGGTGTCTTCGTCTGCACCCAGCCCATCCGGTTCGAGATGCGATGCACGTGGGTGTCCACGCAGATGTGCCGCAGGCTCTGGAAGGCCAGGATCAGCACCAGCGTGGCGGTCTTCCGCCCCACGCCGGGCAGCGTCACGAGCTCGTCCAGCGTGCCGGGCACGCGGCCGCCGTAGCGGGTCGCCAGCGCCTCGGCCGTCGCCTTCACGTGGCGGGCCTTGTTCCGGTAAAAGCTCACCGGATAGATGAGCTCCTCGATCTCCTCCCCCGTGAGCTTCGCCATGGTCTTCGGCGTGCGTGCGCGGCGGAAGAGCCGCGTGGAGGCCGCGTGCGTGGTGGCGTCCTGGGTGCGGGCCGAGAGCAGCGTGGCGATCAGGACCTGGAAGGGATCTTCCTGCTGGCTCTCGGAGATCTTCTCGATGGCCGGCAGCTCCATGCCGTCAATCTCGCGCGCCAGCGTGCGCATCACGTGTTCGACCACCGCGGATCTGGGACGTCTCATGAGTCAGCCGGGCTTACGGCCTCAGGCCCCAAGACGCAGGACCCACGACCCAAAACCTTCGTGCACTTCGTGTTCTTTCGTGCCTCCGTGGTCTCTTTTCACACCGGTGTCAGGGGCGGCTGGCCCGCGAGCACCGCCAGCGCGTTCGACACGGCAAGGTCGGCCATCGCCGTCCGCGTTTCGGTGGTCGCGCTTGCGAGGTGCGGAATCAGCAGCACGTTCTCGAGGGGCAGCAGGTCCGGGTGCACGATGGGCTCGCGCTCGTAGACATCCAGTGCCGCGCCCGCGAGCCGGCCCTCCGCCAGCGCCCACGCCAGCGCCGCCTCGTCCACCACCGGGCCGCGCGCCGTGTTGATCAGGTAGGCGGTCCGCTTCATGCGCAGCAACGCCTTCTGATCGATCAGGTGCCTGGTCTCGTCGGTGATCGGACAGTGCAGCGAGACGACGTCCGACGTCGCCAGCAGCTTGTCGAGCGCCATATGCTCGGCGCCCGCCACGTCCACGGGCGTCCGCGCGGCATACGCCACGCGCATGCCGAACGCCGGCGCCTTCTCGGCCACCGCCTGCCCGATGCGCCCCATGCCCACGATGCCCAGCTGCTTGCCGCGAAGCTCCATGCCCAGCATGTAATCCAGCCCCCAGCCCTCCCACTTCCCCGCGCGCACCACGCGCTCGCCTTCGCCCAGCCGGCGAGTGATGGCCAGGATGAGCCCCCACGTGAAATCGGCGCAGGCGTTGGTCAGCACGTCCGGCGTGTTGGTGGCCACCACCCCACGCGCGCGGCACGCCGCGACATCGATGTTGTTGTAGCCGACCGCGACGTTCGCGACAATCGCGAGGGACGGCCCGGCCGCGTCGAGTACCGCGGCATCAATGGTGTCGGTGAGCAGGCATACGAGCGCCTGCTTGCCGGTCACGCGCGCGAGCAGCTCGTCGCGCGGAATCGCCTCCCGCCCGGTCCACAGGTCCACCACGCACGACTCCTCGAGGCGCGCGATGACCGACGATGGGAGTTTTCGGGTAACGAGAACGCCAGGCTTCACTCAACGCCCCTCAGCCACACCCGTTCGCACCCGTTGGCACCCGCCCTAGTGGCCATGGCACTGGCAATAGCCGCAATGGTTGCACCGCACCTCCGGCTCGATCACGCACATCACATCGTCGGCCGCGCGCGCGATGGCGTAGCGGGCAAAGCTGAGCGGAACAATCGGAGCCGGGACGGGGGGTGGGTCCGGGACGGGCGCGGCGGCTGCGCCCAGGTGCTTCGCGATGGCCGTCCGAACCAGCAGGCGAATCTCCTCGTCCGTCATGATGCGCCGAGGGCAGGCCTACTGCCCTGCCTCCACTTCCACCTCATCCACGATGCCCACGATGGCGGCGTCTACGGGCGAGAGCTTCCGCCCGAGGGCCTCGCCGGCGGCACGCCCCTCGAGCACGACGATGACGCGCTCGCTGACGCCCGCGCCCACCGAGTCGATGGCGAGCAGTGTCGCCCCGCGCGCCTCACCCGACGGCGTCTCCGGCTGCACGAGCAGCAGCGTCGCGCCCGCGAACTGCGGGCGCTTCATCGTCGAGACGACCTGGCCGACGACGCGCGCAAGGATCATGGGATGGTCCAGTGGTCCACGATGCCCACGATGCCGGCATCCGCCGGCACCTCGACGGGATGAAAGGGAAAGCTCGCTTCCTTGCCGCGCACGAAGAACACGTGCTCGCCGACGCCCGCGCCCACCGAGTCCACGGCGACGAGCGGCCGGCCCACCGGCTGGCCGTCGGCGGCCAGCGGCTGCACCAGCAGCAGCGTGATGCCCTCGAACGCCGGGTCCTTGCGGGTGGCGACGACGTCGCCGATGACGCGGGCGATCTGCATGCCGTTACTCCGGGACGTCCACGTGGTCGATGATGCCGACCACGACGGCGTCCACCGGGCAGTCCTTCATGCCCGCGGCCATGCGCGCGGAGCTGCCGCTGACGATGAGCACGGTTTCGCCGACGCCGGCGTCAACGGTATCGACCGCGATGAGGTAGTTGCCTTCAGCCTTGCCGACGGGATCCACGGGCCGCGCCAGGAGCAGCTTGTTGCTGACCAGGCGCGGATCCTTTCGGGTCGCGACAACCGTGCCGACGATGCGCGCGAGAAGCATGACCGAGGCCCGCCGGGCCTAGCTCTTCGCGTTGGCCTTGCCGATGGGCAGGACGTCTTCGAGGTTGGCGTGCGGGCGCGGAATGACGTGTACCGAGACGAGCTCGCCCACGCGCCGCGCGGCGGCGGCGCCCGCGTCGGTGGCCGCCTTCACGGCCGCCACGTCCCCGCGCACGACGGCGGTCACGTAGCCGGCGCCAATCTTCTCCCATCCGACCAACGTCACCTTGGCGGCCTTCACCATGGCGTCGGCCGCTTCGATCATCGCGACCAGCCCCTTGGTTTCGACCATGCCGAGTGCTTCGCCCATGTAGCTGCCTCCAGACCTACTTCAACTGCCTGACCGCGTCTTCAATCAGTGCGGTGAGTTCCCGGTATGTTAGCCGAATCTCCGCATCCCTGCCGGATGCGCCCGCCGCCGGCACGCCGGGGCTGTCGGGCACCAGCCGCGCACCGGCCGTGTCGGGCGCCAGCACCACCTGGCATTCCAGCTGCCCGCCCGCCCCCGGCGAGAGCGTCTCGTCGGTGCAGATGGGCGCCGGCGACGCAATGCCGTACATCCCGCGCAGCCCCTGCAGGCGGTCCACCTCGCCACGCGACAGCAGGTTCTCGCGGCCCAGCGTGCGGGCCACGAGGCTGATGGTGGCGAAGTGCTCGATGGTCTCCATCCGGTAATACGCCGCGTAGACATCGCCGGCCACGGCCAGCGCGCCGTGGTTGGCCAGCAGCAGCCCGTCGTGCGCCTTGATGTACTTCCGAACGACCGCCGGCAGTTCCTCGGTGGACGGGGTCGCGTACTCGGCGATGGGAATGCTGCCGAGCGTGGTGATGACCTCGGCCAGCACCGCACGGTCCAGCGGGATGCCCGCCACCGCAAATCCGGTCGCCGTGGGCGGGTGCGCGTGCACCACCGCCCGCGCATCGGGACGGTTGCGGTACACCTCGAGGTGCATCTTCAGCTCGGAGGAAGGATCGCGCTCGCCGGCCAGCTTCTTGCCGTCGAGATCCGTGACCACCATCATGTCGGGGGTCATGAACCCCTTCGACACGCTCTTGGGCGTGGTGATCACGCGATGGTCGTCCAGGCGGACGCTGATGTTGCCGTCGTTCGACGCCACGAAGCCACGGTGCCAGAGACGGCGCCCGCACTCGACGATGTCCGCCCGGATCTGCTCCTCGGTCCGCACCGTTACCTCACGCCGCGTACTTCGCGCGGCACTCCTCGGAACAGAAGTAGAGCCCCTGGCCGCGTCCGACACCGCTGAGGGCCTTGTCGGGCACGACGTAGGTGCCGCAGACGGGGCACTGTGCCATCTTCACCGCCGTGGGCTGCGACGGCGTCCGGCGCCCGCCTGGCACCCGCGATCCCGGCTCCCCTGACGCCCCGCGCACCACGCCATCCAACAGGCGCCACGCCGCGCGCGCCAGGAACATGAATAACAGGAACAGGAGCAGCGTGCGCAGCAGCACGGCTACTTTTCTCCGGGGGCACCCGTCGGATGAGCGTTCTTCAACCCTTCGAGGCCCTTCTGCGCCGCCTGGCCCTCGGGGCTGTTGGGCGCGATGGCCACCACCTGCTCCCACGCCTGTGCCGCGCCCTGCAGGTCCTGCTTGCCGAACGCGCGGACGATGCCCATGTTGAGAAGTGTCTTGGTGTGCTTCGGATCGATCGAGAGCGAGTGCTCGAACTGCTTGATCGCGCGATCGGGCTGGTTGGTGTAGTAGTAGGCCACGCCGAGGTCCGTGGACAGGTTGGCATCGCCGCCGTTGAGCGCGAACGCCTGCTCGTACCACGAGATGGCCTGCGGGTACTGCTCGGCGTCGAAGAACATGTTGCCGAGCTGCACGCGCGGCTGCGCGTCCTTCGGGTTCTGCTGGGCCACCGTCTCGAGGGCGCGCACGCGCTCCTGGTCCAGCGGAATCGCCTGGCTGCTCTGCTGGGCCTGGGCCTGGCCGGCCGGCGGGGCCTGCGCCAGGGGCGCCACGGGGGCAGCGGTCCGCGCCTGCTGGCTGCCGAGCACCCAGCCGACAATCACGCCAAACAGCACGCCGGCCACCGCAAAAACAATCGAATCAGCTCGCATTGCCACTCGTCAGGATAACAACCTCTGGTGGAGCCAGTCCACCAGGGCCCGCGCCAGCCCGGTATCCGCCGCCAGGAGCTGACTCCCGTGGGCAGGCACGGGACTGAGCTGCTGATCGCGCGGGACCGTCGAGTTCTCGGTGAGTTCCTTCAGCGTCCGCAGCGCGAACGGGTCCTCCGTGCTCGCCGCCAGCCAGATCCCGCGGTCGCCGAGCTTGCGCATCACCTCGGCGTTCACGCGGAGGCCGCGGTAATCCAGGCTGGGTGACACGGCGGCCACCACGCGGACCACCGGCTGGTCGACCGCGGCCAGCAGCGCGAGGTTCGCGCCGAGCGAGGCACCCACGACACCCACCGCGTCGGGGCGCACGTTGGGCCTGGCAGCCAGCCATTGGACCGCCGCGCGCACGTCCTGCACCATCTCGCTGAGCGCGCCCGCGGCCCCGCCCGACGCGCCGTGGCCGCGCAGGTCAATCGAGAGCGCCGTGATGCCCTGCCGCTCCAGCTCCTGTGCCAGGCCGTCCCAGTCGGCCTTCGAGCGCGACAGCATGTGGACCAGGACCACGGCCGCCGAGGGCCGCGAAGCCGACTCGTACAACTGGCCTGCGAGGGCCGTTCCGTCCAGCGACGCCAGCGTCACGGGCCGGCCGGCCGCGACCGCCACGGTGGGCATCCACCAGGCGAGCGCGAGCACGACGCACACGAGAGAGCGTTGGGGGCCCGCCAGCGTCACACGTGCGCTCCCTGGAGCGCGGAGAGATAGTCGGTGACGGCCCGGCGGAGGCCCACGAAGAGGGCGTGACTCATCAGCGCGTGCCCAATCGACACCTCGTCCAGGTGAGGCAGCGCATGGAACATGGTCAGGTTGCGCAGGTCGAGATCGTGACCGGCGTTCACGCCCAGGCCCTCCTCATGGGCGATTCGGGCCGCCTCCGCGTACTGCTCGAAAGACGAGGACGCGGTATCTGGCCCGCGCTCGAAGGCCCGCGCGAACGGCTCGGTGTAGAGCTCCACGCGATCCGCGCCAAGCCGGCGGGCCCATCGAACGGGCTCCGGCTCGGGTTCGACGAACACGCTGACGCGGATGCCCTCGTCCTTCATGCGCGCGATGACCTCTCGCAGCGCATCGGGTGGCGTGGAAGCCGACCAGCCGGCCTGGCTGGTGATCTCGCCAGGGACGACGGGCACCAGCGTGCACTGATCGGGACGGACGGCCATGACCAGCGCGACCAGGTCGGGGCGCGGGTCGCCTTCGATATTGAACTCGATGGTCCCCTTGAGGGGTGCAAGCTCGTCGGCGGTCTCCAGCACATCACGCCGCGTAATGTGGCGCTCGTCCGCGCGCGGATGCACCGTGATGCCCGGCGCGCCTGCATCGATGCACACGCGCACCGCCTCGATTACCGAGGGGAGCCGCCCGCCGCGAGAGTTGCGGAGCGTGGCCACCTTGTTCACATTGACAGAAAGCTTTGGCGGCATGGCGTCAGGCGAGGTGGGTGCGAACCACCGCGGCAATCTCCTCGGCCCAGGCCCTGATTTCGTCGTCGTGCCTGCCCTCGATCATGATGCGCAGCAGCGGCTCGGTGCCCGAATAGCGGATGAGCAGGCGGCCCTCACCGTCCACGCTCGTCTCCACCCGGCGGATCGCATCCGCGATGGCCGGCACCCGCATGTAGTCGGCCCGATCGCGCACGCGCACGTTGACGAGCACCTGCGGATAGGTGACCAGCGCCGAGGCCAGCGCCGCCAGGTCCTTGCCGGTCGTGTCCATGATGCGCAGGACCTGCAGTGCGGTGCCGATGCCGTCGCCGGTCATCAGGTGCTCGGCGAAGATGATGTGGCCGGACTGCTCCCCGCCGAGCGCCAGGCCGCGCCGTCGCATCTCCTCCATCACGTACTTGTCACCAACCGGACACCGGGCCATCGCGATGCCACGCTCCCGCAGAGCGATCTCGAGGCCGATGTTGCTCATCACCGTGGCCACCAGCGCGTCACCGGGCAGCCGACCCTCGCGCTTCAGCTGCTCGCCCGCCATCAGCAGCACTGCGTCACCATCCACGACCTGGCCACGATGGTCCACGAACAGGGCCCGATCGCCGTCGCCATCGAAGGCGATGCCGAGCCGCGCGCCCGTGCCCAGCACCCGCTGGCGTGCGGCATCCAGGTGGGTCGACCCGCAGTTCAGATTGATGTTGCGGCCGTCGGGGGCCACGCCGATGGCGTCCACCTCGAAGCCGAGGGAGCGGAAGAACGCCGGCGCGATCCCTGCCGTCGCGCCGTTGGCGCAGTCCAGGACGATGAGCGATCCCTGCAGGGGGCCGGCGTCCCCGAGAATGCGGCGCGCATGATCCAGGTACGCCGCCGACAGATCCCGGCGCGTGATGGCCGGCTCTGGTCCGCCGTTCACCTGCCACGAGCCGTCGTCCACGATCGACTCGATCTGCGCCTCGACCGCCTCCGCCAGCTTCTCGCCCGAGCGCGAGAACACCTTGATGCCGTTGTCTTCGAACGGGTTGTGCGACGCTGAGATCACGATGCCCGCATCGAACCCGCCAGCCGGGGTGAGATAGGCCACCGCCGGTGTGGGCAGGATCCCCGCGCTCACGACCTCGGCACCCTCGCCCGTCAGGCCGCGGGCCAACTCCTCCTCGATCCAGGAGCCGGACGCGCGCGTGTCGCGCCCCACCAGCACCCGCATCGGGGCATCGCGGCTCTCTGTGGCCCGCACCAGTGCCGCACCGACGCGCGCCACCGTGGCGGCGTCGAGGGGGGCCGTGCCGGCCTGTCCACGTATCCCGTCCGTCCCGAACAGTCTCATTGCTTCACCGGAACTATGGTCACCGTCACCGTCACGGTCTGCGGCGACCGGACCCGCACGGAAGGGTCCACCGCACCCACCGTCACGACTTCCTGAACCGTTGCCTTCTGGTCGGTCACCGAGACGGGCTCGGTAATCGCCTCGCGCAGTTGCTTGAGCGCGCTCGCGGGCCCCGCCACCTCGATGGTCTCGGGCTCGGACCTCACCCCGACCACCTCGAACCCCCGGGCCGGCTGCCCGTCGATGGTGGGCGTGACCCGAACCAGCCGGATGCCCGAGGTCTCGAACTCCAGTGTCAGGGTGGCTGGCGAGATCTGGACCGTCTCGAGCCCGTAGGGCGCCTTCACCTGTCCGGGTGTCAGGTGGAACAGGCGGCGGCCGGTGCGCGCGGCGCGAAGGTCGATGACAGCTGCGACGTCCCCCGGAGCCATCCGGCTCAGCGTGCCCGAAGAACCGCGCAGCCGCACCTCGACGGTGTCGGGAGGGTTGTTGATGATCTCGAGATCCGAGGGCAGGTCCTGCAACTCGACCGGCACGCGCATCACGCGCTCCACGACGGTGTCGCCCGCCACCACCAGCCACAGCAGCGCCGCGATGAAGATCGACAGCAGCTTCAGCCCGAAGTTGCGGATGGAGAACGACGGCATCAGCTCAAGGCATCCGCGGTCCGCACGGCGCTCAGGGTGCGGCGCAGCGTGACCAGCGATTTCAGCCGCGCGCGCAGGCGATCGGCGTCGAGGTTACGTTCGAGGGCGCCATCGAGGATGAGCGACACGCCTCCGGTTTCTTCCGAGACCACGATGGCCACCGCGTCGTTCTCTTCGGTGACCCCCAGCGCGGCGCGATGCCGCGAGCCCAGGTCGCGGCTGAGCCTCGGGTTCACCGACAGCGGCAGGAAGCACGCCGCCGCCGCCACGCGGTCGCCCTGGACGATGACCGCCCCGTCGTGCAACGGCGACGTGGGCTGGAAGATGCTGACCAGCAAATCGTAGGTGAGCTTCGCATCGAGCGGGATGCCGCTCTCGATGAAGTTGCGAAGGCCCACCCGGCGCTCGATGACGATGATCGCCCCGGTCTTCCTGGAGGACAGCGTGCTGGCCGCCACCACCAACTCCTCGATGGTGTCGTCATCGCTCACCGAGCGCTCGAAGCGGCGGAAGAGCGGGGCGCGGCCCAGGTGCATCAGCGCGCGGCGGATGTCGGCCTGCAGGAGCACGATGGCCGCGAACACGACGTAGCCGACGATGTTGCGGATGAGCCAGTTGAGCGTCTCGAGCTGCAGCCCGAGCGACATGTAGAACAGGCCCACGACCACCGCGATCCCGATCGCCATCTGCACGGCCCGAGTGCCGCGGATCAGCTTCAGCAGCTCGTACACCACGACCGAGACGATGGCGATGTCGAGGAGATCCCACCAAGTGACGGCAGGCCGCTGAAGCAGCTCGGTAAGCCAGGTCATGCGAAAACAGCTGATCCTATCGCAGGACCACGCGGCGAGGCGCGGGAAGCGTCCCGGGGCACCCGCGACCCGCCACCCCGGTCTACGCCGACGCCGCGCGTATCGCCTCGGCCACGCGGACCACCTGCACCATCTCGGCCACGCGGTGGACGCGGACGATGTGGGCGCCGCCCAGCACGGCCGCGGTGGCGGCAGCCGCCGTGGGCCAGTCGCGATCGGCGGCGGCCATCGGCCCGGTGACGGCCGTCATGAACGACTTGCGGGAGGGCCCCACCAGCACCGGCCTCCCCAGGGCGAGCAGCCGCGACGTCGCCGCCAGCACGCGGAAGCTGTGCTCGGGACGCTTGGCGAAGCCGATGCCGGGATCGAGCAGCACCCGGTTCCAGTCGATGCCAAACCCCACGGCGCGTTCCACGCGTCGCTGCAGGTGCCGCATCACCTCCCCGACCACGTCGTCGTACGTGGCTTCGGCGTACATGTCCGCCGGCTTACCGCGCATGTGCATCAACACGATGGGCACGCCGCGCGCGGCCACGAGGGGGCCCATGGCGGGGTCGTCGTCGAGCCCGCTCACGTCGTTGACGATGGCCACGCCTTCATCCAGGGCGAAGTTGGCGACCTCGGCCTTGCTGGTGTCGATGGAGAGCGGCACCCGCACCCGGCCGCCAACGGCGCGGAGCACCGGCCGGAGACGCGCGATCTCCTCCGCCGCGCTCACGGGCGCCGCGCCCGGTCGGGTGGATTCCGCCCCGATGTCGATGATGTCGGCGCCCGCCTGTTCCATGGCGCGCACCGTGTCGAGAGCCCGCGCGGGATCCGCGGCGAGACCGTCGGACGAAAAGGAATCGGGGGTGAGGTTGAGGACGCCCATCACCAGGGCGCGTTCACCGAGCTCGAGCGGCGGACGGCCCGGGAGTGTGATGCTGAACGTCGGGCGGGAGCCGATCACCCCCGCCTATTCCTGCGTCAGTGGCTTCGGCAGCGGCGCGACCAGCGGGGTGCGGTCCTTCTCGCGCGATCGGTCGCGCGCGCCGTCGCCGGCGGACGGGACCGAGGGCGCTTCTGGGGCTGGCACCTCGTCGAGGGGCTGCCCGAACGACAGCCGGCGCACCTGATCGGCGTCCAGCACCTCGCGAGCCAGCAACGCGTCGGCGATGGCCACCAGCTGCGGCTTGTGCTCGGAGAGGAGCGCCGTCGCGCGATGGTAGTTATCGCTGATGATGCGCTTCACCTCGGCGTCAATCTTGAGCGCCGTGTCCTCGCTGTAATCCTGGTGCTGGGCAATCTCGCGGCCGAGGAAGATCTGCTCTTCCTTCTTGCCGAAGGTGAGCGGACCCATGGCCTCGCTCATGCCCCACTCGCACACCATGCGGCGCGTCAGGTCGGTGGCGCGCTCGAGATCGTTGCCCGCGCCGGTCGTCACGTCGCCGGTCGTCAGCTCCTCGGCGATGCGGCCGCCGAGCAGGATGGCGATCTGGTCCATCAGGTAGTCGCGCGAGTAGTTGTGCTTCTCGTCGATCGGCAGCTGCTGGGTCAGCCCGAGCGCCATGCCGCGCGGGATGATGGTGACCTTGTGAATCGGGTCGGCGTGCGGCAGCAGCACGCTCAGCAGCGCGTGGCCCGCCTCGTGGATGGCCGTGATCTTCTTCTCTTCGTCGGTGACGATCATCGAACGCCGCTCGGCGCCCATCAGCACCTTGTCCTTGGCGAATTCGAAGTCGTACATCGCCACCAGCTTCTTGTTCGCGCGCGCGGCCTGCAGCGCCGCCTCGTTCACGAGGTTCGCCAGGTCCGCGCCGGTGAAGCCGGCCGTGCCCCGCGCCAGCACCCGGATGTCGACGTCGTCGGCCATCGGGATCTTGCGGGTGTGCACCGCGAGGATGCCCTCGCGGCCCTTCACGTCGGGCCGGTTCACGATGACACGGCGATCGAAGCGGCCAGGCCGAAGCAGGGCCGGATCGAGCACGTCGGGGCGGTTGGTGGCCGCCATGAGGATGACGCCCTCGTTCGACTCGAAGCCGTCCATCTCGACCAGGAGCTGGTTGAGCGTCTGCTCGCGCTCGTCGTGCCCCCCGCCGAGCCCGGCCCCGCGGTGACGGCCCACCGCGTCGATTTCATCGATGAAGACGATGCAGGGCGCGTTCTTCTTGCCTTGTTCGAAGAGGTCGCGCACGCGAGAGGCGCCCACGCCGACGAACATCTCGACGAAGTCCGAGCCGC
>Ga0105095_10000374_pt1 | contig 21333 bp, 22 predicted proteins | sample PPLLak2March2015_2_FD_79180 | JGI IMG/M metagenome (GOLD analysis project Ga0105095, IMG submission 79180) | Freshwater sediment microbial communities from Prairie Pothole Lake near Jamestown, North Dakota, USA - PPLs Lake P8 Core (3) Depth... | ecosystem: Environmental > Aquatic > Freshwater >...
CTTGTAGAGGGCAGAATTTGACGTTATTTCTATCTTCGGCTAAATAGAAATAATTGTCGCGAAATAGCCGACGCTTACAAATTTTGTCCTCTACAAGGCCTGCCAAATCTGTTACACTTTTAAAAAAAAGTGTCACAAAGTGCAAAAAAGTGTCACACTTTTTATCAATCATCCGATCTTTTTTTTCAAAAATTTCGAAAAAAGTGCAAAAGTGTGACAAAAAAGTTTGAAAGTGTGACAAAAAAGTGCCATTTTGTGACAAATCTGAAAAAAAAATGTCACACTTTTTGGGGTATTTTTGAAAAATTTAGGCGTGAGTCAGTCAAAAAATGGTCAAAAAAGGGTGTTTTGTGACAAAAGTGCAAAAAAATATCCCCTAAACTTTCTGGAACATGAAAAATAACATATAAAGTTTTTTTAGCAAAATGTCATTTTTTTTGCACTTTTGTCACAAACGTCAAATGAAAGGAGAAAAGGTGGACTTTTTTCAGATTAAAGAACGTAGCAATAAGACTGGAATAATCGAAATATTTCCTGATTGGAAGGTTACTAGATCAAAGGATCTTATGGTTAGAGCCAAAGGATTCTATGCTATATGGGATGAAGAGAAACAACTTTGGTCTACTGACGAATATGATGTGCAAAGATTGGTGGATCAAGAGTTAATGGAATATAGGAGTGAGCTCGTCAAGAAAACTGACAATACCATTCATGTTAAATTCATGAGTGATTTTTCCACTGCTGCTTGGACTCAGTATAGAGCTTATTTGAATCATATTTCAGACAATTCCCATCAACTTGATGAAACACTTACCTTCATAAATAGTCCAGTGAAAAAGAAGGATTATATAAGTAGGCGTCTTCCATATTCTTTAGAATCAGGAAGTTATGATGCATACGAACAAATTATGAAAACGTTGTATGCGCCAGAAGAAAGAGCAAAACTAGAATGGGCTATTGGAGCGATTGTAGCAGGAGATGCTAAAGATATTCAAAAGTTTATAGTTTTATATGGAGAAGGAGGAAGCGGCAAATCTACCTTTCTTAACATAATTCAAAAGCTTTTTCAAGGATATTATACAACTTTTGAAGCTAAAGCATTAACGTCCATGAGCAATCAATTTTCGACAGAAGTATTTAGAGCTAACCCATTAGTAGCAATTCAGCATGATGGAGACTTGTCGAGGATTGAAGACAACACCAAACTTAATTCTATTGTTGCCCATGAAGAAATGACTATGAATGAGAAATATAAGCCTAGCTACACGGCCAGAGCCAATTGTTTCTTATTTATGGCTACAAATAAACCTGTACGTATATCCGATGCAAAATCAGGAATTATTCGTCGATTGATAGATGTAACACCCACTGGCAAGAAGCTTCCCGTTGTTAAGTATCATAGTTTAATGTCTAGAATTGATTTTGAGCTTGGTGCAATAGCACATCATTGCCTTGAAATTTACAGGTCCATGGGTAAAAATTATTATTCTGCTTATAGACCTTTAGGCATGATTCTACAAACTGATACATTTTTTAATTTTGTTGAATCATATTATTATACATTTATAGAGCAAAAAGGGGTGACCCTCGCTCAAGCATATTCTATGTATAAGACCTATTGTGATGAGGCATTAATAGATCATCGTTTGCCTAGGCATAAATTTCGTGAAGAGCTTAAAAATTATTTCGAGTCATTTTCGGATATAATACGTATCGATGGTAAGCAAGTAAGGAGTTATTATTCTAATCTTAAAAAAGATAAGTTTACCGCTAGAACAGATCAACCAGCGGAGGAGCCATCTCCTAGTTGGATAGTATTAGAAGATATTCCTTCTATCTTTGATGAATATGGAGCTTCTTTTCCAGCCCAATATACATCAGTGAATGAGACCCCGTTAAAACCTTGGAAAGAAGTAACTACCACATTAAGTAATTTAGATACATCAATACTTCATTATGTAAAACCTCCTAATAAACATATTGTAATAGACTTTGATATAAAAGATGCGGAAGGAAATAAGTCTGCAGAAATGAATATCGAAGCTGCTACAAAATGGCCTCCGACTTATGCTGAATTTAGTAAGAGTCAACGTGGTATTCATCTTCATTATATTTATGATGGAGACGTATCTAGGCTTAGCAATCTATATTCAGAAGGAATAGAGGTTAAAGTTTTTAATGGAAACGCATCATTAAGGAGAAAATTATCTAAATGTAATAATATTCCAGTAGCAATAATTAAAACTGGATTGCCTTTAAAAAAGGAAAAAATGATTAATTTTGACGTAGTGAAATCAGAAAAAGGTCTTCGAGAATTAATAAAGAGAAATGTGTTAAAAGAGATACATCCGGGCACAAAACCTAGTATTGATTTTATTTATAAAATTCTTGAAGATGCTTATAATTCAGGAATGTCATACGATGTCAGAGATTTAAGATCAAAGGTTTTAAATTTTGCTTTAAATAGCACTAATAATTCGGAATATTGTATTAGACTTGTAGGGAAAATGCATTTTAGTTCCGAAGAACCTAGTTCTGATTTGGCTAGATATGTAGATGATAGACTTATATTCTTTGATGTCGAAGTATTTCCTAATTTATTTCTTGTATGTTGGAAATATGCAGGTAAAGAAAATAAATGCGTGCATATGATAAATCCATCTCCACAAGAAATAGAAGAATTTATGCAATTTAAACTTGTAGGATTCAATTGCCGTCGCTTTGATAATCATATTCTTTATGCTAGATATATTGGATACGATAATACTGCACTTTATAATCTTACAAAAGGAATTATTGAAGATCAAAAGAGAAGCTTTTTTGGTGAGGCCTACAATATTTCATACACAGATGTATATGATTTTTCATCCGTTAAACAGAGCTTAAAGAAATTTGAAATTGATTTAGGCATCCATCATAATGAATTAGGTTTTCCTTTCGATCAACCAGTTCCAGAAGAAAAATGGCCAATTGTAATTGAGTATTGTGACAATGATGTTATAGCTACAGAAGCAGTATTTAACGATCGTAAAGAGGATTTCATAGCTAGACAAATTTTGGCAGATTTAAGTGGATTAACCGTAAATGATACCACCCAAACGCATACAGGAAAGATTATATTTGGAAACGATTCTAACCCACAAGATAAATTTGTTTATACAGATTTAAGTGAGATGTTTCCTGGATATGTTTTTGAAATTGGAAAAAGCAGTTATCGTGATGAAAATCCAGGAGAAGGAGGATATGTCTATGCGGAACCTGGTTATTATGAAGAGTTGGTTTTACTTGATGTTGTCTCTATGCATCCAACCAGTATTAAGTTGCTTAATTTATTTGGGTTGTATACTTCAAAATTTAGTGAAATCATTGATGCTCGTGTCGCTATTAAGCATAAGGAAATCGAGAAGGCTTCTAAAATGCTTGGAGGAGTCTTAGAAAAGTATTTAAAAACTACAGAAGACGCCGATGCATTGGCATATGCCTTAAAAATTGTAATTAATATTGTTTATGGATTGACATCTGCTAAGTTTCCAAATAAGTTTAAAGATCCGCGAAATATAGACAATATCGTAGCTAAGCGTGGAGCTTTATTTATGATCGATCTTAAGCATGCTGTTCAAGAAAAGGGATTTAAAGTAGTTCATATTAAAACGGATTCTATTAAGATACCAGGTGCAACTTCGGAAATAATAGAATTTGTTATCGATTTCGGCAAAAACTATGGATATACTTTTGAGCATGAAACAACATATGAAAAATTATGTTTAGTTAATGATTCGGTTTATATAGCAAAAACCGAAGATGGACGATGGATAGCTGTCGGAGCAGAGTTTGCGCATCCATATATCTTCAAAACATTATTTAGTAGAGAAAAAATATTGTTTGAAGATCTATGCGAAACTAAATCTGTTACTTCTAATCTGTATTTAGATATGAACGAAAATTTGGAAGAGGATCGACATAATTATACTTTTGTTGGAAAAACAGGATCCTTTTGCCCAATTAAAGATGGATTTGGAGGAGGCATTCTTGTAAGAGAAAAGGATGAAAAGTACTATGCTGTTTCAGGAACCAAAGGATATCGTTGGCTGGAAGCTGAGACAATAAAAGAATTGCATATGGAAGACAATATTGATTTGGAGTATTATCGAAGATTAGTAGATAATGCTATTTCTCATATATCAGAATACGTAAATTTTGATGAGTTTAGATTATAAAAGGAGAATCGTATGATTAAGCGAAATATTTCTATCGAAAATGCAATAATTGGTTTTAGGAATTTTTCAGGAAAAGAAGGGCAATATAATCCTGAAGGTCGGAGAATCTTTTCTGTTTTTCTTGAAGAAGACATCGCAGAGCAATTGAAGGAAGACGGATGGAACGTCAAACTTTTAAAACCCAAAAATCCAGAAGATCCTCCTAAATATCATCTTCCAGTAGGAGTGAATTTCAATAAATTTCCACCAAGAATTGTTCTTATTAGGGCTAATACTAAAAGCGATATCGATGAAGATACTGTTCATATTCTAGATTGGGCAGAAATTGAACATGTTGATTTGATTATTCGTCCCTATAATTGGGATGTTAACGGGCGAACAGGCGTTCGAGCTTATTTAAAAGCTATGTATATTACTATAGTTGAAGATGAATTTGAAGCTAAATATCGTAACGTTCCCGACAGCGCTTATAATACTGTAGGCAACGATGACGATCCACCTCCCTGGGATTAAACTATATTCTCATCAAGAGGCTGCGGTAGACCAGTTAAAAACCGGCTCCATCTTATGTGGTGGAGTCGGTTCTGGTAAATCTAGAACAGCTCTTATGTATTTTTATACTAGGGAAAATCCTAAAGATCTTTATATTATTACTACAGCAAAAAAGCGAGACACACTTGATTGGGAACGCGAGTGTGCTTTATTTATGTTTTCGACTGATAGAGAATCAAGTTTAAATGGTGTTCAAGTCACTGTAGATTCTTGGAATAATATAAAGAAATACATTGAAATAAAAGGTGCCTTTTTTATTTTTGACGAGCAAAGAGTTATTGGATCTGGCGCCTGGGTAAAATCTTTTCTTAAAATAACTAAGCATAATAATTGGATTCTTTTAAGTGCTACACCTGGTGACACTTGGATGGATTATATTCCGGTATTTATAGCTAATAGATTCTATAATAATCGTACTGAATTTATTAGAAGACATGTTGTTTATAATTCATTTACTAAGTTTCCAAAAGTTGACCATTATATTGATGAAGAGAGGCTTGAAAGATTTAAAAAGTATATTACAGTAACTATGGATTATATTCGCCCAACTGTAGTTAATTTTATAGATCTTTCTGCATCTTTCGATAAAGAAAAAATGGACCAGCTTGCGAAAAAGCGTTGGAATCCATATTCCGAATCGCCAATAAAAGGTATAAGTGAATTATGTTTTACAATGAGAAAAGTAGTAAATAGTGATTTAAGTCGATTTTCTATTGTAAAACAATTAAATGATTTGCATAGTAGAATTATAGTTTTCTATAATTTTGATTATGAGCTGGCAATTCTTAGAAAGTTGAAAGATAATTTAGAGATTTCTGTAGCAGAGTATAATGGCCATAAGCATGAGCCAATTCCGGAAAGCCAGAAATGGGCATATTTAGTTCAATACATTTCCGGTTCTGAAGGATGGAATTGTATAGAAACAAACGCGATTGTTTTCTATTCGTTAAATTATTCCTATAGAATGATGACCCAAGCCGCGGGTCGTATTGATAGGTTAAATACCCCATTTGCAAAATTATACTATTATAGAATTGTTTCTAATTCTATAATAGATAATGAAATAAGAAAAGCTCTAAAAAATAAAAAAGATTTTAATGAGCGAAAAGTATTTTCTGTATATTTTGAAAGGAGTAAAGAATGATTGAATTACGAGGTGACTGGAGCAATACAAGTGAACGAGAAACTGCTGTATTTGCTATGCATAATATTGGATCGTTTTTAGTAAATTTCTATTTCACGCTAACCAAGCAACTAGTAGAAAAAGAATCTCTGTTTGAAAAGTTATTTGGAAGGAATCTTATATTAGATGCAAGATCTGTAGTTTCAGGAACTTTTCATGGATATGTTTCTAATTTGGAGCCAAGAGTTCTTCAATTAGAAATAGGTAATATAACAGAGTCATTGATAAAACATGAAGTAGGTCATGCATTAATTCTGACTTCTTTACCGGGCCTAAATCCAGCCGAATTATTGAGCGCAACAGTAATTAGGACATCAACAGGAAGACCAGTAACGGGCCAAGGATTTATGGAATATTCTAGAGATATGGGATATTATGGTACTTATTATACTGGATACAATAGTGTTTTTTATCCCCATCAATATCATCCAAAGTATTTTGAAGAGGGAAACAATTCTACAGAAGATATTTGTGATTTATGGCTTGGTATACTTACTAATAATATTGCCAATAATGATGCAGGTTATGCACTTAATAGTTGGTTTATTTCTTATTTAACTAAGAGGCTTACTACATGAAAATCATGGTATATAATGGAGGGGGGATCTATCTATGATTAGAGAATCCCTCTTTCAATCTAATTTGATTACCGAACTTAGGAAACTATTTCCAGGTTGTATAATTTTGAAGAATGACCCAAATTATCTTCAGGGTTTCCCTGATTTGATAATTCTCTACAAAAATAAATGGGCTGCTTTAGAGGTTAAATCAACTGAAGAAGCTCATAAACAACCTAATCAAATTTATTATGTAGAACTAGCTAATGATATGTCATATGCTAATTTTATTTTTCCAGAAAACAGACAAGAGGTCCTTGATGAACTTCAACAAGCACTCCGATCTCGTCGGTCAACACGCTTTCTTAAGCGGTAGCCGACATCATTGGGTTAATTACGACATAGAAAAGCTCGACGCAGTTTTTAATAAATATTTAGCCACTCAAAAAGGAATTGAGTTGCATGCCCTTGCATGTCAATGTATTAAATTAGGAATTAAACTTCCTAAGTCTCGAAAATCATTAAATCAATATGTAAATGATGCTATTGGTTTTAGAATGATTCCAGAACAAGTTCTTTTTTATTCTTTTAATGCATTTGGAACAGCTGACACGATTTCTTTTAGAGAGAATTTGCTAAGAATACATGATTTAAAGACAGGTGTAACTATTGTTTCTATGCATCAATTGGAAATATATTCTGCTCTTTTCTGTTTAGAATATGATTTTAAACCTAAAAACATAGATTTCGAATTGCGGATTTATCAATTGACTGATGTAGTAGTTCATACTCCAGATCCTGAATCTATTCAAAGAATCATGGATAAAATTATTTTGTTTGATAAGAAGATCGAAGATATCAAATCTCAGGAGGAGCCATGGCTACTAGATCAGAGTCCGATTTAAAACATATTGGAACTCCCAGGCATTCTGGTAGATATCCTTGGGGATCTGGAAAAAATCCGCAAAGAAGTAAGTCTTTTCGTTCCTATGTAAATGAGCTGAAAGAACAAGGTCTAAGTGAAGTTGAAATAGCAAAAGGAATGGGGCTTAATACTAAACAGCTAAGAGATAAAGTTTCAATGGCTTATGCAGAAGAAAGAGCAGTTAATGTTACAATGGCTACTCGTCTATTAGAAAAAGGTTATAGTGAAACTGCAATTAGCCAAAGAATGGGTGTAGATACTAGAACAGTTCGTTCTTGGTTGGATAAAGAAATTAGTGATCGAGCTAATATATCAGCTACTACGGCTCTTGTTTTAAAAGATGCAGTAGGTTCAACAGGACTTATTCAAATAGGCGTAGGCGTAGAACAGCATTTAGGAATTAGTAGACCTAAGTTAAATACCGCTGTTGCAATGCTTCAAGAAGAAGGTTACACTGTTCATACCATTTATGTAGAGCAGGCAGGAACAGGAAAATATACTGCAATAAAAGTTCTTGCTCCTCCTGGTACAACAAAAGCTGACGTAAATAAGAATCGATATGATATAAAATTGCCTATAGAATATTATTCTGAAGATGGCGGAAGATCATATAATTCTATTGAACCCATTCAAAGTGTGTCTAGTAAACGAATTTATGTTAGATATAAAGAAGATGGTGGCGCCGACAAAGATGGTATGATTGAACTTAGAAGAGGCGTAGATGATATCTCGTTAGGTGGAACGCCGTATGCCCAAGTTAGAATAGGTGTAGACGATACACATTTCATGAAGGGTATGGCGATTCACACAAATAATATCCCTGATGGTTATGATATTGTATATAATGTTAGTAAATCTAAAGGAGAGGAAGTTTTTAAACCTTTGAAATCTGATGATCCAGATAATCCAATTGGCGCTGCTCTTCGACAGAAAAAATATACTGATGCTAATGGAAATGAAAGATTATCAGCTATTAACATTGTAGGTTATAAAGAAGGATCGGGCGAAGAAGGATCATGGAATGTTTGGTCTAGAAGTATATCTTCTCAAGTTTTATCTAAACAAACTCCAAAATTAGCTAAAACACAATTAGGATTAGATCTTGCTATTAGAAAAGAAGAATACGATGAAATAATGGCTTTAACTAATCCAGCTGTCAAAAAGGCAATGTTGAAAAAGTTTAGCGACGAATGTGATTCAGCTGCTGTTCATTTATCAGCTGCAGCACTTCCCAGACAAAATACTCATGTTCTTTTATCTTTTCCTTCTATTAAAGAAGATCAAGTATATGCCCCCAATTATGATAATGGTGAGCGTGTAGTTTTAATAAGGCATCCACATGGTGGTATCTTCGAAATACCGGAGTTAACAGTTAATAATAGTAATAAAGAAGCAAAAGCTGTTATAGGCAATTCGAGAGATGCGATTGGTATTCATCCAAAAACTGCTTCGCAATTGTCAGGTGCCGATTTTGATGGGGACGCAGTGATTGTGATCCCTAATAAGAATCGTAACATTCAAATTGCTCCTCAATTAAAAGCGTTAAAAGATTTTGATCCTAGATCAGCATATCGAGATCTTCCTACAGGAGAAAAACCATTAGATGCCCGTGGCAAAGGCATAGAAATGGGAAAGATCTCTAATCTTATTACAGATATGACGATTAGAGGTGCATCTCATGACGAGATTGCGAGAGCAGTCAAACACTCAATGGTGGTTATTGATGCTGAGAAGCATAAATTAAATTATAAACAATCAGCTATCGATAATAATATTGCTGAGTTAAAGAAGAAATATCAAGGTAGTGAAAGATCAGGAGCGTCTACTATAATTTCAAAAGCTTCTGCTGAGAAAAGAATTAACGAAAGAAGAGAAGGAAGAACTGTAGTAGATACTGCTACCGGAAAGAAAAGAAAAATTTATATAGATCCTAGTACTGGTGAAAAATTATATGAACCTACTGGGAGAACGTATTTAAAGAGAAAGCCGATTAAAGATCCAATAACTGGTAAAAAGAAATACTATGAATTGGATCCAGTAACTGGCAAAAAGAAATATTATGATGAAGAAGGTTCTATTCTTCCCCGTAAAACTAAAACTACTCGTATGGCAGAGGAAAAAGATGCCTTTAAATTATCTTCCGGAACAAGGATGGAAGATATATATGCAGAGCATGCTAATAATTTAAAGGGTATGGCAAATAAAGCTAGATTAGATATGATTAATACTAAAGATAGACCATATAATCCATCTGCTAGAACCACATACGCTCAAGAAGTAACGGCTTTAAAGTCCGCCCTAGCCCTTGCTTATAGAAACAAACCCCTTGAAAGACAAGCTCAATTATTAACTAATAAGATAGTAGCTGCTAAGAGAAGGGCCAACCCTGATATGGATCCCGATCATCTTAAAAAAGCAAAGAATCAGGCGTTAGAAGAAGCAAGAGCAAGATACAATGCTAGAAAACCTAAGATCCAGATAACTGATAGGCAATGGGAGGCTATTCAAGCCGGTGCCCTCAGTCCAAGTGCTCTAGAAAAGATTTTAGAGAATGCTGATCCCACAACTTTTGTACCAAGAGCTATGCCAAAACAATATAAAGGTATGTCCCCTGCCAGAACAAATAGAGCTAAAAGTTTACTGTCTCTAGGACATACACCAGCAGAAGTAGCTGAGGCTCTAGGTGTATCTGTTACTACCATACATAACGTTATTAATGGGTAAAAGGTGTGATACTTATGAATGATAATAGTTATGAATTAAAAAGTATAGAAGAATTAAGTTCTATGCTTACAACAATTGATAATCCATACAATCCTTTTACTCAATTTGATGAGTGGTACTTGTTTGATACAAATGCTGGCTATGATACTTTAAATTATCTTGCAAGAATTGCGAAGACTTCTGATGATTTAAGTTTTTATGATAATGCAGTAGCCATAGAAAGTGCCATTGATGAAATAGTACAATATAATGTATTAGGGATTTACATCAAAGTTAACCCCTATAATTTTAAAGATCGTAGTGAAAAAATAATTATATAAGAGGGACAAACAACCGGATATAGGGGGGTGTCACAAGATATACCCCCCTTCTCGATCGCTGCCCTCCCCAAAAATTCTCCGGGGGGTCATTTTTGGGGAACAAAACGGAAAGCCGAGGGAAAAATATGCCGATAGTTTCAAAAGACACACTAAAAACCTACTTTGAAGATGGTAAATTGCCTCTTGAGAGTCATTATGTTGATTTAATCGATTCTATGTCACTTGGGAACGCAATGAATGCCTATCAAACGCTATTAGGCCTTCGTGGTTTCTGGCCAATGAGTTCGATTGATGGTTCTGGTAATGTAGTCGACCAGAGTTCTGTAGGATTAACGTTAACTAGAACTGGAAATCCTTATTATTGGTATGACAATGAGGCTCCTGCAATATATCTCGATGGATCCGGGGATTATTTAATTAGAGCTGTTGGTGCGCCCACGTCGATAACTGGTACAGAGGCATATATTTACTCTCCTCAACGTGGTTTAACATTTGGAGGTTGGTTTAAACCAAGTGTAACAACAGGTCTTTGGCGTGGATTAATATCTAAATATCAGGAATGGGGTACGGGGCACAGATCTTATTTATTGGCGCTTGGTGAAGGCGGTACCTTTCACTGTTATATTTCTTCTAATGGAACTAGTACAGTTTCTGTAACTGGTTCCGCAGCTGCTGTAAATACATGGCAATTTGTAGTAGGAAGATATATGCCTAGTACTAGTTTGGCTATCTTTGTAAATCGCCAGCTAGCTACCCAATATAGTGGAATCCCAACATCTCTTTACGCTTCGGAGGCAGATTTTATAATAGGAGGTTATACTGGCGGAAGTCCTGGCTATGTCTTACCTTTTCATGGAAGCGCATCATTATGCTTTTTATGTGCTGCGGCACTTAGTGATGATACTATATATAGCTTATATGAAATGACATGGCGATTCTTTATTAATTCAGGAACCACATAACTTATCTTATCTAAGCACTTTTATAAGAGGCATTGATATTTTAAAAATGGCTTCGCCGCCAATTCTCCTTTCAAGAGACCTTTATCGGTATCTAAAAAAAGTATCAATGTCTCTTATAAAAGTGCTTAGAATCTATGAAAGAACCTACCAATATGTGATATGAATTTATAAGGGAACCCACCAATATGTATTATAAATCTATGGAGTATCTATATGACGACTCGTAATTTAAAGGACTTTGAACAGCCAGTTCCACTAATAAATCGAATTCTTAGCTCGCTTACACCAACTCCTGAAGTTGTTGAAGGAATCGATTTGAATATTTACCAAGGTTCAGAGTTGGAAGACGCTTCTTTGGTATTTTCTAGTGGACGGCGCTTTGCAATTGTCGAAGCAACTTGGGGATTAGCTGAGAGATATACCTTTAAGCAATTCTGGCCACCATTATTGGATGCTGGAATTTTTTTATTTGCTTATGCATTCTTTCGAGGAGATCAGGATGGTGCTGATCAAGCTGATTTTGTTTTAGAAATTACGAGACCTATGTTTGAAGCCCAAGAAGCTAAGACAATAATTTTTACAGATGTAGAACCGTTTAGTTTTGATTCAAGCACACCGAAAGTTCGTATTCCACGTTGGCATACTTTTAATAGAGAGATTCTAAAGGAGATGAGAGTGGGTGTTTACTCTAATCTTCCATCCTGGCGAAATTTAATGCTAGATGAACCACTGCCTATTGATGTATTTGGTTGGGCAGCTCATTATACTCGATATTGGGAGTCTTTCTTATGTCCCAATGGTTGGGATAGAAGTCAAGTTCGATTTCTGCAAGACGGAATAGCTAAAATGCATGATTGGCGCCCAGCCGTTCCAGGCATTAGCGGCGATGTATCATGCGACAAATTTTTCGGTTCGGAAGAACAACTTTATAATCTTTGCGAAGATGTTTTTCCAGAACCACCACCACCAGGAGGCGACATGTCTACACTTTTAGAAAACATTGTAAAGGCCCAGGGACTATCTGGGGAGTTATCTGTTCTATTAGATGAAATTCACGACCAAGCAGAAGCGGAAGTACCTCCAGTACCAGAACCACCTCCAGTACCGGAGCCTCCGCCAGTATCCGACGATGTTGTTGTTCGAGTTACGGCTGATCCAAGAGCTAATTCTCGTTTCAGTCGTAGGAATAACTCTGCTGGACGGCCTATCATGGAGATTTATCCTAGCGATAGTTCCCCTACCAGTGAACGTATCCAATTCCAAACAGGAACGACGCTAAAAGTAGATCCTACTAAAGTTATTGCTGATGGCGGATTGAAATTTTGGGTACTAACTGAGCGATTTGGCCGAGGTGGTGAGACATTGTATCTGCGTGAACTAGACGCAGCCAAAGTATAAAAGGATCATTCAAAATGGATGCACCAAAGAAAATTACTAAGAGGCTAAAGAAATCAGGTGCTCCAGCTAAGACGGTAGAAGCTAGAGAGAACCAGTTAATTAATCTAGCGGTTGATTTAGCCGAGAAGCAACTTTTTGATGGGACAGCATCCGCGCAAGTTATCACTCATTATTTAAGACTTGGCACCACGAGAGAACGTTTAGAGAAGGAAAAGTTAACTAAAGAGAATAAACTTCTCGAGGCAAAGACAGAAGCTCTTCAATCTGCCAAACGGATTGAGGAGCTTTATGCCAATGCGTTAGAAGCTATGCGTTCTTACAAAGGTGATAAGCCGGAGGAGGTTGATGACTTAGATGACTAGATCCTATAAAGAGTTGAGTCATCTCAAAAGCTTCGAAGAACGTTACAATTACTTGAAGCTTAGAGGAATTGTTGGAGTTTCAACCTTTGGTTTCGACCGGTATCTAAATCAGATAATTTATAGATCCGGCAAATGGTTATCAGCCAGAGACTCTGTGATAATTAGAGATAAAGCCTGTGATTTAGGTATTGATGGATATGACATTTTTGATCATGTGATTATTCATCATATGAATCCTCTAACCATTCAGCAAGTTCAGAACGGTGATGAGATAATCTTTGATCCAGAGTTTTTAGTTTGTACATCTCATAGGACTCATATGGCAATACATTATGGCGACGAGTCTTTACTTTATAAAAAACCTATCGTTCGTCAACCCGGCGATACGATTCCATGGTTTAAACCTTAAGGAGTTTTTATGGATAGTATTTTATTTACAATAAAGAAAATGCTTGGCGTTGATATTGAGTTTGATGGGTTTGATATCGATATAATCACTGCAATTAACAGCGCGTTTATGAATTTAAATCAGCTTAATATTGGTCCGGAAGCTGGTTATAGTATTACTAATTCAGAACAAAATTGGGTTGATTTCCTTACTACTTTTACAAATTTAGAGGGAGTCAAAACGTATATTTATCTTAAAACTCGACTGATTTTTGATCCTCCTACTAACTCATTTTTGGTTGAATCATTTAATAACCAGATAAAGGAATTAGAATGGCGTCTTTGCGTGCAAGCAGATCCGGATCCTATTGTATAAAGGAAACAAATTATGGGCGATAATATTATTAAACACGTTGGTGTTTTAGGAATGAGATGGGGAATAAGACGCGGTAAAAAAGGCGGAAAACCTGAAAAGAAATCTCGAGAATCTTCTGAAGACTCGGTAAATGTTAGTCAATTAAAGAAAAAATCCGCCAAAGAACTAAGTAACAAAGAACTAAATGAAATACTTGTTCGTATGGATTTGGAGAAAAGATTTAAAGAGAGTAATACTTCTCGTGGAAAAAAGTATTTGAGAAATTTTCTTGCCGAGAACGGACAAAATCTTATTAAGAATGTAGCCAAATCTGTAACTACAGAGATGGGCAAGCAAATCGGTACGAAAATGATGGAACAAATGGCTAAACAAAAAGCTACTGGTTAGGTTTATTATGAGTTTATCCAACAAAGCAGTTCCAATTTATTATGGTGCTTTTCGTGATAAAGTCGTTAAAGGTGAGATTCCTGTTTGCAGAGAAGTTTCGTTAGAGATGAACAGGATTGATCGATTGATTGAAAATCCTGGAATTTACTATGATGATGAAGCGGTTAATGGCTTTATCAGATTTTGCGAGCAAGAACTTACTCTTACTGATGGCAGCGATTTAGTTTTGCTTGACACTTTTAAACTATGGGCAGAACAAATCTTTGGTTGGTACTACTTTGTTGAAAGAAGTGTTTATGTTCCGACGCCAGATAACAAAAGCGGAAATTATGTTCGTAAAAGTATAAAGAAACGCCTCGTCAACAAACAGTATCTCATTGTCGCAAGAGGCGCAGCTAAGTCGATGTATGGTTCTTGTATACAAAATTTCTTTCTTAATGTTGAGACAGCAACTACACATCAGATAACAACTGCTCCAACAATGAAGCAAGCTGAAGAAGTTCTCTCACCAATACGAACATCTATCATACGTTCCAGAGGTCCACTATTTCAGTTTCTAACAGAAGGTTCTTTACAGAATACTACTGGTCTTAGAATGAATCGAGTCAAGTTGGCATCGACAAAGAAAGGAATAGAAAACTTTCTTACTGGTTCTTTGCTAGAGATTCGTCCAATGGCAATCGATAAACTTCAAGGTCTTCGTCCAATGGTATCCACAGTTGATGAATGGTTATCTGGAGACATTAGGGAAGACGTTGTCGGAGCAATTGAGCAAGGCGCATCTAAACTTGATGACTATCTGATTGTAGCGATGAGTTCAGAAGGAACGATTCGAAATAGTAGTGGCGATACAATCAAAATGGAATTAATGGACATTCTTAAAGGTGATTACATTAATCCACATGTGTCAATCTGGTACTATAAACTTGATGATGTTCAAGAAGTTAGCGATCCGAGAATGTGGTTAAAGGCTCAACCAAATCTTGGACTTACAGTTACTTATGAAGTTTATCAATTAGATGTCGAAAGAGCCGAACAAGTTCCCGCAGCAAGAAACGACATTCTTGCAAAAAGATTTGGGCTTCCTATGGAGGGTTATACCTACTTCTTTACCTATGAAGAGACACTACCGCATAGACGTAGAGATTTTTGGCAGTTACCTTGTGCATTGGGAGCAGATCTTTCTCAAGGTGACGATTTTTGTGCTTTTACTTTTCTCTTCCCTCTGTCAAATGGGACTTTTGGAGTTAAAACAAGATGCTATATTTCGTCTTTAACTCTTAAAAAGTTACCTGGAGCTATGAGACAAAAGTACGAGCAATTCTTAGATGAAACTAGTTTACAAGTTTTAGAATGTACAGTCCTTGATATGATGGAGGTATATGAGGATTTAGACAAATTTATAATCGATTTAGGTTATGATGTTCGATGTCTTGGCTTTGATCCGTATAATGCGAAAGAGTTTGTGGAAAGATGGGAAAGCGAAAACGGACCTTATGGTATAGTTAAAGTTATTCAAGGTTCTAAAACTGAATCTGTTCCTTTAGGTGAATTAAAAACTCTTTCAGAAGAACGAATGCTGGTTTTTGACCAAGAATTAATGAGTTTTGCTATGGGAAATGCTATTACCATTGAAGATACTAATGGAAATAGAAAATTATTAAAAAGGCGCTATGAGCAAAAGATTGATCCTGTCGCTGCTTTAATGGATGCCTATATAGCCTATAAGGATAACAAAGAGGCTTTTGAATAAAGGAGGTGATGCATAGTGCCAGATACGTTACTTAATAGATTAAAAAACGCATGGAATATTTTTCGGTATGGTTCTAATATATTTTCTTCTAAAGATCTAGGATCGAGTAGTAGCGGAAGACCAGATATAATAATGTTCGGATTAGGAAATGAGAAATCGCTTGTTTCTTCTATTTATACTAGAATTGGAATAGATGTCTCTTCAGTTCCTATTAAGCATGTTCGTCTTGATGAAAATGGCAATTTTTCCGATATTATTCAATCCGGTATTAATAATTGTCTTAGTATAGAAGCCAATATCGACCAGTCAGGACGTGCGTTTATTCAAGATGCTGCAATGTCATTATGTGATGAAGGAGTTATAGCGATCGTTCCCGTTGATACAACTATCGATCCTTTAGTTTCTGGATCTTATGATATTCTATCAATGAGAATAGGAAGTATTAGACAATGGTATCCTGAACATGTAAGAGTTAATGTATATAATGATCGAACTGGAATGAAACAGGATTTAATTCTTTCTAAAAGCATTGTTGCTATTGTAGAAAATCCATTGTACTTAATTATGAATGAACCTAATTCGACATTGCAACGACTTATAACCAAACTCAATTTGCTAGATGTAATCGATCAACAAAGTGGGTCAGGTAAATTAGATTTGATAGTACAGTTGCCATATGTGATTAAAACACAATCACGAAAAGAGCAGGCGGAAAGGCGTCGAACAGACATCGAAGAACAATTAAAGGATTCTAAGTACGGTATTGCTTACATTGATGGAACCGAAAAGGTTACTCAATTAAACAGACCGGCTGAGAATAATTTAATGAAGCAGATCGAGTATCTAACGAGTATGCTGCATGGCCAGTTGGGTATAACGACGGGCGTCTTCGATGGCACAGCAGATGAACAGGCTATGCTCAATTATTATAATCGTACTATCGAACCTTTTCTTTCTGCTATTACTGACGGAATGAAGAGAACCTTCTTAACAAAGACGGCCCGCTCGCAAGGTCAATCTATAGTCTTTATTAGAGATCCATTTAGACTTGTTCCTGTAAATAACATTGCTGAGATAGCAGATAAGTTTACTAGAAATGAGATTCTAACTTCTAATGAGTTCCGTTCGATTATAGGTTTCAAACCTAGTGATGATCCAAAGGCTGACGAGTTACGAAACAAGAATCTTAGCCCATCGGCAGAGGTTTCAGAGCAATCGAAAGCTCCTGTTCTTGATGAGGTTGAGAAAGTTGAGATTTCAAATCAAAATGGAAGGAATAAATAAATTATGCCTAAAACTAATAAGTACGATTTTGGTGGCTATGCCACCAAGAATGGTCTTAAGTGCACCGATGGTCGTGTGATTCTTAAAGATGCATTCAAAGATAATGATGGTATGACAGTGCCATTGGTTTGGCAACATATGCACGATTCTCCAGAGAATGTTATAGGACATGCAGTGCTTGAAAATCGTGAGGATGGAGTATATGCTCACTGTCGTTTTAATGATACTCCGAATGGACAAAAGGCTAAAATAATTGTTGAACATGGTGATGTTGCTGCTTTGTCTATTTGGGCTAATAGTTTGGTTGAAAAATCCAAAGCAGTAATTCATGGTATTATTCGGGAAGTAAGTCTCGTTCTTTCTGGTGCTAATCCTGGTGCTCTTATTGATAATGTGTCTATTTCGCATGCTGATGGAACCATTAGTCAGGTAGATGATGAAGCTATCATCTATACAGGATTGGAATTAGATCATGAAGAGGAAGTTGAGCATGCGGATGGCCCGGACGATTCTGCTTCTGATGATAATGCTGCTAACGAAGAAACGATTGAGGAAGTATTTAATAGTCTTAGCGAAAAGCAGAAAGTTGCCGTGTATGCTATTATTGGTGCTGCAGCAGTTAAACCCGAGGAAGAGGATGACACTGCAGAACATTCAAACATTTCAAAAGGAGATCGTAAAATTATGAAGAGGAACGTTTTTGATGGTACTTCGTCTGAAAAAGAGAAGAAAGTAATTTCTCATGAGCTATTTTCGGAAATTTTGTCGGATGCTGTGAAGTTGGGTTCGCTTCGTCAAAGTTTTATTGCTCATAGCATTACGAATATTGATTATTTGTTTCCCGATGCTCAGGCAGTAGATGCTGAACCATCTCTTATTTCTCGTGATATGGAGTGGGTTGCTGGTGTGATTAATGGTGCTCGCCACAGTCGGTTTTCGAGAATTAAGAGTATTCACGCAGATATTACTGTTGAAACGGCCAGAGCACTGGGTTATGTTACCGCTGCTTTGAAGAAAGAAGAAGTATTTGGTCTTCTGCATCGTACTACCACGCCGACTACCATTTATAAGAAACAGAAACTTGATCGTGACGATTTGGTTGATATCACTGATCTGGATGTTGTAGCTTGGTTGAAGCGTGAAATGCGGATTATGTTGGACGAGGAAATTGCTCGTGCTATGCTCGTTAGCGATGGTCGTGATCCAGTTGCTCAAGCTGATGACAAGATTCCGGAAGCTAACATTCGTCCCATTTGGAAAGACGATGACATGTATTCGCACAAGGTTCAAACTCTTGTTGGCGATGGTATAGATGATGTCCTCGACAAGTATATTCTCGGAAGAGCTAATTATAAGGGATCCGGATCTCCAACGCTTTATGCTGCTCCGACATTCCTGACTAACGTTCTTCTTATGAAAGATACTCTCGGCTATCGCATTTACAAAACAGAAGCCGAACTTGCTGCAGCTTTGCGAGTTTCGAAAATTGTTGAAGTTCCTGTTATGGAGAATTTGGTTCGCGAAGCTGGTGCGACAGATTACAAACTTCTTGGTATTGTTGTCAATATGAAGGACTATGTTCTTGGTGCAGATAAGGGCGGCGAAGTGAATTTCTTTGATGATTTTGATATTGATTACAACCAATACAAATATCTAATTGAAACTCGCGTTTCCGGTGCATTGGTTCTCCCGAAGTCTGCTCTTGTTCTCGAGCAAGCTACTACCTAATTTTAAGGAGTGGAAAAATGGCAAAGTTTCACGGATTAATTGGCTATATTCAGACTGAGGAAACTGCGCCAGGCGTTCATACGGAGATTGCTATGGAACGGATGTACACTGGCGATGTTATTCGTAGCAATCTCCGTTGGGATCGCGTTCAAACATTAAACGATAATCTAAATTTAGATAATCGTATTAGTATTCTTGCTGATTTGTATGCTTATGAGAATTTCAATCATATCCGTTATGTTAAATGGATGGGAGCCAAATGGGCAGTTAATTCTATTGAAATTCAAAGACCTCGCCTTATTTTGACAATTGGGGGTGTTTATAATGGCTAGTAGACTGCTTCTTCAAAGCATTTTAGAAAATATACTCGGTTCAGATCACGTATATTTTCAACCCCCAGCAACAATTACTATGATTTATCCATGTATTGTTTACGAGAGAAGCGATATTGATACTAAATTTGCTAGCAATAATCCATATTCGCTTAAAAATGGGTATACTGTTACTATGATTGACAGAAATCCAGACAGTCTTATACCAAATAGAATAGCTATGCTAGAAAGTTGCATCTTTCGTACGCATTACACAAAAGATAACTTGAATCATGATGTATTTATTTTATATTTCTAAAGGAGATTAACTATGGCTCGACTAGTTTGGGATGATGCTGGTGAACGTTTATATGAGACAGGTGTTGATCATGGGGTATTATATGTTATGGATGATGTTGGCGAATATCCTGCCGGAGTTGTTTGGAATGGATTAGTTAGTGTTACGGAAAGTCCTTCCGGTGCCGAACCAACGCCTTTGTATGCTGATAATATTAAATATCTGAATCTCATTTCAGCTGAAGAATTTGGTGCAACAATTGAGGCTTTTACGTATCCAGATGAATTCGATCAATGTGATGGTTCTGTTGAAGCGGTTTTAGGTGTGAAATTTGGTCAGCAGAGTCGTCGCCAGTTTGGTTTGTGCTATCGAACTAAACTTGGTAATGATGTTGATGGTAATGAATACGGTTATAAGCTTCATCTTGTTTATGGTTGTTTGGCTGCTCCATCGGAGAAAGCTTATCAAACCATTAATGATTCTCCAGAAGCTATTACTTTTAGCTGGGAAGTTACTACAACTCCGCCTGCGGTTGAGGATTATAAGCCGGTCGCATCAATTGTAATCGACTCCACAACGGCAACTGCGTTAAATCTGGCTGCTCTTGAGGATATTCTTTATGGGGTCGATACTCCGACTCCAGTGGTTCCTCGTCTGCCTCTACCCGCAGAAATTATCACCTTGATGACCCCAGCGTAATTTATTCATATTTGAAAAGCCCTGAGGAGAAATCTTCGGGGCTTTTATTTTTTTGGAGGTTAAAATGGCTGCTTATTTACATAGTGATGTTTATGATAACGGTGTTGCACCATTGACTACGCTTGTTGAAAATCTTTATATTTGCAGCGCTATGCCTACTACATTTGCAGAGGCATCTTCTACTTATAAACTTGGTACAAAAGCTGCTCCGACTATTACTGGTCCCACGAATCGTTCGTCTGGTGGGGGTCGTGAAGTAACAGTTGGTGCAGTTAGTGATGGTGTAGTGGATGCTACAGGTAATGCTAGTCATTACGCTTTATGCGATAATAGCGCCTCGAAGCTTTTAGCTGCAAATGTTCTTGATACTCCGCAAGCTGTTACTGAAGGAAATCCATTTACTCTTACTAGTTTTACTGTTGGTATTCCTGCTCCGACTACGTAATTAGATTAGGAGGTAATTATGGCCGCACCAGCAAATGCAAGAGCCCAAATACACCAGAAATGGTTCGAGTTAAACCCGCCCATACCTGATCAAAACCTGGATATTGTTACCCAGGTGCTTGATGAGGCTATTAATGCTATCTGGGACTGGGTGTCGAGTAGGGAGGGTCAGCTTGCTAACGGTCTTCCTCAGCCATTTCGAGGGCGTACAAGTAGGAATGAAAAATATCTCCTATTAACCATCATGGCATGGACACAGGCGGAGCAGTATGTTGATCTTCTGCCTCCAACAGTAGAGGAGGCTGAGTAATGGCTGCACTAATTTCTAAAGCTACTGGAAATTTCTTAGATGCATCAACGTGGGGGCTGGTTGACACAACGTCTAAACTCAACGCTGAGACGGGCGTTAGCGAGTCGGGTTGGGGACTTTGGCAGTTTTCGTCATCTTTTACTCCTGGCGCAATCA
>Ga0105095_10000375_pt1 | contig 21321 bp, 18 predicted proteins | sample PPLLak2March2015_2_FD_79180 | JGI IMG/M metagenome (GOLD analysis project Ga0105095, IMG submission 79180) | Freshwater sediment microbial communities from Prairie Pothole Lake near Jamestown, North Dakota, USA - PPLs Lake P8 Core (3) Depth... | ecosystem: Environmental > Aquatic > Freshwater >...
ACCGGACATCCTGCAGGCGGAACAGAATCTGGTCGCAGCCAATGCCGACATCGGCGCCGCGAAGGCGCTCTACTTCCCGCAGCTGAACCTGACCGGGACGCTGGGTTCGGTCAGCGCGGCGCTGGGCGACTTCCTGAGCGGCCCGGCCGCGGCGTGGTCAGCCGCCGCCTCGCTCTCCGGTCCGATCTTCACTGCGGGCTCGATCGCCGGCCAGGTCCAGTCGGCCGAAGCAGCGGAACGCGAAGCGCTGGCGTCTTACCAGCAGGCTGTGCTCAATGCGTTCCGCGAAACCAACGACGCGCTGGTCGGCACGCAAAAGAAGCTGGCGGAAGCCCAGGCGCAGACCCGGCGCGCAGCCGCGCTCCGGGAATACGCGCGCCTGTCGCGGTTGAGGTTCGACAACGGTTACGCGGGTTACGTCGACGTGCTTTACGCGGAGAATGAACTGTTCGCGGCCGAACTGAACGCGGTGCGCGCGCAGGCCGAGCGCTACACGGAGCTTGTCAACATCTACAAGGCAATGGGCGGCGGATGGATCGACGTCGCCGATCGCATCAGCGGAACGTCGGAGCCACCGCTGTCGGAGCGGGCGGCGAATCAGTTGTTGTTTTGAACGAAGGAGCAGAAAGATGCAGATCACGGACATCCTCGCCCAGATGGGCGGCCTCCAGTCGGTAGCGCGCGAACTGGGCGTCAGTGAAACCCAGGCGGCGAGCGGCGCCGAGGCACTACTGCCGGCGATTCTGGGCGGATTCAAGAAGCAGGTGCAATCGCAGCCCACGGGCCTGGAAGGACTCGGCGGCTTGCTCGGTCAACTGGGTGGCGGTGGCCTCCTCGACCAGGTGCTGGCACCGCAGCCGACAGACTTGAATCGCGGCAACGATGTCCTGGGCCAGATCTTCGGCTCCAAAGATGTGAGCCGCACCGTTGCGCAGAACGCGGCCTCGCAATCGGGGCTCGACCCGTCGCTGCTCAAGAAGATGCTGCCGATGCTGGCGATGTTGGTCGCCGGATTCATGGCGAAGCAGCAGGGCCCAGGCTCCGACTCGCCGTTCGCAGCGCCATCGGGCGGGGGGCTGGGCGACCTGCTCGGCGGCCTGCTTGGCGGGGGCGGAGCGGCGGCCAACAGCGTGCGGGCGGGCGGCGCCGCACCGGGACTCGGCTCCCTGCTCGACCTCAACGGCGACGGCAACCCGCTCGACGACATCCTGCGAATGGCTGGCAAGGCGATGCGTTAGCCACAGTAGTTTGACCGCGCGCAGCCCAGAAGGAACCGCGCTCGCCTTCTTATCGAGTCTATCGGTAGTAGACGCTTCGAGACGCCTACAATCGCCGATAGGAGGTTAAAGATGGGCGCATCCGTGAAGTCCTTGGGAATCGACAAGCTCGACGTCGAAGACCGGTTAGCGCTGGTCGAGGAGATTTGGGCGAGCATCGTTGCCGACGCCGAGACCTTTCCGCTGACTTCCGCGCAGCGTGACGAATTGGACCGGCGGGTCGCCGACGATGATGCCTATCCGAACGACGTCATACCGTGGAGTGAAGTGAAGGCCTCCGTGCGCGCACGACTCGGCCGATGAGCCTGCGCGTTGCCTTCAGGCGCGCCGCAAAGGACGAGCTTGAAGAGGCGGCTGCTTGGTACGAAGACCGTCGGCGCGGGCTTGGCGACGAGTTTTTGAACGAAATCGGAGAGGCGATCGAGCGGGCGGCCAACCATCCAGAACGCCACCCATTGGTCGTCGGCGACGTACGACGCACTGTATTGCGGCGCTTTCCATACGCCGTCTATTTCCGACAGCGGGGCTTAACACTTGTGATCTTGGCTGTCTTTCATGGCCGGCGAGATCCGCTCGACTGGAAGCGACGAGCCTAACTCCCCAGGCTCATTCAGATCCGCTTTGATCGCCAGCCGTTGTCGCGAATGTGATCGCGCCGCTTCAGGCGTGCCCCAGCACCGGATGCGGCCGGTATGGCGCTTCGAGGCGCGTGATGTCCTCCACGCTCAGGCTGACGTCGAGCGCGCGCACGGCCTCCTCGATCTGCCACAGCTTGCTGGCGCCGACGATCGGGGCGCTGACGGCCGACTTCGCGAGCAGCCAGGCGTAAGCGAGCGCCGCGTTCGTGACGCCCTTTTCCTGTGCCAGCTCGGTCAGAGTCGAAACGACCGCGAAGTCGCTGTCCTCGTAGTAGTACTTCTGCGCGATGTCGTCGGTCTGCGCGCGCGACGTTGCGCCGGATGACTTGTCCTGCCTGCCTCGGTTGCCGGCGAGGAAGCCGCGCGCGAGCGGGCTCCACGGCACGAGGCCGACGCCGGTCGCGCGGCAGAACGGAATCATTTCCCGCTCTTCCTCGCGATAGACAAGGTTGTAGTGGTTCTGCATCGAAACGAAGCGCGTCCAGCCGTGCGTCTCCGCCGCGTGCTGCATGCGGGCGAACTGCCAGGCCCACATGCTGGAAGCGCCCAGGTAGCGCGCCTTGCCGGCCTTGACCACGTCGTGCAGCGCTTCCATCGTCTCCTCGATCGGAGTCGAAAGATCGAAGCGATGGATCTGGTACAGATCGATGTATTCGACGCCGAGGCGGCGCAGGCTGGCATCGACGGCCGCCAAGATGTGCTTGCGCGACAGCCCGCTCGCATTCGGGCGCGGGACCGGCTTGGGCCCGGGCGCGTTCATTCCCCGGAACGCGAGGTCGACCGGAAAGTGGACTTTGGTCGCAATGACGATCTCGTCGCGCCGCGCGTATTCGCGCAGCAGCTTTCCGGTGATTTCTTCCGACATTCCCGCCGAATACATGTCCGCAGTGTCGAACAGGGTGACGCCGAGTTCGATCGCGCGGCGCACGATCGGTCGCGCGGCTTCTTCGTCGAGCACCCACGGCCGCCACTCGGGCGTGCCGAACGTCATCATCCCGAGCGCAAGACGCGACACCTTGAGCCCGCTCGCGCCGAGGTTGACGTAGTTCACTGCAAAGTCTGCGCGCCAGCGACAGCAGCCGGTATACCCATCGCCGCGGTGTCCATCATCTCGGGTGGCAGGAGCGAAGCGAGCGCGGCGGCCGGGAATGCCAGGGCTGTTACAGCGAGTGCCGCCGCGGCGACGCCGGATGCCCTCCCCGACCTGCCTCGCGCCTTGCGAATGATCACGTGCCTTTCCACTGCGCTGCCCTCGCTGCGCTTCCGGCCCGGATTCGTACTTCGTGTTGCCGAAATCACGCCATGATGTTGACGCCGCCATCGACGTACAGCGTTGCACCGGAAAGGCGTCGCGCGTAAGGCGTCGCAAGATACGCGCAGGTGAAACCGACGTCCATGATATCGACTAGTTCGCCGATCGGCGCCCGCTGTGCGGCTTCGTTCAACAACAGGTCGAAGTCCTTCAACCCCGATGCCGCCCGGGTCTTGAGCGGCCCCGGGGAGATCGCGTGCACGCGGATGCCCTTGCCGCCGAGCTCGTAGGCGAGGTAGCGGCAGCACGCCTCGAGCGCGGCTTTCACCGGGCCCATCACGTTGTAGTTCGGGACGACCTTGTTCGCGCCGTAATAACTCATCGCGAACAGGGTCCCTCCGTTCTTCATTAGGGGGGCCGCCAGCCGCGCCATTCGCACGAACGAGTGGCAGGAGACATCCATCGCCTGCCTGAAGCCCTCGGCGGAGCAGTCGAGGAGTTGACCCTGCAGGTCCTCTTTCGGCGCGTACGCGATCGAGTGAACGAGGATGTCGAGCTGGCCCCATTCATTGCCGATCTTCTCGAACACCGCCTCGAGCATGCCGGGCGTGGAGACATCGAGCGGCATGAAGATCGGCGCGCCGAGCTCGTTCGCAAGCGGCTCGACGTACGTCTTCGTCTTCTCGTTGATGTACGTGATCGCGAGGTCGGCGCCGAGCTCGCGGAACGCCTTCGCGCAGCCGTACGCGATCGAATGCTCGTTGGCGACGCCGACGACCAGCGCCTTGCTGCCCTTCAGAACCGGACGCGGGACTTCCAGCGTCATCTTCGCTTCTCCCAGTGTTTTCTAGTGTTTTTCGATCAGACGGCGCGTGTGCCGCGCGATCATCAGCTCTTCGTTGGTGGGGATCACCCACGCGCTGACGCGGCTCGCCGCGGTGCTGATGCGCGGCCCGTTACGCTCATTGGCCGCCACATCGAATTCGACGCCGAGCCATGCCGCGTCCCGGCAGACGCGCTCGCGCAGCGAACGGCTGTTCTCGCCGATGCCGGCCGTGAACACGATCGCATCGAGGCCGCCCAATGCCGCTGCGAGAGAACCGAGTTCGCGTCCGATGCGGTAGATGAAGACGTCGATCGCTGCTTTCGCTTCCGGCGCAGAGCTGGCTTCGAGCGTACGCATATCGCTGGAGATGCCGGACATGCCGAGCAGCCCCGATTGCTGATAGATCAGCTTCTCGATGGCGCGCGCGTCCATCTTCAGCTCGTCCAGCAGATACAGAATCACGCCGGGATCGAGGTTGCCGCAGCGCGTTCCCATCGGCAGCCCGTCGGCCGCGGTGAAGCCCATCGTGCTGGCAACACTTCGACCGCCTGCCATTGCGCACATGCTGGAGCCGTTGCCGAGGTGGAGGACCACCGTCCTGCCACGGGCCGCGCGCTCGTCGTGCTGCGGCAGCACGTCGGCGATGTATTCGTACGAAAGCCCGTGAAATCCGTAGCGGCGCACGCCGCGGTCGGTGATTTCCCGGGGCAGCGCGAACGCCTGCGCGACAGCCGGCGCACCGCTGTGGAAGGCGGTGTCGAAGCACGCCACCTGCGGCATCTGCGGCGTGCGTTCAAGCACTGCCTTGATCGGGGCAAGGTTGTGCGGCTGGTGCAACGGGGCGAGTGGAACGTACTTCTCGAGCGCAGCCAGGATCGTTGCGTCGAGACGAATGGGTTGCGTGTATTCGAGTCCCCCGTGGACGACGCGGTGCCCGATACCTACCAGGCGGTAGTCTGCGAACTCAGCGCGCAGGAAAGCGACCATGTGATCCAGCGCGCCGCCATGGCCGAGTGTGACGCCATCACCCCACGATTTCTCGCCCAGCAGCTCTCCCGCACCGTCCTTCGCGACGAAGCGAGGCGCCGTGTACAGACCTTCGGCCTGCCCGCGCGCGATCAGCTCCAGTTCGTTGCCGCGCTCGGCGAACACCGAAAACTTGATGCTCGACGAACCCGCGTTCAGGACCGCAATCGCATTGGCCATATCAGGCCACCGCCTTGAGGGCGGTGGCGCGCCTTGTGCTGGCGACCAGTACGGCGACCGCGCACGAGGCGAGCCGCGACATCACCGAGTCCGCGCGGCTGGTCAGGATGATGGGCACACGCGCGCCGAGCACGATGCCGGCGGCGTCCGCACCGGCCAGGAACGACAGGCTCTTCGCGAGCATGTTGCCCGCCTCGAGGTCGGGCACCACCAGCACGTTGGCGCGTCCGGCCACCGGGGAATCGATCTTCTTGATCGCAACTGACTCGAGACTGATCGCGTTGTCGAGCGCGAGCGGCCCGTCGAGAATCGCGCCGGTGATCTGGCCGCGATCGGCCATCTTGCAGAGCGCTGCCGCCTCCATCGTCGATGGCACGCTTGGATTGACCGTCTCCATCGCCGACAGGATCGCCACGCGCACTTCCGGGAAACGGAGCGCGTGCGCGAGGTCGATCGCGTTCTGGACGATGTCGACCTTGTCCGCCATCGTCGGCGCGATGTTGACCGCGGCGTCAGTGATGATCAACGTTTCCGTGTAGCTCGGCACATCCATCACGAAGCAATGGCTGACCCGCCGCGCGGTGCGCAGCCCGGTCTCGCGCTTGACCACGGCGCCCATCAGCTCGTCGGTATGCAGGCTGCCCTTCATCAGCGCCTCGGCCTTGCCCTCGCGCACCAGCTCGACCGCCCTTTCCGCGGATGCCTGGCTGTGTGCCGTGTCGACGATCGGAAAGCCGGCAATGTCGATCTTGTGTTCGCGGGCCACCGCCTCGATCCGCGCGCGCGGACCCACCAGGATCGGCGCGATCAGGCCGATCTTCGCCGCGTCAACCGCGCCGCGCAGTGAACTCTCGTCGCAGGGGTGGGCGACGGCCGTCGGGGTCGGCGGCAGCGCCTTGCAGGCGTCAAGCAGGCGTTGGTATTTAACGTGTTGGCGTTCCATGCACTTCTCCTTTGTCCCGCGCGCTCACCGGCTCCTGCGCCGTGCCGCGGCCGGTTTGCGCGCACGCTTGCGAACCGTCGCATGCCTCCCGACCCGAATCGGTTCGAAATGCAGCGTCTCGCCGATGCTTTCGACCATCGCAAGTTGCTGGGTCGTCGGCTCGAAAGTCCGAATCCGCTCGTCGCCGAGCAGACGGCGCACCACCGTCACCAGCCGATCCCGATCGCCTTGCTTAGTGAGCAGCTTGGGCAGCGCTGCAGTTGCTTTCTCGGGTTCATAGCGGACGATGATGTCCTGCTCACCCCGAATGCGCCGCCACTGGTCGGGCTCGACGCCGGGTAACAGGCCGCGGTACTCGGTTGCAAGCTCCTGCTTCGTCGCAAGCCTTGCCAGCGGCAACGGCGCTCCGCGCCGGGCAAGCAGCGCGCCGACGCGCGCGAGCGCCTCTGCAAAGCCGCCCTCCTCGATCGAGGCCAGCGCATCCTTGACATACGGCAGCTCGCGCGGCTCGACCGCGGTTTCCGCCGCCTGCTCCTCCGTCTCATGCTTGTCGGCGAGGTAGAGAGCGAACACGTTGCCGTAGGTCTGGAAGAACGTCGCCTCGCTGGTCGCATCGCGGACCTCGCGGTAATAGTCGAGCGACGCGCTGATGGCGTCGGACGCCATCTTCTCGATCTTCCGGCTGGGGTTGTCGGCGCCGGCCGGCTGACGCTGTGCCTTGACCATCTGTGCCGCCGGGCCGAGCCAGGCGAGCCAGGGATTCAGGTCGGAGAACGCCCAGTGCTGGACGCGCAGCGGATGCAGCTCGCGCGACACCCTGGCCGTCACCTCGTTGCCCAACGACTGCACGAACGGCTGCGCGAAGAGCTCGTAGGCGCGCTGGTTGAATTCCGACACCGCCGCAACGGCCTCGAACGGCTTTTCGTCGACTCGTCCGAGGCGGTTCATGCGCGCGGCGACTTCTTCGAGCTGATGCTCGACGAAATCGACTTCGTATTCGACCTTGCCGTCGCGCCCCTTCACCTCGTGGATCCGCATTCCATACAGACCCGGCGGCAGCATCTCGATCGACTTCAGCACCGAGACGATCTGCGCGTGCTCTTTCTTCGCCACCTTGCCGGAGACGAAGATGCCGAGATGGCCGACGTCCTGGTGCAGCAGCCCGACGATGACCTGTCCGCGCGCTTTGATCTCCTCGGTCGAGCCGTAGACGTCTGCGACCCAGTTGAACGCCTGCTGCGGCGGCGTGATGTTGTCGCCCATCGACGCGAACAGGATGATCGGCGCCCTGATTTCGCGCAGGTCGAAGGTCTTGCCGCCCTTCGCCTGGGTGGCCGACCACAGCTTGTTGCCGACGAACAGGTTGCGAGTGATCCACTCGATCTCCTCGCGGTTCATCAGGAAGTAGCCGCCAAACCATCGTTCGAAGTCGAGGAAGCGCGGGGGCTCGGTGTCGATGTTCGCGTAGACGTGGTAGTACTTGTCCCAGAGCGTGTTCGCCGGGTTCAGGTTCTCGAAGTTCTGCACGAGATAGGCGCCGTCGAACACACCATCGCCAAGGTCGGCAGCGAACGACGAGAGCCAGGTGCCGCCGAGCATGCCGCCGGCGTAACGCATCGGGTTGTCGCCCGCGCCTTCCTGAAAGGCGCCGCCCCAGTACGACATCGGGGCGCCGTTGATCACGATCGGTCCGGTGTCCGCCGGATCGGACGCGGCAAGCATCATCGCCGCCCAGCCGCCCTGGCAGTTGCCGACGATCGCAGGCTTAGGACTCGCCGGATGCAGCTCGCGCACCTTTTTCACGAACTGCTGCTCGGCCTCGCAGACGTGCAGCAGTGTCTGGCCCGGCTCAGGATCGCGGAAGAAGATCACGAAGTAGACAGGGTGCCCCTCGCGCAGCGCGACCCCGACCTGGGAGTCGTCCTTGAAGCCGCCGATGCCCGGTCCGTGGCCGGCACGCGGGTCGATGATCACGTAGGGCCGCCGCTTCGGATCGACCTTCACGCCTTCGGGAGGCACGATCCGCACCAGCGCATAGTTCACCGGGCGGGGGAGCTTGCGACCGTCGACGACGATCTCGTAGTCGAAGTGCAGAAGCGGAGGCAGCCCCGCGCGGTTGTGCTCGACGAAGTTGTTGCCGCGCTGACGCAGCGTGTCCCAGAACAGAATCGTGCGCTGCGCGAAATCCGTTGCGTAGGAGTACCAATTCGTCCAGGCCTCGACCGGCGTGGTCGGCTGGCTGGAAAGGCCTGCCGCGCAGTCGGCGTAGGCGGCTGTCAGCCGCTTGCTGAAATGGTCCTGCGCCACCTTGGTCCGCTTCTGGTAGAGCTGGGCAACCTTGGCGGAAATGTCGTAGCTTCTTGCGGCTTGCTTGACTGCGTCCATGGATCGACCCTTTCAGACGGGAAGCGGAGTGGGCGCTGCCTGGCTGGCAACGTTCCCTTCCTATGAATGAAGATCATTATCGACAGCGGACGCAGGGGTGCTTACCAGTTTCAGACATCAGTTTGACTTTCTTGGACAACATCAAACTTCCGCCTTGCGGGAGGTCAAAGCGCATGCGTTCGGGCGGTGCGGAACAGCAATCTTTCCAGCCCGGCCCTTGCAGAAAGGCCTTGTCGACTGCCCTGGTTGATCTTTGCAGCTGCAAAGACCACTGGCACGAAGGTCAGCAGCCGGCAGGCATCCCCGCCCACCAAAAGAACAACATCAGCCAAGTCCGAGCAGGCGGCCGATGCGAGTGAGGTAGTCGGAGCCCGTCAGGGCGTCGCTCTTCAGTTCGTCGCCGAGTTCGTGCAGGCGGGCGCGCAGCCCGTGCAGGCCCTCGTGAACATCGCCCTGCGACGGCTCCGCCGCCGACAGCGCGGCCCTCAGTTGCTCGACTTCGGCGCGCAGCGTATCGACGTTCGCGGTGCCGGCGCGCGCCTGTGCAAGGTCGCGCTCCAGTTGTTCGACCAGTTGCGCGACCGCATCGAGATCGACGGCGCGTGAAGGGGTCGGATCGTTCATCAAGCCAGTCCTCATGCAGGTTGCATGCAGTCTACGTCACCGGGCGTCGGGCCGCTGAGCGCGCTCCGGCCCGGATAATCGGGCACGATTGCGTTCACGATGTTTCCGCTGCAGCACCCGGCCCCCGTCGAACTCGCCGTCGTCGGCTGGGTCCTTGTCGTGCTGGCGACCGCGGCGGCGCTGCCGTCGCTGCGGCGCGGGTTCCTGCGAACAGCATCGCAGCAACATGCCTGGCTCGCCGGCATCGTGGCACTGGCCCTGCTCTGGACACTGCAGTCGAAATCGCCGAGCGGGCTCGACGTCGGCCTGTATGGGAGCGCCCTCTTCGCGCTGGTGTTCGGGCGCGAGCGCGCAGTACTCGGCCTGCTCGCCGCGGTCGCGCTGCAGACGGTCCTCGCCGACGGGTCGTGGTTGAATTTCGGCGTCAACGGCGCGCTGCTGGCGGTCGTTCCGGCGTGGCTCGCCGCGACACTGCAGCGCCTTCTGGAGCGCCTGCCGCCGAACCTGTTCATCTTCATCATCGGCAACGGGATGTTCGTGACGCTGCTGGTCACCGCAGTTGTCAGCGTGTCGTTCGTCGCCGTTGCGATTCTCACCACCGGAGCGGCGCCGCCCAGCACCGCCGAACTGCTCGCATATTCGCTGCTGCTCGCATGGGGCGAGGCGCTGCTGTCGGGGATGATCTTCTCGGCCCTCGTGGTGTTCGTGCCGGGCATCGTGCTGACCTACCGCCAGGACACCTACCTGCCACCGCGCAAGCGGCCGTTCTAGCAGGCGCGCTGCTATTCTTCGCGCCTCGCCTTTCGGGTCCTTCCATGGCATCGCGCACCGGCGCTCGTCTGCTCGTCGACCAGTTGCTGATCCAGGGCGTCAATCACGCGTTCTGCGTGCCGGGCGAGAGCTATCTGGGCGTGCTGGACGCGCTCTACGACTCGCGCGAGATGATCAAGCTGATCGTCAACCGCCACGAGTCCGGCGCGACGTTCATGGCCGACGCCTACGCGAAGCTGACCGGACAGCCCGGTGTGGCTTTCGTCACACGCGGCCCCGGCGCAACCAATGCGGCGATCGGGATCCACACGGCGGACCAGGACTCTTCGCCGGTGATTCTCTTCATCGGCCAGGTCGGCAGCGAGTTCGCCGAGCGCGAGGCATTCCAGGAAATCGATTACCGGCGCATGTTCGGGCCGATGACCAAGTGGGTCGCGCAGATCGATTCCGCCGACCGCGTGCCGGAATTCGTCGCGCGCGCGTTCCAGGTCGCGTCCAGCGGGCGCGCCGGTCCCGTCGTGCTTGCGCTGCCGGAAGACATGCAGTCGCAGACTTCGAGCGCCGGCGATGCGCTCTGCCACCAGCCGGTGCAGGGCGCGCCGAGCGACATGCAGGTCGCCGCGCTGCGTCGCCTGATGGGGCGAGCGCAGCGGCCGATCGTCCTGCTGGGCGGGTTCGGCTGGACGCCGGCGGCGTGCGACAACATCAAGCGCTTCGCGGAGGCGAACTATCTTCCGGTGGCATGCGCCTTCCGCTTCCAGGACCTGTTCGACAACCGGCACCCCAATTACATCGGCGATGTCGGCGTCGGCATCAATCCGAAGCTCGCGCAGCGCATCAAGGATGCCGACCTCGTGATCGCGGTCGGGTCGCGGCTGGGCGAGATCACCACGTCGGGCTACACGCTGCTCGAGGCGCCGGTTCCCGGGCAGACTCTCGTGCACGTGCATCCCGGCCCGGACGAACTCGGCCGCGTCTACCAGGCGCAGTTGATGATCAACGCAGGCTATGCGCAGTTCGCGTCGCGGCTCGCGATGATGGTGCCGATCGAGGAGCCACCGTGGCGTGATTCGATCGCGCAAGCACGCGCCGACTACGAGGCCTGGCAGCAGCGGCCGATGGTCTACGCACACGCGCAGCCGAAGCTCGATCTCTGGGAAATCATGCAGATCCTCGGGCGCGCCGTGCCCGAGGACGCGATCATCTGCAACGGCGCGGGCAACTTCTCGATCTGGCCCAACCGCTTCTGGCGCTATTCGGGACTGCGAACTCAACTGGCTCCGACCTCCGGCGCGATGGGCTATGGCGTGCCGGCCGCGATCGCGGCCAAGATCGCGGCTCCGGAGCGGTACGTCGTCGCGTTCGCCGGCGACGGCGATTTCCTGATGACGGGGCAGGAACTCGCGACCGCCGTGCAATACGGCGCCGGCACGCTGACAATCGTATTCAACAACAACATGTACGGCACGATCCGCATGCACCAGGAGCGCGAGTTTCCGGGCCGCGAGCACGGCACCCGGCTCGTGAACCCGGATTTTGCCCAGCTGGCGCGCGCCTACGGGGCGTTCGGCGCGGCGGCGGAAACCACCGACGAGTTCGCGATCTCGCTCGCGCAGGCGCTGTCCTTCATGCGCGAGCGGCATCTGCCCGCGCTGATCGAACTCAAGATGGACCCGGAAATCATCACGCCGAACGCGACCCTGTCGGCGATCCGCGCCACCGCGCGCTTGAGCAGCGCCTGACGCTCGTTGTCTGCCGCGGCTTCGTTCGCACGCCGCTGGTGGACAGACGAATTCCGGAACAGGCGAAGACACTTGGAATTTCTGAAGAAGATGTCATCAAGAACATGATGCTTAAGGAAACCGTCGACGGCGAGTTCACCACCGTGGCCGACGTCGCAGCGGCGACAGTCTTCTTCGCTGCATTCCACCAACGCGCTGACAGGTCAATCGCTGATCGTCAGCCACGGCTGGTTCATGGAGTGATACTTTGACGGGGCCAGCGCCTAGCAACCTTACAGGAGAGCAAAACCATGAGTGAATCGACAACGGCTAGCGCCTCGCTGTGGGACACCTTTGAACACACGCCCTCGTTGAGGCAAAGGGTGTTCATGCGCTACTTGAGCGCAACCCTGGTGGATCTCGTGGTGCTGGGCCTGTTCGCCGAATACTGGGAACACGTCACCGCTGACTCGTTCACGATCCTCCTGCTCGCCGCCGTGGTCTTGCAGATCCTCCTGAAGCTCACGATCGTCTTGGAGCATCGGGTCGCCGCCTTCTTCAACGCGAGGCCAGGAGGTTTCAATAAATTCATGCGCTTCTTCATGGCTTGGGTGGTGCTGTTCGGGTCCAAGTTCGTCATTCTCGAAGCGCTCGTCTTCGCATTCGGCGACCGCTTGCGTTTCGGCGGACCCTTCCATGGGGTCGTGGCCCTGATCGTGGTGGTGGTGGCGATGCTCGTGGCGGAAGCGGTTCTCGTGAAGCTCTACCGCCGCCTGGATTGAGGATGCCTAGCTAAGCTATCCGAGAACGGTAGACTGTATTCGAGCGCGGGCGACCTGATGCTGACCGCGAGCATCTTCGTCCTCGCGGCGACTTCTGGGACAAGGTTCGCGCATTGTTTGAGCATCGCGCTAAGGTCGAGATTGTCGCCGAAACGTAAGCGGCCTGAGATCACTGTAGCGGCAGCTGCAGCCATCCTCATCCTGTCTGTCGCGTCCGTGCACTCACTCAATCGTTCGGTAATTCGCCAGCGCGCGTTGTTTCGAAACCTACGCAGAAGAAGGATGCCGATCCATGGATGCGTCGTACACACCTGATCTCGAACTCGAAAAGCGCTTATCGGGAAGATTGCTCGATGTCCTCATCCGGGCCGGGTTGGTCTTCGCGATGGCGGTGCTGTGCTACCAGATTTTTTCGCCCTTCCTCGCGCTGATGGTGTGGGCGTTGATTCTGACAGTGACATTTTATCCGGCGCATCAGAAGCTGGCACGCAAGATGGGAGAGAAACAGGGGCTTGCGGCAACAGTGTTCGTCCTGACCGGCATCGTGCTGATTGGAGTTCCTACTGCCGTGCTGATGTTCGAGCTCGGCGATTCAGTTCATCACTTCATCGGTAGCGTGCGCGACAACACGCTGCAGATTCCCGCGCCCTCGCCGAACGTCGCCGACTGGCCGATCGTAGGCAAAAAGGTTCATGGCCTTTGGTCCCAGGCGCATACGGATCTGCCGGCAGTGCTTCAGGGCTTGCAGCCGAAGCTCGGCGACTTCACCAAAAGCGCATTGGCGTTTGTTGCCAGCACTGGCGTGGCGACGCTGCTGTTTCTGGCGTCCTTCATCATTGCCGGAATCATCATGGCTTTCGGCGAGTCGGGCGCCAGGAGTACGAGGGCGATTTTCGATCGCATCGTCGGAACCGGACACGGGGAAGAATTTGCCAAGCTGTCCACCGCGACGATACGTGCGGTGGCATTAGGTGTCCTCGGGGTGGCCTTCATTCAGGCTCTCGTCGTCGGCTTGTTCTTGATGATCGCCGGCGTTCCGTTTGCGGGAGTGCTCGCGTTGATCGTGCTGGTGCTCGGGATCGCGCAGGTTCCAGCGCTGCTGGTCACATTGCCGGTCATCGCCTACATCTGGTTGAGCGGTGAGTACGGCACCGGGGCGGCCGTGACTCACACCGTGCTGTTGTTCGTAGCCGGCATGCTCGACAACGTACTGAAACCGCTGCTGCTCGGTCGAGGTGTCGATGCGCCGATGGTCGTCATTCTGTTGGGCGCGTTGGGCGGACTGGCAACTCACGGTCTGCTGGGAATGTTTGTTGGCGCGACTTTGCTCGCCTTGGGCTATCAGATCTTCATGTGGTGGGTCGCTACCAATCCTGACAAGGCACCGGCAGCGCGCAAAACACTGGCTGCGAGCTGAGTCAGTGTGCGGGGCATGCCTGTAAGCAGGTTGCGAATGCGGGCGGTCGTGCTTGCAGGCACGGCGCTGCTTAGCGCCTGCACCACGGTCGGACCTGACTTCACGCGACCTCAGGTGCCCGCCTGGCTGGCTGATTGGACAGGTGGCTCTCTCGAGTCGCTCAATGCTGACCGACGAGGCCCAGGCAACGCGCAGTTGCAGGACTGGTGGCGCACGTTCAATGATCCGGTGTTGGAGCGCCTGGTTGCCGAAGCGCAGCGTGTGAATCCGAATGTGCGGACCGCCGGCCTGCGCATCATGGAAGCGCGCGCCCAACTTGGGATTGCCGGCAGCACGCTCTACCCACAAGTTCAGCAGGCTAACGGCGATCTGCTGTGGGCGGGAGAACAAAGAACAGGCGCACGCGACACCAGCGCGCTGACTTTCAGCGCCGGATTTCAAATCGGCTGGGAGCTCGATTTCTGGGGCAAGTTCAGGCGTGGAATCGAGGCCGCAGATGCCGGCTATTTCGCGAGCATCGCTCAGTACGATGACTTGCAAGTGTTGATGGCCGCGCAAGTGGCGGCCTTTTACTGTTCGATTCGCACGTTCGAGGCGCGGCTGGTCATCGCTCGCGACAATGCAGCGCTACAACGGCGCAGCCTGGAGATTGCCGAGCGGCTGTTCAAGGGCGGCAGTGACTCCGAATTGGATGTGCAGCAGGCGAAGGCCCAATATCTTGGTACGTTGGCCACCATTCCTCAACTGGAGAGCGGACTGCGCCAAACACAGAATGCGCTGAGCACACTGCTGGCAAGAGCCCCGGGTCCATTGCCCGAAATGGCTGCAGGCAAAGATGTGATTCCGCAAGCGGAACTCGCGGTGATCGTCGACATGCCAGCTGAGTTGCTGCGTCGTCGCCCCGACGTCAGGGCTGCTGAGCTGCAATTGTCCGCTCAGTCTGCTTTGATCGGCGTGAGCGTGGCAGATCTGTATCCGTCGATATCGCTGTTGGGATCGATTGGCTTGTCGGCTACGTCGTCGGGCAGCTCGTCGCGGGCATTAAGTTGGGCTCTCGGGCCGAGCCTCGTTTGGAATGTGTTCGACTATGGCCGGCTGACGAACACGGTGCTGGTCCAGGATGCGCGATTCCAGCAACTCTATGAGCAGTATCAGGACGCCGTGCTACGCGCGGCGCGCGAGGTCGACGACGCAGCGGTGAGCTTCGCAAAGACCGGTGAGCAGATCGTGTTCCTTGCAGACGCCGTAGTGGCGGCGCAGCGCTCGCTGGACATTGCCAATATTCAGTATCGAGAAGGACTCACCGACTTTCAGCGCGTGCTCGACTCGCAGCGAGTGTTTTTCAGCCAGCAGGAGCTTTTAGTCACCAGCCGTGGCAACCTGACGCAAAGCCTGATTGCTCTGTACAAAGCGATGGGTGGCGGCTGGGAACAGGGGCGAAGCCGGCCCGTGCTGGATGACGTGACGCGCGAAACTATGGGCGAGCGCAGTGATTGGAAAGACGTGCTGTCGGCCCCATTGCCGGCGCCTGGCGCTGATGCTCAACCAGACTCTTCCGGAATGGCAAGACCATGAGTGAGGAATCCACAAAATCGGTAAAGGCCTCGGCGCCAGTTAGCGAGAAGTCGCCGCCGCCGAAGTCAGACAAGGTTGCGGCTCCGACTGTCGAGAAATCGCCATCACCTCCGCCCACGACCAAGCCGGGTAAGGGAAGCCGGGTCGGCGCGATCATAGTGTTGATTCTGATCGTCGCAAGCCTCGCCTGGTATTTCATTTCGGATCGCCTGACTCCGTACACCTCTCAAGCGAGAGTGCAGGCTTTCGTCGTGCCGGTACCGGCCGAGGTATCGGGCACGGTGTTGAAGGTGCACGTAAAGAACAACGATGAAGTGCAGCGCGGGCAACCACTGTTCGATATCGATCCCACGCAGTACAAGATCGCGCTGCAACGCAGTCGCTCAGACTATGAGGCGGTGCGTCTTTCGGTCAATGCGTCGACAGCGTCGGTTGAGGCGGCCAAAGCGGCACTGCAGGCCGCCGTTGCAAATAGTGTTTACGCGCACCAGGATGCGACGCGACTCGAACAGATCTATAAGGAAGATCCCGGCGCGCTCTCTGTCCGCCGCGTCGAAAGTGCGCAGGCCAACCGGATCAAGGCCCGCAGTCAGGTGGAAGCTGCGAAGGCGGATCTAGTTCGTGCACAGGAGACAGCGGGCGAACGCGGTGAAAACAACGCGCAACTGCTCAGCGCCCGCGCGGCAATCGAAAAGGCCGAGCTTGATCTGAAGCGCACCGCTGTAGTCGCTCCTGCGCGCGGTTCGGTCACCGACCTGCGTACCGATATCGGGCAATTTGCACAGGCCGGCGCACCTGCGATGACGCTGATCGCCGTCCACGATCTTTGGATCAGCGCCGATATGACCGAGAACAACCTCGGCAACGTCAATCCTGGCGACGAGGCGGCGATCGTGCTCGATGTAATGCCAGGCAAGGTTTTGAAGGGGCGCGTACGCAGTGTCGGCACCGGCGTCGGTTCCGGCCAGCAGGCGCAGCCCGGTAGCCTGCCTGCGATCGAGAACAGCCGGGACTGGCTGCGGCAGGCACAGCGTTTCCCGGTAGCGGTCGAGTTTGACCCGTCCGAGCGAGATCGGCTGCGTGGAGTGCGCATCGGCGGCCAGGCCGACGTACTGATCTACACCGGAGATCACCCCGTGATGAACTGGCTGGCGGGGGTCTTCATCTGCTTGATGAGTTACCTCTCGTATTTGTATTGATCAGTTCGATGGACCGCGCGGACAAGGCGGTACTACGACTCGCAATTGGCGTCGGCCTGGCCGTGCTGATTGCGTATGGGCTGGCGCTGCCGCTGCCGTTCGTGCCCTGCGTGCTGGCTGTTCTGTTACTGAGCAAGCCAGGGCCGCCGATCCCGTTTGTAAAGGGTGCAGTCTTGGCCCTAGTCATCGCAGCCTTGTTGGTAGCGGGTGTGCTGATGGTTCCGATCCTTGAGAACTATGCGGTGACCGGCGTGGTGCTGACGGGCGCATTGCTCTACGCGGTGTTCTTCGCTGGCGCACGCAGCGCGAATCCGCTGACGATCATTCTGGTGATCGCCATCACGGTCATTCCTGTCGCCGGTGTTGCCGATCAGGCCCTGGCTACCGTGCTCAGCGTGGCCTTTGGGGTGGGCCTCGGTACCGGCGTTCTGGTCAGTGGAATCTCACACGCTTTCTTTCCGGATGCTCCTGCGCCTGCCGACGTCGCACCCGCGCGCGCGACCGTCAGTCAGGAAGCGGCAAGCTGGGCCGCGCTGCAGGCCACGTTGGTCGTGATACCCGTATTCGTCGTGGCGCTCACCAACCCGGCCCTTTATCTGGCGGCCATCATCAAGACAGTGACGCTCGGCCAGCAGGCCAGTGCCACGAACGCCCGTTCAGCTGGACGTGAGTTGGTTGGATCCACGCTGATGGGAGCATGGATGGCAGCGCTGGTCTGGGCTGGCCTGTCGCTGCGACCGAACCTGTGGATGTTGATGCTGTGGATGGTGGCTGCAGCGCTGTGGACGGGCGCAAACCTATTTGGAGTCAGGCGCACGTCGTTTCCGCCATCGTTCTGGAGCAACGCGCTGGTGACGATGCTGATCCTTCTTGGACCCGCCATCGAAGACGCTGCCGTCGGCAAGGATGTGTACACCGCTTCTGCCACGCGCGTCTCGCTGTTTGTCGCGGTGGCGCTCTACGCGTGGGCAACGGTGTGGGTTCTTGAGCGCTGGCGCGCCTCGAGATCAAGGGCGCCGGTCTTCAAGCGCGCCTAAACAAAGGGAATCGCACATGCTGAGGAACCTGGTGATCGGACTGCCGATCATGCTGCTATGTCTGGCGCTGCAGGCGGCGGTCACTTTCTGGAGCGTCCGGTTCTACATGCGGCAGTCCGACCGGATGCCGCACGGTCATGGATTTTTCGCGCACGTCCGCCCGCTACTGATCGTGATGATCACGATGATGTTGGGCAACTTTGTGCAGATCGTGATCTGGGCGACTCTCTTCATCTTCCTGGGAGAGTTCAGCGAGCTGTATGAGGCCGTTTACCACTCAGCGGTGAACTTCACTTCGCTGGGTTACGGTGATGTGGTGATGAGCACTCGGTGGAAACTGATGGGTCCGCTCGAGGCCGCCAATGGGGTACTGATGTTCGGCATGACGAGTGCGGCCCTGATGGCCATCCTGCAACAGTTGATCAAGGTGCAACTTAAAGTGGGGCGGCAGCAATAGTCATGCGGCCTTCGCTTTCAGATCAGTCAATCAGACCAGAGCATCGCTAAGGAAATCATGACGACGCCAGATTTCAGATTCTTCGCGCGCGCTTACAGTAAGTGTTCCAGTCCACTCTAGGGCCTCAGCCGGCGCGGCCCTTGCGAAGCAACTCTGCAGTCAACTCGATGAGGCCCACGCCGCCGGCCTGCGCCTGCTGCAGGCGCCGCACGAGCTCCTGCGGCAGCATGACCGCGAACGGCACCAGGCCGAGCGCGCGGTCGCGGGCCCGCCGCTCGCGCCGGTCCGGTTCTGGCGCGACCGCACGCTCATAGCGGTTGCCCACCTGTCGCAACTCGCTGGTGATCCTGCCCGCGCTGATCACCTCCGGATGGACCCCGAGGTCATCACGCCGAACGCGACGCTCTCCGCGATCCGCGCGGCTGCGCGCCTGAGCAGCATCTGACACCACGCTCGCGTCAGTAGAGGTATGCGGCACCCGAGGTCACGCTCGCGCCGCTCGGTGTTCCATTGACGCCGGTCGCGTTGCCGTCCTCGCCCGATGCCCCGACGGCGATCGCGTTGCCGTCACCGCTGACTGCAACAGCCTCCCCGAAATTGAAGGTGTTGAGCAGGATCCCCGCATTGGACGGCTTCAGGTAGGCGCTCTGCGTCCACGCTGTGCCGTTGCGCTTGAACACGTAGGCCGCGCCGTTGGCCGCCAGCGAATTGTCAGCCTGATCACCGCCGACGCCCTTGGCCGCGCTGTCTTCCTGCGGAGCACCGACGACGAGCGTGTTGCCGTCGGCGGAGAGCGCCAGCGCCTCGGCGAACCAGTCCGAGACGCCGGTGTTCGAGGCCTTGACGTACGCCTGCTGCGCCCACGTCGCTCCACTGCGCGCAAAGACATAGGCTGCGCCCGCACCGTTGGAGGAGTTGTTGGCACCGTCGCCGTTGATCCCGGTGGCGTTGCTGTCCTCGAATTTCGCGCCGACTGCCAGCGTGTTGCCGTCCGCCGAAATCGACAGCGCGCCACCAAACTCGTCGCCTTGGCCGCCTGCGCCACCATTTGACGCTTTGACGTACGCCTGCTGGACCCAGCTCGGACCGCTGCGCACGAACACATACACCGCGCCGGTGTCGAAGGCGGTGTTGTCGGCCTGGTTGCCGCCGATACCGGTGGCAGCGCTGTCTTCGAACGGCGACGCCACCACCAGGGTGTTGGCGTCTCCCGACAACGCAACCCGCCGACCGAATGCGTCGTTCAGGCCGGTGTTGGACGCCTTGACATAGGACTGCTGCGTCCAGGTCGCGCCGCTGCGCGCAAAGACATAGACAGCGCCCGAGTTGCTGGTCGTGTTGTTGGACTGGTCCCCACCAACGCCGGTTGCACTGCTGTCCTCGCCCTGGGCGCCCACCGCGAGCGTATTGCCGTCGCCGGAGAGAGCCACGCTCTCGCCGAAGCTGTCGCTGTCCCCGGTATTCGATGCCTTGATGTAAGCCTGCTGGGCCCAGGTCGTTCCACTGCGGCTGAAGATGTACACCGCGCCGGCGCTCGACATTGAGTTGTCGGCCTGGTTGCCGCCGATGCCGGTGGCATTGCTGTCCTCGCCGGGTGCAGCCACGGCCATCGTGTTGCCGTCCGCCGATAGCGCGAGGTTTTCACCGAACGCGTCACCCGCCGCGGTGTTCGACGCCTTCACGTATGCCTGCTGGCTCCATACGCCGCCGACGCGCGCAAAGACATAGACGGCGCCGCTCAGACTGGCCGCGTTGTCGGCCTGGTTGCCGTCGATCCCGGTGGCGCTGCTGTCCTCGCCGAGAGCCGTCACCGCCAGCGTGTTGCCGTCCGCGCTCAGGGCGACCGGCGTGCCGAACGCATCGCCGGCGAAGGTGTTCGATGCCTTGAAGTAGCCGATCGCGGCAAGCAGCAGCGCGTTGGTCAGCACCTGCTCGTTGCTGTCGGTGCAGGAAAGCGTGGCCGTACAGGCCTGGACTCGAATACGAGCCTGTGTCCAGTCGAGCGCGGCGACGCTCGGCAGGACGACGGAGCCGCTGGTTCCGCTCAGCATTTCCGGAAGCTGCTCGTAAGGCGCGACGTTGTTCGGTCGCAGCCAGACACGAATCAGCGTGATGGCGCCTGCGCCGGGACCCGAGATCGTCCACGAGAGCGCGAGCTGCTTCGGCTGCGCACCCGGTGTCGGTGGCGCCAGCGTCACGGTCACCGGCCCCGGCACGACGGCCGTGACGCTGAGCGTGGCGTTGCCGCTGGTGACGGTGCCGAATGCGTTGGTGACGACGACGCGAAACAGCGCGCCGTTGTCGGAAAGCTGGGCAGCCGGCGTCGTGTAGCTTGCCGTCGTTGCGCCCGCGATATCGGCACCGTCGCGCTGCCACTGGTAGGTTAGAGGCACCGTGCCGGTCGCCGTGACGGCGAACGTCGCCGTCTGCCCGACCGCAATGCTCGCGCTGGCGGGCTGCTGGGTGATCGCAGGGGCGGTGGCGGCGGGCATCACGCTGAGCGTGGCGCTGTTGCTGGTCGCGGTCCCTGCGCTGTTCGCGACCACGACGCGGAAGGCTGCGCCGTTGTCGGCCGCCGCCGTCGGCGGGGTGGTGTAGGTCGCCGCGTTTGCGCCGGCGATGTCGGCACCGTCGCGTTGCCACTGATAGCTGAGCGGCGCCGTGCCGTCGGCGGCGACGGCAAAGGACGCTGGCTGCCCCTCGTTCACGGTCGCGCTCGACGGCTGCGTCATGATGGTCGGCGCCACGGCGCCCGCGGGCGCAGGCGCCGGCGGAATCACGTCAGCGTCGGAACTGCCGCAGCCAGCGAGGCCGGCGACCAGTCCCGCTGCGGCGAGGAGTAACAATCGATGGATCGTATGCATGTTCGGGCTCCGTGGTGTGGTGATGGACAGCGCCGCGCGCTCCTGGTCACGAGTGCAGCTGGTGCACGTTGGCACCCAGTGTCTTGCAAGCACCATTTCATTTCCGTTTCCTCGGGGGTTGCGGCGGGCGTTGCGGCGGTGCGGCGCCGGGGTCGCGCTGCTCCGCGCGCTGGCGCGCTGCAATGAAGCGTGCGAGCGCCGCAAGTGACGCGAAGCGGTACAGCCGGCCGCTGCGCAGCTCCTGCAGCTCGTAGCGCAGATCGATGCGCTCCGTCCGGTGCTCGGTCACGCGCAGCAGAAAACTCGATAGCGGCCGGGCCGAACGTCGTGTCACCATTGCGCCAGCT
>Ga0105095_10000379_pt1 | contig 21255 bp, 24 predicted proteins | sample PPLLak2March2015_2_FD_79180 | JGI IMG/M metagenome (GOLD analysis project Ga0105095, IMG submission 79180) | Freshwater sediment microbial communities from Prairie Pothole Lake near Jamestown, North Dakota, USA - PPLs Lake P8 Core (3) Depth... | ecosystem: Environmental > Aquatic > Freshwater >...
TGAGCTGTTTAAATTATATTGTGAAGGCGAGATTGTTAAGGACATTAAATGGGAAACCGGTTACAATCATCGCGGTATAGAGAAGCTCAGCGAATCCAGGACCTTTGATCAGGTATTTTTTCTTGTGGAGAGAATATGCGGCATTTGTTCCACTTCTCATCCATTTGCATTTGCCAATTGCATGGAAGAGATAGCCGGGATTGAAGTACCCGACAGGGCCAAATATATCCGTACCATCATCGCCGAGCTGGAAAGAATTCACAGCCATTTGCTGTGGGTAGGGCTGGCCGGCCATTTTCTGGGATATAATACCGTCTTCATGTGGGCATGGAAATACCGTGAACCGGTACTTGAACTGTTTGAAATGATCACCGGCAACAGGAATAGCTATGCTATGTTCAAGATAGGAGGCGTTCGCAGGGATATTGAGAATGGTAAGATCGCCAAAATCAAAGAAACACTTGACCTTGTCAAAAAGAAAACTGACCTGCTGGTTGGAGCAGTCATGGATGACCCTGTTATACATGCACGGACCAAAGGTGTCGGAGTCCTTACAAAAGAAGACATTGTAAACTACGGAGCGGTTGGCCCTGTTGCCAGAGCTTCAGGTGTTGCCATCGATGTGCGGCACGATGATCCCTATGCAGCTTATCCGTTGGTTAACTGGAAGGTAATAACGGCCCGCCAGGGAGATGTATTCGCCAAAGCGGAGGTCAGGCTGCTGGAGATGTATGAATCCATTTCCATTATTGATCAATGCCTTGCCGGATTGAAAAAAGAAAAGGAAGGCGAAACAGAAATTGTTGTAAAAGATATTCCTGAAGGCATAGGAACAGGGCATGCCGAGGCCCCGCGTGGAGAAGTATTCCATTTTGTCAAAACGGATGGGTCAAATTACCCTGTCAGGCACAAGATAAGGGCTCCCAGCTATGTTAATATAGCAACTTTCAGGAAATCATGTGTGGGACAGACCATTTCAGATGCAACAATTTCGCTTGCCGCTGTGGATCCCTGTTATTGTTGCACAGAAAGAATGGCCTATGCATATGATTGTGCAACGGGTGAAAAAATATACAACGGTAATGAATTGATTGCGCAATCACAGTCGAAGACAGAAGCCATCCGAAAACAATTAAATAGTAAATTATGAATCTGGTAATCAATTATATATCAGTTATAATACTATTACCGTTTGTTGCCGGGATCGTACTTTTTATCGTACCCGAAAAATTCAGGTTACTAAAAGGTATTATTGCACTGCTTATTTCGTCCATCGTGCTGTTTTTTACCATTCAATTGTATTTCACACAATTTGATCCAGGTCAGATCAATCTTCTTGCACTTGATTTTTTGAATCGTTTGAACAAACCAGGTTTTTCTGCCGGATTGAGTGACTTCACCATGTTAAACCCGGACAACCTTGCCAGGCTTATTGTTCTGATGACAGGTCTTTTTACTTTTTTAATTCTTGTCTATTCCATTTTCTATATCACAAAAGACAGGACCCTGAAAAACTATTATCCCTTCGTTTTATTGACACTTGGAGTTTCAATTTGTACAGTATTGGCCGATAGTCTGATCCTGTTCATCTTTTGCTGGGGATTCCTTGGATTAACCCTGTATAAGCTGATTAAGGGTTATAATGAGGAGAGTGCAACAGCGGCCAAAAAGACTTTTATATTGATCGGAGCTTCGGATAGTATTATGATACTTGGAATTGGCATTATCTGGAAAATAACCGGTTCATTGAATATTTCTGAAATAAGCCTGGGCACAACCGATGCTATACGGATTGTGGCTTTCCTGGCCTTATTAACCGGAAGCTTTACCAAAGCAGGGGCTTTCCCATTTCATTCCTGGGTACCGGATTATACACAATGGGCACCTGCATCATCCTCAGCCTATCTTCCTGCCTCCCTGGATAAACTGCTGGGTATATATTTTCTTTCCCGGATATGCAACGATCTCTTTGTACTGAGCGATGGAATAAGGATTATTCTTCTGTCTGTTGGCGTTTTGACCATCATTATTGCCGTTATGATGGCGCTTATGCAGCATAACTTCAAACGTCTGTTGGGTTTTCATGCTGTATCGCAGGTCGGATATATGATTGTTGGTTTTGGGCTGGGATCATTAATAGGTATAGCCGCCGGACTGTTTCATATGATCAACAATGCGCTATACAAAAGTGGTTTGTTCTTAACTGCTGGTTGTATTGAATACAGAACCGGGAAAGAAGATATCAATGACCTGGGCGGACTTTCAAAAGCCATGCCTGTTACTTTCATCGCGGCTTTAATATTTGCATTGTCCATTTCCGGAATACCGCCGTTAAACGGTTTTGCCTCCAAATGGATGATATACCAGGGCATTATTGATTTCGGCAAGGATACCGGTGTTGCCAACGAGTTATGGATTATTTGGCTGGGCCTTGCAGTTTTAGGTTCGGCTTTAACCTTAGCCAGTTTTATCAAATACCTTGGTGGCATTTTCCTGGGCCGGAAAAAAGCTGAATTTGAAGGGATACATGAGGTCCCGGTTTTAATGTGGTTGCCTATGCTTTTCCTTGCCGTTATATGTATTATGGTTGGAGTATTTGCATCCAACTTCGTTGTTCCTAAGTTATTCATGCCTGTTACAGGAGACTTTGAATTTTCCGGGACATGGAATTCAACATTTGTGGCAATGCTTATTCTGGTTTCCATAATATTGGGAATTCTTCTTTATTGGATTGGGAACATAAAAAAATTCAGGACAGAGGATAGTTTTATCGGTGGAGAGAAAATACAGGATGTTGTAAGTTTCTCCACTCCGGAATTTTATAAGACGATCAGTGATTTTGGTTTTTTTTCCTGGATGTACCGTAAGGCTGAGGATAAATGGTTCGACCTGTATGATCTATTGAAGCGTTTAACGCTTTGGTTCAGCAATCTGTTAAGCAAAGCTCATACGGGTATTTTACCTGACTATTCGATATGGGTTTATGTTGGATTGATCATTATGTTATTAATTATGATATAAAATAATAACGGCCACCATGGAACTTGCCATAACCATAATAATCGCCATAATGATACTGGGAGCAATCTATGCCATACATGCAAAAGATTTGCTTTCGGCCATTATTACCTGTGGCATTGTAGGATATGGCCTTGTAATTTGTTTCCTGTTATTAAAGGCTCCGGATCTGGCCATTGTTCAGATTGTGGTAGAAACAATAACATTAATAATTATGGTAGCAGTGGTACTCGACAGTTCCCGGGAAGAGCGGTATGCAAAACTGGATTCCAAGGGATATGTCAATGCTGCAATAGGTTTGATTGTTGTGCTGGTGCTGCTTTATTTTTTTAGGTCGGCTGCAATCTCTCTTGATGTCTTTGGAGAAAGTAACCTGCGTATGGCCAGTGCTTATATCAACGGAGCTGCTGAAAAAACAGGCAGTGCAAATCTGGTTACAGGTGTTGTGTTTGATTTCAGGGGATATGATACCCTGGGTGAAGCAACTGTTCTGGTTACTGCTGTTCTTGGTGTATTAACTATTCTCAGGATAAGAGGCAAAAAATAAATTGCTATGAAAGGGATGACGGTAATCGTTAAAAAAACAACCCAGCTCCTGGCCGGATTGATCTTTATGTATGGCATTTATATTATTGTGCACGGACATCTGACACCAGGAGGCGGATTTGCGGGCGGGGTCATTATTGCCGGTGCTTTTATCCTGGTTATCCTGGCCTTTGGCGGTGATTTTTTGAACTTGCAGAAGGAAGAGGTAGGGACTACCGTCAGAGAGAATATAGCAGTCCTCTTCGTTTTGATGTTGGCCGTTGCAGGGCTGTTTATAGGTTCCAAAGCATTCTTTAACAATTATCTGCCCAAAGGCACAGTAGGTGAACTGGTCAGCGCTGGTGTTTTACCACTGTACAATATTTTTGTCGGTATTGAAGTTGCATCATCAATCCTGGTCATATTTCTTGCTTTAGTAATCTTTAAGGAGGAAGATATAAAATGATCCCTTATGTAATGTGTTTCTTATTATTCCTGGTAGGGCTGTATGGATTAATAACCCAGCGAAACCTTATAAAAATAGCTATTTCTATGTCTATCATGGAGTTTAGCACTTTTCTGTTCTTCGCATTGATTGGTTATATTAAAGGAGGGGTTGCCCCCATCGTAAATCCTGCTGAGCCTGACAAGACATATGTTGATCCCTTGCCTCAGGCTATAGTATTGACGGCCATTGTTATCGGTCTGGCAACTACAGCTATGCTTATGGCTGTGATAATAAGGTTGTACAGAAAATATAAAACTTTCGACATCCGGGAAATAAATAATTTAAGAGGTTAAAAAATGAACCCGCTGATCCCATTTTTTGTCGTTGTCCCGCTTGCAGGAGCTTTCCTGATCATGATACTGGGAAAGTTTTACAAACCCTTTCCCGGGTTTTTCGCCTCCTTCGTCCTGCTTTTTCTTGCGATTATCAGTTTATATTCATTGATAACAACGGGTTCGGATTTGTCGGTCTATAAGGTAGGTGGCTGGGAGCCTGTAAATGTGATTCCCATTGGCATTTATATGGTGCTCGATGGTTTGTCTGCAACCTTGGTCTGTATCATAAGTATCATCGGTTTTCTATCTGCCTTTTATTCGATATCCTATATAAAAAGATATACCGGTGAGCGTTATTTCTATGCACTGTTCTGCCTGATGATTGCCGGCATGAATGGAGTAGTGCTCAGTGGTGATATATTCAATATATTCGTATTTCTTGAAATTTCCGTCATTTCCTCGTATGCACTTGTTGCCTTTGGTGTTGAGAAAAACGAACTGGAGGCAACTTTTAAATATCAGGTGCTGGGTGGATTAGCATCATTTTTTATTCTCTTTGCTATTGGTTTTATCTATTGGGGAACCAAAACTTTAAATTTGGCTGATATAAAAGAAGTATTTAAAGCCGGATATGATAACGCCTTTTATCTGTTGGTTCAAATTCTGCTTTTATGCGGGTTTGGGCTAAAAGCTGCCATAATTCCATTCCATGCCTGGTTACCTGATGCCCACTCTTCGGCACCCTCTCCGATCTCATCCATGCTATCAGGTGTTTTAATTAAGGCTGTCGGCATTTATGTTATTATCCGGTTATTCTTCAACATGTTCGTTATTAGTGAAGAAATGGCCATCCTCATAACTGTTCTGGGTGCATTGTCCATGGTCTTTGGCGTTTTTCTGGCCATTGGACAATGGGATTTGAAACGATTGCTGGCTTATCACAGCATTAGCCAGATGGGATATGTTGTTCTATCAGTAGGCATAGGGATGATGCTGGTAGCCCAAAACAGAAATCCAGGGGTGGCCGCTTTGGCCATAGTCGGGGGAATTTATCATTTAATAAACCATGCCGTATTTAAAAGCTTGTTGTTTCTTAGTGCCGGGGCCATCGAATACAGACTGGGAACCCGGGATCTGAAAATGATGGGAGGATTGTCCAGGTCAATGCCGGTTACTTCCGTTGCTTCATTTATTGCTTCCATGTCTATTTCCGGGATTCCACCCTTTAATGGTTTTTTCAGTAAACTTATTATTATTATTGCTGCCATACAGGCGAAGTTCTACTTGCTTGCCCTGCTTGCTGTCATTGTAAGCATAATCACCCTGGCATCCTTCCTGAAATTTCAAAAGTATGCATTCTTTGGCAAGGCAGAAAACAGACAGGGTAATACAGTAAAGGAAGTACCGTTTCCCATGGTTTTCAGCATGGTGGTTTTAAGCATTTTATGCTTGGTATTGAGCCTTTTGGCATTCCCTGGCATCAGGGAAATTATGCTGAATCCCATCGCCGGGATACTGACTGAAGTCGGAAAATATTCATCAAACGTACTGAACTTCTGATATGCGAACCATAACCATATTTATATTGTCATTGCTGTTCTGGTTTCTGATAACCTTCAAGCTGACTTTACCGAATCTGATCGTTGGTTCCATGGCGGCACTCATAACAACCCTGATATTTGGCCGGTATTTCCTGCGAAATGTATATAAATTCCTGCAACCTCACCGGTATTTTTGGTTAATGATTTATTTTTTCATTTTTATCTGGGCATGCATAAAAGCCAACCTTGATGTAGCCTACCGCGTCCTGCATCCAGCCATGCCGATAAAACCCGGCATTGTGAAGGTTAAAACAGAGCTGAAATCGGAATTCGCCAGGACTATTCTGGCCAACTCAATTACTATGACACCGGGAACGATTTCTGTTGATATCATCGGTGATTATCTATATATCCATTGGATCTATGTTCGATCAGAAGATCCGGAGGTTTATACCCATATTATTTCAGGACAATTTGAAAAATTCATAAAAAAAATATTCGAATGACTACCTTGCTCAATATTTTGCTTTATACACAGATTGCTTTAAGCGGTGTCTGTTTATACAGGATAATCCGGGGGCCCTCAATTCCAGACAGAATGGTCGGTGTCGATATTTTTGGTATACTGGTTGTAGGCATTTGTGCCATTATTTCTATCCAAACCGAAAGATCATTTATCCTCGATATTGGAATCGCCTGGATCATCCTGAGCTTTATAGGGACATTAACCCTGGCAAAATATCTGAGTGGTAAGAAATTAAATGAATGATATGATAAGTTTAGTTTTTATTGTCATCGGGGTTCTCTTTAACCTGCTTGGCTGCATAGGGATAATCAGGCTTCCTGACGTATACAACAGACTTCAGGCAGCCACTAAATGTGTGACACTCGGAACCTGCAGTATTTTGGTTGGCGTTCTCTTCTATTTCGGACTCAGTGATGCCGGTATTAAAGCTGTTATTGCTATTCCTTTATTGTTCTTTGGATCAACGGTTGCAGCCCATGCATTGATCAGAGGAACTTACCATTTCGGAGTGAAGTTAAGTGATAAAACGGTAAAAGATGATTATAAAGATGCAGTAAAATGAGGTATCCCAAGATTAGAGAAGTTAAAGAGGCTTTGGTCTCTCTTTTTACACCTGCTTATACCACCAGGTTTCCCAAAGAACCTCATGTTCCCTTCGAACGATTCAGAGGGAAACCGGTTGTGGATGACGCCAATTGTGTCGGATGTGAAACCTGTGCCAATGTTTGTCCGCCGAAAGCCATTACATTTCAGGATGACAAGGAAAAGAGGGTAAGGATAATAGCAAGAAATTACGGATTATGCATATTCTGCGGACAATGTGAGGAACATTGCATAACCAAAAAGGGGGTCCAACTTAGCGATAAAATATTTGACCTTGCCGGATTTGACAAAAACAATTTTGTGGAATATCAGGAAAAAGAATTGCTGATATGTAAAAGCTGTGGTGCTGTGATTACCACCAAGGAGCATATTCATTTTATTTATGATAAACTGGGCCCCGCTGCCTATGCTACAATACTCAACTTAAACATCTTGAATGAGCGATTGCAACTAGCAGAAAATGAAGAGGTTTCAGTTGAAATCAAAGATGGCTTGAAAAGAAAAGACATGTTCAATATAATATGTCCGAATTGTCTGAGAAAAGTATTGGTTAAATACATGTAATCGCGTGCCAATTGATTTAATAAGTCTGATCGGTAATGACAAGCGTAAATTATTTGTCGGTATTGGCAACGTGCTGAAGCGTGATGATGGGATAGGGGTTTATATAGCCCGTCGCATTGTGGAAAGCGATACGATAAAAGTATTGATCGTGGAAGCCTCAATTGAAAACTATATTGGAAAGATAAACAGCCTGCCTCACGATGTCCTGATATTAATTGATGCTGTAAATTTCGGACAGAAACCGGGATATTACAGTGTGCTTGCACCGGAAGAGATATTGGATTATACGACCAACACACATAACATATCCATCCCGAAACTGCTCGGTTTTTTTAAGTCAAAGGTGCTGATCCTGGGCATTCAACCCAAATCGGTATCGCTGGGAGAAAAAATCTCGGATCCTATTAGAAAGCAAGCGGACCATATGCTGAAAATGATCAATGAATCCCGTTAACTTTTTTACTGATTTTCATCATTTTACGTTTAGTTTGCCATAACTTTACATAAAATATAGAAAAGAAAAAGGAGGATTGGCCATGACAAAGAACCTTATTTCACTAAAAGTTAAGTGTCCACATTGTAATAAATCACTGATGGACTATACGCATTTTCTTAACGCCAAGCCCAGTATTAAGCTTCATATTGAAGTTAAGGGCATGAGTGGGGCAATTAACCTTTGTTCAAGCTATGGTTGTTATGAAAAGGCTAGCAATATTGAGCTTATCGATAATGAAATTGCCCGGTTATCCTGTCCGTTTTGCAAAAAGGAGCTGCCATCCCATGCAAAATGCTTGGCTTGCGATGCGCCTATTGTAGATTTTAACCTGGAAAAGGGAGGGAGAGTACATGTATGTTCACGTATAGGCTGCAAAAAGCACTATGTCTCCTTCGAAGACATTTATGATACGCTGACTCAGTTCTATAGTGAATATGATGACTATGGGGCCCATGATGCTGATTTCTGATAGGTTTTGAGCCTCAACAGCGCATATATTCCTGGCCCCAAGAAGGGCTACATTCTATATGTATATTATTCAATTATGGAAGCCCGTATGGCCACGACAGGTTTTTCAACCTCTTTAACCTTCATTAACAGGCTATTAACAGTTTTTTTACCTTCAGCGGAAGCAGGGTCAAAGTCTCCTTTAACATTCACCTCAAAGGTGTCAAAAACTACTTTAAGGGCTTTGAGTTTGACAAGATATTCCGCAATTACAGGATCGCTGTCGTAATTCTGCAACATATCCATGAGATTGGCCAGTGAGTATTTCTGGTCCGCCAGCCGTTCAATAACGTTAAAATCACGGGTGGATTTGGCTATGTCAATGGCAATATAGATGGCTTCCGTCCAGCCTCCCAGGATTATCTGTGCGGCCGCACTGTAGCGTTCATTTTCCTTCAGATAGGAATCCGCGGCCATATAAACCTCATTGGCGATAATTATAAGGGAATCTTTATCATTGATATTCCTGTCAAAACGCTTGGCTGTATTTTCAAAGTAATTTGTCGGAATGCCAAGTTCTTCCGCAAGTTTTTGCATGGCATTAAAGAACTTGCCGGCGGTTTCAACCTGCCCGAAAACTTTGGAATAACTCAGATCGACTGCAAAGACGCCAAGATTCAGTGCTTTTTTTGAGCTGGTGGTATAATCCGTAATGTTGTCAGTTGAATTGAGCCGGGCTTCATTGAAAACAGCACCGGCAGCATCAAACAGGGTAGACATTTCAACAGACAGATACATATTGTAAAAGATCGGCAATCCTTCTCCCATGGTATCATATTGACTGATATAGGGCTTGATTTCTTTCAGATCGACGCTGTCAATCCCGGCCAGGCCGGAATCCCTTTTTGATGATTGCTTACAGGTGATGCCAAGCACAATGCAGAGCGCTGCGATGAAACCTATGAGATATGTCCTTTTCATGATGATCTGAATTAATATTCCAAACGATTTTGCTTTTCAGGGCTAAAGCTAGTTATTATTTTATTTTTTTACAACCACTCCCCCTTAATCTTCCCCGTTGTCTTTTTCATAAACTGCACCCGCTCAAAAGCAGCGCTGTTTTCTTCATTCTTCGAAATCAGGCCCCTGAAAGCTTTCAGATCGTCATATCCCTTGGAAGCCATCCATTTTTCAAGGTCCTTACGCAGTACTTCAAGATATGCAGCCCCGTTTTTATAGAGTGTCGAGCAAAGCTGAACAGCTGTTGCCCCGGCCAGGATATTCTTTACCACTCCGGCGTAGTCATGGATGCCGGTTGCCCCGATCAGTTCACATTTAACCTTGCTGGATAACAGGGCTATCCACCGCAAAGCAAGCGTGATCTCTACCGGTGAACTGTATATATTACTGGTGACAACGGTGAGTTTTTCAATATCGATATCAGGTCTGTAATAACGATTAAACATCACGATGCTGTTGATCTCGAGATTGCTTAATTTAAACAGTTCCCGGTATAGGTTGGTGAAGTAATACCCGACTTTTACCGCTATGGGCAGGTTGGTCTCCTTTCTTACCGCACGGACTATATCGAGGTATGTCTCCTCGATCTTATAACCAGTCAGTTTGAGGTCGGTGGGAGGAATGAATATATTCAGTTCAATGCCGTCAGCACCCGCATTTTTAATTTCAGCGGCAAACTTTGGCCACTCGAGGGGGCTGACGCAGTTGATACTGGCAACTACCGGTATTTTTAAAGCTTTTTTTGCTTTTTCGATCATCTTCAGGTATTCCAGGATGCCCTGTTCCTTGGAGAAATTCCCTACATATTCAAGGGCTTCGGGATACCAGAAATACATGTCATCATGCTTCAGTAATGTTTTTTTATCGGCGATGATCTGTTCTTCAAACAATGATTTCAGCACCACAGCTCCGGCACCATGATCGGCAAATTTTTTAACGGATTCAACCGAACCAGTCAATCCCGAGCTGGCCACGATAAACGGGTTATCAACCGGAAGTCCGAGAAATGTAGTTTTTATATTCATAGGAATGGTATATTAAGTTAGAATCAAGAATCAAGACAAAAGCTAAAAGAGCAAAGAACAAAGATAAAAAAAGTGACAAGTGACAAGAAGAAAGAAAACAGAGCAAAGAGCAAATAGCAAAGACAGAACTTTCCCGGGGTGATATTTATTTTTTATACTCCAGGATCTTCTTTTTCAGAAATCCGGCTGCTTCCTCCATATTTTTCCGGGCTTCCGGTGTCATATCTTTCATGAATTCCCATTCATATCCCCTGATATGCAACAGATAGGTTAGCGGCTTTTTATGATACACCTCATGGCAAAGGTTCAGAATGAAAGCCGGCGAAACCGAATGCATGGTGAAATCCACCTTTGCCGATGGCTTAAGCGGCGTATAGGCATATCCTTTTATATCTTCCTGCGAGGCATCGGCAAAGATCACCAGGTCGAAAGCTGATATCCGTGAAGCATCTTCAATGTTAAGCTGGTAATTTGAATCTGTCTGCAGGTGATTCATTTCCTTTTCACGTGCCCATTCCTCAATCTTTTCCGATAACAATACTCCCAGCCCGTCATCCTGCCTTCCCGGATTACCATATCCATATACCAGTATCTTCAGCGGTTCCTTCACATTGTTACTTTGTCTTACGGTCTATCAGATTGTTGTCGGAATCAAACAATGACAGTTCCAGCGGCATTCTCCCCAGCGCATGGGTTGCGCAACTCAGACACGGGTCATAAGCCCTGATGGCAACCTCCACGGCATTCATCATGCCCTCGGTAATTTCCTTTTTCCCGGTCATGACCTTGGTGGCCACCTGGTTTACAGCCTCATTCATGGGCTGATTGTTATTGGTAGTCGACACAATCAGGTTAGCCATTATAATCTGGTCGTTATCATCAATTTTATAATGATGGAAAAGCGTTCCGCGCGGTGCTTCCACCAGTCCGACCCCTTCGTCCCGTTTTGTACCCTTTCTCACCAGTTCGCCTTCCATAAGGTCGGGATCATTCAACAGCATTTTGATTTTTTCAGCCGAGTGCAGAATCTCAATTAACCTTGCCCAGTGGGAATGCATAGGCCTGAGGCTGGGTTTCCCGTTATTATAGGCTTTGAAGGCCTCAAACTCTTTCTGGGCGAGGGGAGTGTCAATAAAATCTGCTGTATTCATACGGGCCAGCGGACCGACCGTATACCAGCCATTCTTTTTCCCGATTTCTTTCAGGTAGGGAAATTTCATGTAGCTCCATGACCCGACTTCTTTATCGATATATTTATAGTACTCCTGGTAATCGACATCGTGCAGAATCTTTTTGCCCTGTGCATCAACAGCACGCAAAACCCCGTGATAAAGGTCCAGTGCACCGTCTTTTCTTATCAGGCTCAGGTAACTTGAAGGGAATTCAATAAAGCTGTCAATAATTTCCTTGTTTTTCTTATGATAATCCTTGAAGAATTCAAGTGCATCCTGTGACCAGCTTATCATTTTATCAATGTTCATATAGTCATCACCTTTTAGCAGGTAATCCCGTTCTTCTTCACTCAGGTGTTTATTGATACCGCCAGGAATCGCTCCGGTGCCATGAATTTTCTTGCCGGCTGTTGCCAGTATCACTTCCTGTCCGTATTTTCTCATCATGATGGCTTGCACAGCCAGGTCTCTGTTAGCAGCAGCAATGCCAATGACATTGCGTTTCATGGGATCGGAATCAATCCCAAACAGCAGGTCGGGTGAGGCCAGGTGAAAGAAATGCAGGGTGTGTGACTGGAATATCTGCCCGTAATGCATCAACCTTCTCATTTTTTCACCGGTGGGTGTCAGATCATTGCCATCTCCGGCTCCTACGATAACATCAAGCGCTTTGGCCGCAGCAAGATGGTGACTCACCGGACAAATTCCGCAAAGGCGTTGCACAAGCACAGGCATTTCCCAATAAGGCCTGCCCTGCACAAATCTTTCAAATCCCCTGAATTCAACAATATGCAATCGTGTCTGTTCAATATTACCCTCATTGTTGAGATGGATCGTAACCTTACCGTGGCCTTCAACACGCGTTACCGGTTCAATCGTTATTTTTTGTCCCATAGTATACTTTGCTTTTCGTTTAATCAAATTTAACAACTTCGTATGGCAGCTTCATTTCATCACCATTGATCAGTGCCACAAGCGCATCCCAGATCAGGTCTGCCCGCGGAGGGCATCCCGGAAGGAAGTAGTCAATCTTCACCACTTCATGGCATGGGAATACTTTATCAAGTAATATAGGCAATTCCGGATCATTGGGGATGATGCGTTCTTCATTGGCGACCACGGTAAGGCTATTCAGATATGCTTCTTCAAGGCATTCGCGAATGGGAATTCCATTGCGCATGGCTGGCAGCCCTCCCATAATGGCGCATTCCCCGACTGAAACAAGGATCTTGCAATGTTCCCTGAAATCTCTCAGAACGTGCACGTTTTCACTGTTGCAACAGCCACCTTCAATAAGTCCGATGTCGCACTTTTTGGTGAATTTCTTAATATCGTCGATGGGTGATTTATTGAATTCCACAAGGTCGAAAAGCTCAAGAATCCTGTCGTCAATATCCAAAATAGACATATGGCATCCAAAACATCCGGCCAGTGATGTCGTTGCTATAATTGGTTTGCTCATGGTTGAAATGAATTAAATTTTTGAAACCTGCATATTCTCTATATCGCTGCCGATCGGCTTCTTATCATATTTGCGTTCGCCGATGGGAATAACAAATCCTTTTTCTTTAACCAGTATGGATCCGACGGGACAAACATCCATGGCTTTCTGCGCCAGTTCATCGGTTAATTGTTTGCCCAATTTGGCATCAATCACCACCTCGACGCTGCTGCTTCGCCTGCGGTAGGCAAAAATGTTCCTGCCTTTTTCATCTTTAATAGACCTGATGCATCGTTTGCACTGGATACAGCGGTTCTGATCCTTGATGATCTTGGGATTAGAACCGTCTACCTTGCGTAAAGGGAACTGGTACGGGAAACGGGGAACCATAACCTGAAAACGATAGGCTAAAGCCTGTAGCTCACACTGGCCGCTCTTTTCACAGGCAGGGCAGAAATGATTGCCTTCAACCATTAATAACTCAACAATTGATTTTCTCAATTCCCTGATATCTTCTACATCATTCTCAATGTTCATGCCTTCTGCCACAGGAGTTGTGCAGGCAGTCATCAGTTTCCCGTTCACCCGGATGGTGCAGATCCTGCATCCGCCCTTAGGTTTAACGCCGGTATAGTTGCAAAGTGTGGGAATATAAATGCCATTTTCTTTTGCGGCTTCAACGATGTATTGCCCCTTGGAGGCCATACATTCAGTTCCTTCTATTGTAAATCGGACAAATTGACTCATGGTTGATTATTTTTAAACATTAGGTACTCTGCCGGTAGCTTTTGCGGATTCCTTTATCACCGAGTTCAGATCAAATCCGCTGTCAAAGCTTTTATTCTTTTGTATCTTTTCTTCATACAGATGCGGAAAATTCTTCAGGCTGGAAAGGATAGGATTGGCTGCAGTCTGTCCAAGGCCACAACGGCTGGCCTTCAGGATCTTGCCCCATGCAACCATGTCATCGATATCCTGCCTTACACCACGTGCGTTTAATATTTTAAGCAGTTTGTTTCTCATCAGCGTAGGCACGATGCGGCAGGTGGAACAGCTTCCACAGGATTCGTCAATAAAAAAGTCCATAAAATTCAATACGATATCATTGAGGATATCCCTGTGTTTGCCAATGATAATCAGCGATCCTCCCGTAGCCAGATCCTCATAGCCCAATATGCGGGTGAATTCATTGGAAGCAATGATTGCACCCGAAGGACCGCCGACCTGAACCGCCTGCACATCATCAATATTGGTACCGACCATATCGAGGATGTCAAGAATCGAAAATCCCCATACTACCTCGTAGACGCCGGAATATTTGCAGTCACCTGAAATGCTCAGCAATTTAGTGCCTGTGGATTCGTTCGTGCCTATTGATTTATACCATTCTCCTCCGTTAAGAATGATCTTAACAACGGAACATAAAGTCTCAACATTATTAACAACCGTGGGCATGTCATGGTATCCTTTCTCAACAGGGAATGGAGGCCTGTCCCTGGGCTCCCCTCGCTTTCCTTCGGCCGATTCAATAAGCGCCGATTCTTCACCACAAACGTATGCACCGGCACCAAACTGAATGCGGATGTCAAAATCAAAGCCCTTCTTGCCCAGGATATTTTTGCCCAGATAATGAGCATCTCTAGCCTGCTGCAGAATGCTTTCGAGATGCTGCTCAAGGTACTTATACTCAAAACGTACATATACAATACCTTCACTTGCTCCAACGGCATATCCAGCTATGACCATTCCTTCAAAAAGCAGGCGTGCACGCTGGGTGAGTATAACCCGGTCTTTGAACGTCCCAGGCTCACCTTCATCAGCATTGCAGAAAATGTATTTTTTTTCCCCCGCAGCGTTGCGGCAGAACTCCCATTTCAAACCCGTGGGAAAACCTGCCCCGCCTCGTCCGCGCATATTGGATTTTTTGACTTCATCAATAACCTCTTCAGGTTTCATTTTAATGATCTTCTCAATGACCTGCCCGGCTTTAAATGTACGTTCAAGAACAGGGCCGATCTTGCGGATATTGTTCGATACTACCGAACGGACCAGATCCGAACGGTTTTCGCCGTCTCCCCAGTCCTGAACGTTCATTTCGCTGATTTCTTTTCCTTCCTTAATATCACGGACAATTTCTTTGACACGAAAGGGTGTTAACCGGTTGAAAATACGATTGTTGATAATAGCTGCCGGCTCCTGGTCATTCATGCCGATACAGGATGTCTCAAACAATCCGGCCCGCCCGTCGGGCGTTACTTCACCAAATTTTATCCCGAGTTCCTTCTGAAAGGTTGCAGCTACCTCATCCCGCCCCATCATGTTGGCAACCGCACTGTTATTTAAATAAATGGAATATTTGCCTGTGGGTTTCGGGGAAAAGAAATGGTAGAATGACAGGGTCTGCTCTACATCAACCTCTGACATTCCATACTCTTCAGCGATCTGCGCGACAGCCTCCTTCGAGATATAACCATTTTGCTGCTGAATGTCGATAAGAACATCCATTAACCGGAATTTATCATTGCCATATTTTTCAATGGTCTTCTTAACCGCTGCTTTCATGTTGTATATGATTAGTTCTTAATGATTTATCCTGATCTTTTTTGCGGTACATTTGTGAATTGATTCACAACTAAAGTATAATAGAAAATTTATATAAACAAGAACTTTTGGAAATTTAGCCTGAATTTATGATCAGCTTTTACGGTTCGGCATCTGTATAATATTGACTGGCAATTTTATATCAAATGATGCAGGGATGCTATATTACCCTTACACAAAGAACACGTAAACAGCGATCGATGATACAGCATGGAAGTTTATGAAAACGGAAAAACCCCGACAAGATTCACAGCATGATTATGATGCTAGAAATCACCATCCCGGGCGCCGTAATCATAATCATGGTAAAACCTGGTAAGGGTATCATAAATGTCTTCAAAGGAAACAAAATGCTTTTTACAACCAATCCGTGAGCACACATGAACTTTACCGCCTTTGTCAAGAGAAAAATCAACCACGGGAGCATTGCAGGTTTCACACAAATGCGCACCGTGCATGTCTTTCTTACAATGGGGGCAGGTAAACTTTGCTATTTCACCGTCGGGAAGCGGAATGCTACTTTGCCTGTCATAACAGTCAAAAGTTGAACACATGTTGATTGACCCCTGCTGGCCTCCAAATTCAACGCGCAGTTTGATGCTGGGTTTTGTATTTAAAAAAAGTGTATGGTCCATCAGTGATTTTTTACAATGGGGACAAATCACCTTCAAAGAGATAAGATTTTTTGCCATGGCATGTCCTCCTTATATAAAGGAATTTGTTGTGCAAGTTACGACAAATCGCTATATAAATTAAGTAGCTAAATTGAAGGTTAGTGATTGGTAGCTAGTTGTCAGTAATTATGGATTTACGATTTAAGATTTATGAAGTATGAAATAAGAATGACTTACAGATTGCAAACTGCATGATTTTCCCGAATATTGAATACTGATTACCGGTTACCCTTTCCCAACTGAATTTTCACAAAGAAAGAATTTCATCACTTTTTGTTGACCGATCCTGCACTGGAAGTGCTGATATTCTTCAAACGCGGTTCTCCCTTGTAATCAATATCCCCTGCACTGCTGCTTTTAAAGCTGGCCTCTTCCGTAATAAAAACCCTGGCATTCCCCGCACTTGAAACCGTTATTTCCCCCACTTTGGCTTCCAGTTCAAATGCATTCAGATCACCGGCACTGCTCAGATCAGCTTTGAAGAAATTGGCTTTGCCCGAAAGCCTTGCACTACCGGCGCTGCTGATATCAATCTCCACCCTGTCGGCCTCCAATGCCAGGGTGAGGTTACCGGCACTGCTCATTCCAATATCCAGCGCATCGGTCACCAGCGTATTACCGCTTTTGATATCACCCGCGCTGGAGATATCTATTTCATTGAGCTTTTTAAAATTAACGTATACTTTCTTTTCTTTTGCGCTACGGATGTTTTTATTGCTGTATATTTTCAGTTCATTGTTCACCACTTCGGTTTTGATCCAGTCGATCAGGTTCTCATCGGCTTCAACCGTAATCCCTATTTTATCGGATTGCGTTATGATCACATCGATGCCCGTGGCTACTTTAAGGCTTGAAAAATCCGTAACGTTGCGTTCTTCCTTTACTACATTTCCGTTACCTGCGATAGTATCAATATTATCAATATAACAACTCCCTGCCAGCGATGAAAGGAGGGCAATCGTAAGGATGTGTGATAGTGTTTTCATAAAGTTATATTTTGGTTAATGACGTTGGTTTGCTTACAATGCTGCAAAGGGTATATCAGAAATCAAATACTACCGATTGTTTCAGATCGGGATGAAGGCTTTTGGCGACCGGACAGGTAAGGCAGGCAAGCTCAATGATTTTTTTCTGTTCTTCCGTGTAGTTGTTTTTCGGGAAATGCAATTCAACAACCACTTCGGCAACCCGGCGCGGATCAGAAGCCATGATCTTGGTGATCTCAATCCGGGTACCTTCTATTGAAAATCCGTGTTCCTGCGCTCTCATCCCGGCAATGGTGATCATGCAGCTTCCGAGCGATGTTGCCAGGAGATCCGTGGGCGAAAAAGCCTCACCGCGCCCTTTGTTATCGACCGGGGCGTCGGTGACCAGTGTGTCCCCGGATGCCAGATGCCGGGCTTTTGTCCTTAATTCGCCAAGGTATTCGGTGTGGATGGTGGCCATTTCACTTTTATTTTATGGGCGATGCAATTTACAAAAAGAATTTCGAACCAGGAATATCGGATGGTAAATATAACACATCGTGGAAATGGATGTTCATAACAGAACCAGGAATCAAAAACCAGGAATCAGGAGCAAAGACAATGAGAACAAGGAACAAAGATAAACAGAACAAAGAAAAGAGAGTGACCAGTGACAAGTTAAATACTTTTTGTATTTTCGACAAAACCAAAACTATTTGATTTTATGAAACACACTTTTCTTTTATTTGTCCTGGCACTTTTGCAGCCTGCGTGCATCGCACAGCAAGCAGATACAATCAAATTACCAGATCCTGTTAAACAGGGAGGAAAACCGCTTATGACCATACTCAATGACCGGCATTCAACCCGAAGCTATCTGGAGAAGGAGCTTACCCTCCGGCAATTGGCCGACATGCTGTGGGCCGCAAACGGCATCAACAGGCCTGACGGCAGGCGAACCGCACCCTCAGCGCGCAACAAACAGGAAATTGATATATACATCACCACGGCCAACGGTGTTTTTATATATGATGCGGCGAAAAACGCTCTTATATGCATCTCCGGGGATGATATCCGGGAAAAAACCGGCAGCCAGCCCTGGGTGAAAACTGCAGCCGTGAATATTCTGTATGTTTGCGATAAAAGCAGGGCGGCCTCCCAGGATGAAAAGGGCATGCTGGTAAACGCCGGCTTCACTGCCGGTGCCTGTGCACAGAACGTTTATTTATACTGTGCCTCTGAGGGTCTTGGCAGCGTGGTCCGCGGATTATTCAATGCCGATGAACTGAAGGGACTTTTGAAGCTTAACGAACAGCAGGTTATCATCATGGCGCAGACAGTGGGATGGACAAAACCTGTTGAACCCTAAACAGACAGGTCACAGTCGACAGTACATGATTTACGGCATCATTTTTATTATTCATTGTTAATGGCAAGAATTATGTCTGCCGGGTCAAATGCATAATGCATCAAAGGTCCTCCAAGCTAAAAAATTCAGAATTCAGTGAATGGAATAACTTAAGCTTAATATAAATGCATTTGTAAATAAATTTTTTCTGCGTAAAATACCTAATCCTCTTTGATATTTAATATCCAGAAAAATAAAATGTTTTCGAAAAACCTGAAAAGAAGAGCCGGTTCCGATACTAAAACCAAAATCAGTATGGTTTAAAGGATTCTCAAGGCTTGCTCCCGTTGTATCACTCCATAAAATTCCACCCGGGGTTTTATTTTGACACAAATAATCGGTTTTAAAAAACCAGTTCACAAAGCAACCCGCATGCATTACAGGCCTGATTTTTCCTTTCGGGAATTCATATCGGATCAGACCTGAATTATTAAATGCATTTTGTGTTACAGAAATTACCTTGTTACGGGTTTGGGAATATGAGCCATATTTGCTTTCAAACCAGATTTTATAGATATTGTCAGTTTCCAGGCTCCATTTATGATAGCTTGCTTCATATTGAAAATAGAGCCTTTCATTTAAATTGGGCATACTGAATTTCATAAAAAAGCCCGGAGACGGGTACATATAATGGTTGAAATCGCTGTTGGAGAATTCCAGGTAATCAACAGACACATTATCATTAGCGGAAATGGTAATATAATTAACACCAATCATAGGACCAAAGGTAAAGCTTACCCCGGGCAGTGTTTTTTCATATATAATGCATTCCCTGTCAAAGCATACTTCTTCATGGTATTCATTGGCAATTTTGATCAATGACCGATGATTAAGAGATATATTATCAACCCTCTTCATGATTTCAGGACTTTCACGGAAAACACTTTTTAAAATCCCGATATACCTGTTGGATACCTGTAAATATGGCTTATTGTTTATCAGAACCTCGACCTGTTCCTTTTTTAAAGGCATTAACCGCCCTTCACTGTCTTCAATCAGATATTGCTCTCCGACAGCATCCCGATAATAGAATACATCCACTATGCCATCGATCAGGTATTCAAGGAAAAGCAATTCCTCCCGCTCATCCGTGTTTATACTTCTCGAGATATAATATTTGCTGTCCTTAAACCGATAGGCTTTCAACTGGTCCGGCGTGTATTCAATTGGTTCGGCTTCCGCATTGGTTTTATATACACATCTTTTCGCATTTGCTTTATTGCCCTTATAATCAATCAGCCCATAAACTGTATCCACGGCATTTGTAATAACATATCCACTCCTGAAATCTGATTGAGCGCATAGTTCAAAAAAGATAAGGAATGCAGGCAGGATAATGAAAACTTTTTGTTTCATAAAACGGAAGCACATTGAAGATTTTCAATAACTGCATTGAAACTGTTGAAAATCAAATATAGTTATTCCGTATCAATTCATGAATTTTAAAATAAATATTGATCGTGAAAAAATTATACTGATGGTTGCATTGTAGGATTAATGTCAAGGTTCACTATGACTTTTTCATTATGTGTTTTATTTACTTATCGTTAATAACAGGCTTTTCTGCATACAATATGCCCGGACCTCATTGACGGTTTTCTGGTCGGGCAAGCCCAGATTTCCGTGAGGATCTCCCCAGATGTTTTCAAGCCATTTTTCACTGATCCAGAAAATATTTTCATTTTCCGGAATTTTGTCCAGCAGCATTTTAAGAGAATCCATACCATGAACTATAATGCTGTTTCCCGTCACCTCTTCGTATGATTTTAGCCTGTTTGTTCCCCCCAGGAGGGAATAATTCCAGTCATTGCCATTGGGCCAGCTGTATAATTCCCAGCCTTTCATCGAATGTTCAAGCGTCAGCGTGTCAAAATTGATCCGGGTAACCGGCTTGAATTCATTGTCAGTATCTTTCGAACATCCGTTGAAATTGAAGGAGGCCACAATGATGAACAGGATTGATAAACTCCACGAAGTTTTCATAGCTGATGATTTGGTTTTGTTTATAGAGATGTTAATTTGTCCTGCCTGGTTGCGCCACCCCTGATTTTTTTTATGCCTTTACCGGCCATGATTCAGCAATGTTTGTAACACATTGTAACAAATTTGAAATAAAAATTTAATAATTAGTTAACGGAAAATTAACTAACTTCATTCAGAATTCTTAACTATTTTTTTATGAAATACAAAGCTATTCGTAATAAGATTAATGCTTCCGTCAATCTACTCAGGTCAGTGCAAAAGAAGGGCAAGGCTTTAAAAGCCGGGGGAACAAAAACGCAGTTAAAAGAACTGAACGCCGAACTTGAAAAAGTCATCGGCATTCAAAAGGAAATGCAAAAGCTGAAGAATGAACTGAAAGCAAGGAAAAAGGAATTAGGGACCCTGGTCAAAAAACTGGCCAAGGACTTAAAGAAAGCAAAAAAAGCTCAAAAAAAGAGTAAAA
>Ga0105095_10000381_pt1 | contig 21212 bp, 18 predicted proteins | sample PPLLak2March2015_2_FD_79180 | JGI IMG/M metagenome (GOLD analysis project Ga0105095, IMG submission 79180) | Freshwater sediment microbial communities from Prairie Pothole Lake near Jamestown, North Dakota, USA - PPLs Lake P8 Core (3) Depth... | ecosystem: Environmental > Aquatic > Freshwater >...
GGACAGGAGGAGGCGGGTCGGCTCAGGCGGCTTTCTTCTTGCCGGCCATGGCGCCAGTAGTGTTGGCCACGGTGGCTTCGGTCATGTCCACGACCTGCTTGCCAGCCTTGGCGATGACGTCGTAGGCCTGGTTGGTGGCGCTCATCGCCTGCTTCATGGCGGCGAAGGCGAACTCGGAGCCCGACGGGGCCGACTTGGCAGCCTTGTCCAGCGCGGTGGCCAGGTTTTTGTTGATCTCGGCGACTTCGGCTTCGACGGCCTTGGTCATCTCGCCGTGGCTCTCGGTCGCCCACGCCTGAACGGCGCGCATATAACCCATCAGCTTCTCGGCGTTGGCCTGGGAGAACCCGGTCTGCAGGGAGGAGAGCTCCTGGACGTCCTTGGCGGCGGCGAGCGCGCGGAATTGCTTCACGGCTTCGCCGCTGGCAGCCTTGGCGCTCTTGATATTCAGGTCAAGCCACTGCTCCGCGGCGTTGGCGGTGGCATCGGCGAACTTCAGCATGCTGTCCAGCTGGGCTTTCTGGAAGGCGCTCACGTCTTCGGGTACGGCAAACATCATAGTCGGGGTCTCCTGCAGGGGGTTGACAGAACGGGGCTGGGGGGTGTTGCTGCACTGCACAATTGACGCATTCTACGCAACTGTGCTGCTTTGTCAACCCTTTTTGCGGCGCAGTAGCTGCAGAGCTGCAGGAATGCGAAGGGGGCGCCTTCAGGCGCCCCCCTCATCATTTCCCGGGCTTTGCCAACGGCGGGCTTGCCACACGCTGCCCTTGGTCAGCATTTCGCCCGATTGTTCTCCTCAGGCTTTCCTTAGCGCGCCTTCGCGTCCTCGGCGGTGAAAGGTCTGCCGGAAGCGCGGAGCGCTTCGCAACTAGATACGCTCGAAGACCGCCGCGATCCCCTGTCCGCCGCCGATGCACATCGTGACCAGCGCATAGCGTCCGCCGATGCGGTGCAGCTCGTAGATCGCCTTCACGGTGAGGATGCTGCCGGTAGCGCCGATCGGATGACCCAGCGCGATGGCGCCGCCGTTCGGGTTGACCTTCTTCAGGTCGAAGCCGAGGTCCTTGGCCACGGCGCAGGCCTGGGCGGCGAAGGCTTCGTTGGACTCGATGACGTCCAGGTCCTGGACGCGCAGCCCGGAGCGCTCGAGGACTTTTTTCACCGCCGGTACCGGGCCGATGCCCATGTACTTGGGATCGACACCGGCATGAGCATAGGCCACCAGACGGGCCATCGGCTTCAGGCCCTTGCGCTGCGCCGCCTTGCCCTCCATCAGCACGACCGCGGAGGCACCGTCATTGATGCCACTGGCGTTGCCCGCAGTGACCGAGCCGTCCTTTTGGAACACCGTGCGCAGCTTGGCCATGCCTTCCATGCTCGCATCCGCGCGCGGATGCTCGTCGGTGTCGAACATGACCGGGCCCTTCTTGCTCTTGAGCTCGATGGGCAGGATCTGCTCCTTGAAATACCCCTTCTGCGCGGCGTTGACCGCGCGCTTGTTGCTTTCCACCGCCATCTCGTCCTGCTGCTGGCGCGTGATGCCCCACTTGGCCGCCACATTCTCCGCGGTGATGCCCATGTGCACGGTGTCGAACGGGTCGGTGAGCGCGCCGACCATCATGTCCATGACTTCGGCATTGCCCATGCGCGCGCCCCAGCGCTCGGTGGGGAGCACGTAGGCGCCGCGGCTCATCGACTCGACGCCGCCACCTACCGCCACGTCGGCATCGCCCAGCTTGATGGTCTGGGCGGCGGAGACGATCGCCTGCAGGCCGCTGCCGCACAGGCGGTTGAGAGTCAGCGCGGGCGTTTCCTTCGGCAGGCCGGCGTTGATGGTCGCCACGCGCGAGATGTACATGTCCTTGGGCTCGGTGTGGATGACGTTGCCGAGCACGACGTGGCCGACTTCGTCGGGCGCGATCTTCGCGCGAGCTACGGCTTCCTTCACCACGCGCGCCGCCAGATCGGAGGGTGGGATGTCTTTCAGGCTGCCGCCGTAGTCGCCGATTGCCGTGCGCACGCCACTGAGCACCACTACTTCGCGTCCGTTGTCCATGGAATTCCTCCTTGTCTCGAGGGACCTGTCTGTGGGGTTGGATACAAGCAACGTTACAGTATAGCGCGATTGATGCGGCGCAGCAGATAGGCTGCGAAAGACAAAGCCAAGCTCTCACCGCCAAGGACGCAAAGGACGCCAAGGAAGACACCTGATTGCGGATTCGCTACAGGACATCGGATCGGCGAGGCCGAAAGAGAGCACTCGCGACGGTGGTCCACGCCCGGCGCGGTGTGGTCGCTGTGCCTCCAAAACGACCCCCGTAAGCCGCTTCTGCAGTTCCTTGGCGTCCTTTGCGTCCTTGGCGGTGAGACCTTTTGGTCCGCAGGTTCAGTCGTCCGACTGCCGGAAGCGATCCAACTGCCGCCGCGTGCGCTTGGTCGGGCGCCCGCGGATGAAAGTAGTTGACTCGGCCGCGACACGGGTGAGCTTGGCCTCTTCGCGCTTGCGCTTGCTCTCATCGGTCTCCGCGTAGAGCTTAGCCGCCTCGGTCGCCGGTCCTCGGCGGTCCGACAGTGTCTGCACGCGCACGGTGTAGTCCGCCCCCGGCACGCGAATCAGCAGCTCGTCGCCCGCTTTGAGAGCCTTGGCCGGCTTCACCCGCGCGCCGTTCACCAGCACCTTGCCGCTGTCGACGGCGTTCGCGGCGATGCAGCGGGTCTTGTAAAACCGCGCGGCCCACAGCCACTTGTCCACTCGGAGCTTGTCGTCCTGGTCGCTCATGGCAAAGCGATATTAACCGCCAAGGCGCCAAGGATGCCAAGAAAACCAGAATCTGAACCATGGGGGACACGGAGGACACGGAGGAACCCAAGACGATGTCGGGACGTGACGTTTCGCCGGGCGGAAACTTGCAGGCGTCGATTACCAGCATGTCGAGCAGCTTCAGACCTCATGTTGATCATGCAAGAGCGGTGCAATACCGATCTTGTGGCTCGAGCGAGCAAAGTCCCGGGCGGAAGTTGAGGATCAGTCTTCCTCCGTGTCCTCCGTGGTTCAAGCATTGCGCGCGCGCACCATCCACACACCCACGGCTGCGACGGCGAAACCCGTTAGCGCCAGCGCCCCGAGCCGCTCATCGAAGATGAAGAAGGCGATCACTGCCGTGCTGGCGGGCACGAGATAGAGCAGGCTCGACACGCGCGCGGCCTCGCCGTGACGGATCAGCGCGTAGAGCAGAGTGATCGCGCCGAAGGACATGACGAAGACGAGCCAGGACAGGGCGAGCAGGAACTGCGGCGACCAGCGCACCTGCATAGTTTCGGTGGCGAGCGCGAAGGGCAGCAGCACAAGGCCGGCCGCGGCGAACTGGATCACGCCGCCGCTGCGGATATCCATGTGGGCGCAGAAGCGCTTCTGGTACAACGTGCCGGCGGTCAGGCTGAACAGCGCCAGGAAAGCCAGCGCCAGGCCGGCCCAGTTCGAGCTCTGGAGGGTTACCTTGTCGAGGATCACCATCCAGCAGCCCACCAGCCCGAGCGCAACGCCGCTCCACTGGCGTGCGGTGATGTGCTCGTTAAGGAGCGGGCCGGCGGCAGTCGCGGTCAGTACCGGCTGCAGCCCGGCGATCATGGCAGCGATGCCTGCGGGCAGGCCCTCGTGGATCGCGCCGAAAACGCCGCCCAGGTAACCCGCGTGCACGAGCACGCCGCCTGCCGCGTAGTGCAGGGCCTGGCGCGGCGTGTGCGGCCAGGGGGCGCGCACGAGCAGGGCTACCGGCAGCAGGATTGCCAGCACCAGCGCGAAGCGCAGCAGCAGAAAGGTCAGCGGCTCGGCGTAGGGCAGGCCGTACTTGGCGCCGATGAACCCGGTGCTCCAAAGCAGGACGAATGCGCCCGGCGCGGCGGCGATCCAGCCTGGAGCTTGCACCGTCGCGCTTCGCGCCGTATTCAATTGCAACCCCTCAACGCCAAGGCCAAATACGGCTGAACCACGCTGAACACGGTGGACACGGAGGAGGAACGAGGGCTGCTGTCTAAACGGGCGGTCTTAGCGGGGCGGAACTGAGGGGGCACCGATTGGCGCTGTACTGAACAACCGCCATCCTCATTAACCCAATGCTCAAACCAGAGCCGAGGCGGAACAGTGCCAGCATCCTCGAGCCGGGAACCAAGCTCGCAGGCTACTCGGGACCAGGTTTTCCTCCGTGTCCACCGCGTCCTCCGTGGTTCAGAGGTTCTAATGCCGAGTGCTTGCGGCGGGAGTAACCACCTCGGCAGCGAAGATCTGCTCGGCGTCGACCGCGTCCAGCGCGTAGCGCTTGTTGCAGAACTCGCAGTTCACGTCCACCTCGCCCTGCTCGGCGACGATCGAGCGGACCTCGGCGCGCCCCAGCAGGCGCAGCATGCTGACCACCCGGTCGCGCGAGCAGGAGCAGCGGAAGCTCACGATGCGCGCATCGAACACGCGCACGTCTTCTTCGTGGAACAGCCGGTGGATGATCTGGCGCGCGGGCAGGTTGAGCAGCTCGCGATCGGTGACGGTCTCGCTCAGTGCGACGGCACGGTTCCAGGCATCGGGGTCGCTGCCATCCGGCCCCGGCACGCGCTGCAGCAGCATGCCGGCTGCCTGGTTGCCGTCCGCGCCCAGCCACAGGCGTGTCTCCAGCTGCTCGGAGGCGGCCATGTAGTGCTCGAGAACCTGCGAGACGCTGTCGCCCGCCAGCTCGACGATGCCCTGATAGGTCTGCTTGCCGTCGCTCGGCGCGATGGTTATGGCGAAGCGTCCGTCGCCGACCAGCTCGCGGAAGGTACCCGTAGGCAGCTCGCCGTCCCACTTGGCGGTGGCGCGCATGGTCTGCTCGCTGGTGCACTCCACGACGATCAGTTTGACCGTTCCGCTGCCCTGCATCTGCAGGATCAGTGAGCCATCGAACTTGAGCGTCGCCGATAGAAGCGCGGCGGCTGCCATCAGCTCGCCCAGCACCGCGCGCAGCGGCTGGGGGTAGTCGTGGCGCTCGAGCACGGCGCGCCAGGTGGCGTCCAGGTGCACGATCTCGCCGCGCACGGGCACGCCCTCGAAGATGAAGCGTTGCAAGGAGTCGGTCATGGTCGATCCAGATCGTTTCTCACCACAGAGGCACAGAGACACAGAGAACGAACAGCGGTGGCAAGAGGCGTTGTGCGGGCTGAGTGCTGGTCTATTTGGTTGGAAGGACTGAGATTCGCGCAGATTCCGTCTCGCCTTGACGGAGGGGGCAGGTTAGGAGCACTGCCGAGCTAGTCATCATGGGTCCGCCACCTCAAGGCCTTTATATCGGTACACGAAGGACGAAAAACAAGCTCTGTGCCTCTGTGTCTCTGTGGTTCAAGCGGTTCCAAGCTCAGCCGCGCTCGCGCAAGACCCGCCGCTGGATCTTGCCGGTGGTGGTCATGGGCAGCTCGTCCATGAACTCGATCTCCTTCGGGCATTGGTAGGGCGCCAGGCGCCCGCGCACGTGGGCCTGGATCTCGATGGCGAGCGCCTCGGAAGGCGGTACGCCGGCCCGCAACACGATGCATGCCTTGATGCGCGAGCCGCGTTCCTCGTCGGGCACCCCGACCACCGCGGCGTTGGCCACCGCGGGATGCTTGAGCAGGCAATCCTCGATCTCCGCCGGGCCGATCCGGTAGCCGGCGCTCTTGATCACGTCGTCGGTGCGGCCCTTGTACCAGTAAAAGCCCGCATCGTCGTGCAGGGCCAGATCGCCGGTGCGTCCCCAGCCGCGCACGAACTTCCCCTGGGTGGCCTGCGGGTTGTTCCAGTACTCGAGGAACACGACCGGGTCGCCCTCGCGCCACACGGCGATCTCGCCGATGTCGCCCGGCCCGACCTCCTCGCCGGCATCGTCCAGAAGGGTGACGCGGTGCCCGGGGTAGGGCCGGCCCATAGCGCCGGCCCTGGGTGCGAACAAAGCGGCACAGCCGCCGATAACGTAATTCATTTCTGTCTGGCCGAAGATCTCGTTGATGGTCACGCCGAGCTCGCTGCGCGCCCACTCCATAACCGCGTCACCCACCGCCTCGCCGCCGCTCATCAGGCTGCGCAACGCGAGGTCGAAGCGCGCGCGCGGCCCGGGCACCTCCTTGAGCATCATCTTGAGCGCTGTGGGGAACAGGAAGGCGTTGCGCACGCCGTACTTCTCCAGCAGATGGAACGCGCGCTCCGGCTCGAACCGGCCGCGATAGGCGAGGATAGGCAGGCCGAAATGCATGGTCGGCAGCAACGCGTCGAATAGTCCACCGGTCCAGGCCCAGTCTGCCGGCGACCAGAACATGTCGCCCGGCCGAGGGAAGAAGTCGTGCGAGCAGACGAAGCCGGGCAGGTTGCCCAGCAGCGCGCGGTGCGGGATCAGGGCGCCCTTGGGCGCGCCGGTGGTGCCGCTCGTGTAGATGATCAGCGCCGGATCGTCGGCGCCGGTGTCCACCGGCTCGAAGCGCGCGCTGGCGCGCGCGAGCAGGTGGTCCCAGACGTGCACGCCGTTTTCGCGGGCCCCTGCTACGCCAATCACCTGCTCGAGACCGCCGACCTCGCTGCGCGCGCTCCACAGTCTGGGCAGGGTGTCGAGATCCACAATCGCCACTTTGGCGCCCGAATCGCGCAGGCGGTAGGCGAGTGCGTCCGGGCCAAACAGATGCGACAGCGGCACCGCGATGCTGCCCAACTGGAAGATGGCGATATAGGCGATGGCGGTCTCAGGCCTCTGCGGCAGCAAAAGCGCGACGCGGTCGAGCGCACCCACCCCCAGCGCCCGCAGGGCGTTGGACAGGCGGTTGGCGCGGGTCTGCAGGTCCCAGTAGGAGAAGGCGGCGGTGGTCCCGCTCTCGTCCTCGAAATACAGTGCGAAGCGCTCGCGAGCGCTGGCGTGCCGGCCGCAGCAATCCCAGGCGATGTTGTAGCGGGCCGGCACCTCCCAGCGGAAGCCGCCGTGCAGCTCCTCGTAGCTTGCCGCCCGGTGCATGGTGTCGACGGTGAAGGCGCCTGTGGGGGTCATGCCATGAGCTGGATCCTGAGCTAGCCGAGAAGGGGCTCGCAAGAGGCCGAAGCCTCGTAGGGCGGATTGGCAAAGCGTAACCCGCCGGATGCTTATAACCTGCGGCGCAATACGCGCCGCTATTGCGCTCGACGCTTGTAACCATGCCTCCGCCGTCGGTCGAATCGCGACTGCCGCGAACGGGGCGTCGTGCAGTGGGGTTCGTTCGTGTCTTCGTCCCTTGGTGGTGAGCTATTTGTTCTGCCTCAACCCCGCCGGTACAGCCGGAACAGCTCGCGCCGGTCGCCCGGGCGGGTGCCTTCCCAGAACTGCTGCCACTGCGGGCCGGGCTGGTAGATGCCTGAACGCATCCCTTGCACCAGCAGGATGTCGCAGTCGCGGCGGCGCGAGGGCACCTCTTGGCGGTACGTGACTATCCCCGCGAAGTACTCGAACAGCGCGCGCTGCGCCTCCCCCAGGTTCTGCGAGGAGATGCACTCGTAGCCAGGCGGGAGTTGGCGGACCACCTCGATCACCAGGGGGCGGTAGCTGTTGCGGCTGTCGGCATACTCCCAGAAGAAGATGGTGAGCAGGCTCCAGACCATCGTCACGCCTGTGGCCCAGGCCACCACCGGTCGCTCGGTGCTGCGCCTGAGCCGCATCAGCACCCAGATGAAGAAGGCCGTGTAGGCCACCGACAGCGCGAACTTGAACAGGTCGAACTCCGGAACATATGCCGGTCGCATACGCAGGAGGTGCCGGTGGGCCGGGCCGGGGATGCCCAGATCCAGCGCAGACCAGTAGAACCATCCGAGCAGCAGGAAGAACACGAAGAACAGGATGGAGAACCACCAGAAGCCGTGGGCCGCGCCGCGTCGCAGGGACAGCAGGCCCGGTACCGCAAGGAGCGCGAAAGGCACCAGCATGGGCTTGGCGTAGAGCTCGCGCGCGTCGGCCGACAGGGACAGGACGGTAACGATTACCACGAGGGCCGTGACCGGCAGGATCAGGCCGGGATCCGTGCGAATCTCGCGGCGCCCGCGCCACAGGGCCCACGCCGCGAGCGGCCAGGCCGGGAAGGCATACCAGGGTAGCACTGCCAAGTAGTAGCCCGGCTTGCCTTCGGGGCCGAGGTTGCTCTCGCCCAGGAACCGGTCGAAGTTGTTGACCCAGAACCAGTCGTGGAACAGCTCGGGCGAGCGCTGATACAGTGCAATAGGCCAGATCAGCAGCCATGGCAGGCTTGCTACCAGTGCCACCGCCAGCGTGCCGAGGTAGCGCCGGGTGCGCCAGGGCGGGGAGATCGCCGGCAGCGCCAGCGCGATGATCCCGAGGCAGCCTGGCACCAGCAGGCCCTTGGACAGGAACCCCAAACCCACGCCGGTGCCCAGCCAGAGCCCGCCCAGCACGGGCCGGCGCAGGCACAGCACCAGCCCGTAGATGGCCAGCGCGAAGCCTGCGAGCTGGGCGATATCGGTGATCATGAGATGCCCCCGATCCACCAGGCCGATGCAGCCCATCAGCACCAACACGGCCAGCCAGCCTTTGCCGGCCGAGTACAGCTCGCGTGCGCTCAGGCCGACCACCAGGAAGGTGAGCGCCATATAGAACGCCGTGGCCATGCGCGCGCCGTCGTGCAGCGGCAGCCAGGCCTGGAAGATGTGAGCAAAGAAGGCCGCCGTGAGGAAGAAGATCGGCGGCTTCTCCATGAAGGGCTCCCCGGCCAGGGTGGGCACTACCCAGTCCCCGGTCTGCAGGATATGGTAGACCAGCCCGAAGCCGTAGGCTTCGTCCGGCTTCCAGGGATCGCGCCCGATCAGACCCGGAAAGATCCACAGGGCGCACAGGACGATGGTGAAGAGCAGCGAGTGGCGCAGGATGATGTCGCGCTCACGCTGCGCTATGCCATCGCGGGATTGGGACATCACCGGCACGGGTCGTCGTCGGGTCGAGATTCGGTCGGCGCGCATCGTCGGCAGGGGGCCGGCGAGCGAGGGTTTGCGGCCCCGGCGTGCAGCCCGACCGAGGTCCGGCTCCGCTCGATCCGCCATGCCTGCGTCCCCCAGCCACACTGGGGAGCGCTTGCGGCGGGTTTGCTCAACAGCCTGTCACGCGCGGAAATCAACGTAGCAGTGTAACGGCACCCGTTCCGGGGCGGAAGCGGAGCACGGTATCCGCCTTGTGAAAGCGGGTGCTGAGGATGCGCCGCGCCAAACAGAAAAGGCAGCCTACAGGCTGCCTTTTGTTCCGGGAGCGGGACGAGCCGTCAAGCCGAGGTGGTCTTGCTGGCCGGTGCTGCGGCCTTCGCCCCGGACTTGGCGTAGCGCTGGCGGAACTTCTCCACCCGTCCAGCGGTGTCGAGGATCTTCTGCTTGCCGGTGTAGAACGGGTGGCAGGCCGAGCACACCTCGACGTGCAACTCGCGTCCCAGCGTCGAGCGGGTCTTGAACGTGTTCCCGCAGCTGCAGATGACGGTGATCTCGCCGTATTTCGGATGGATCTTCTCTTTCATGGCTGCTGCTCCTTACGTTTCCCGGCTACGTGGCGGCCGGGGGATCGTGGAAAAGGGCGGGAGTATACGCCTAAACGGCAGGCACGAGGCACGAGGCGCGAGACTCTAAGACCCAGAGCGCTTGCGCGCTTCCCGACTGCTGCACCAAAGTATGGGCGCTGCCCCGGACTTACCAGCCTCTTGCGCCTCGAGCCTCGCGCCTGCTTCTACCCCCGCTTCATGCTGTCGAAGAACTCGGCGTTGCTCTTCGTCGCCTTGACTTTGTCGGTGAGAAACTCGGTAGCTTCCAAATCATCCATCGGATACAGCAGCTTGCGCAGGATCCACACCTTCTGCAGCACGTCCGGGCGCAGCAGCAACTCCTCACGGCGGGTGCCGGAGCGGTTGACGTTGATGGAGGGGTAGATGCGCTTCTCGGCCATGCGGCGGTCGAGATGGATCTCCATGTTGCCGGTGCCTTTGAACTCCTCGTAGATCACGTCGTCCATCCGGCTGCCGGTGTCGATCAACGCGGTGGCCAGGATGGTCAGCGACCCCCCCTCTTCGATGTTGCGGGCGGCGCCGAAAAAGCGCTTCGGCCGCTGCAGCGCGTTGGCGTCTACACCGCCGGTCAGCACCTTGCCCGAGGCGGGTACCACGGTGTTGTAAGCGCGCGCGAGGCGCGTGATGGAGTCGAGCAGGATCACGACGTCCTTCTTGTGCTCGACCAGGCGCTTGGCCTTCTCCATCACCATCTCGGCCACCTGCACGTGGCGGGTGGCCGGCTCGTCGAAGGTCGAGGACACGACCTCCCCGCGCACCGAGCGCTGCATCTCCGTCACCTCTTCGGGACGCTCGTCGATCAGCAGCACGATCAGCATCACCTCCGGGTGGTTGGATGTGATGGCGTGGGCCATGTGCTGCAGCATCACGGTCTTGCCAGCCTTGGGCGGTGAGACGATCAGCCCGCGCTGGCCTCTGCCGATGGGCGCGACGATGTCGATGATGCGGCCGGTCAGGTTCTCCTCGGCACGGATGTCGCGCTCAAGGGTCAGGGGGATTGTGGGGTGGAGCGGGGTGAGGTTCTCGAAGAGGATCTTGTTCTTGGCGTTCTCGGGCGGCTCGGAGTTGACCTTGTCGACCTTGACCAGCGCGAAGTAGCGCTCCCCGTCCTTGGGCGTGCGGATCTCCCCTTCGATCGAGTCGCCGGTGTGCAGGTTGAACCGGCGGATCTGCGAGGGGCTGACGTAGATGTCGTCGGGCCCGGCGAGGTAGCTGGTATCGGGGGAGCGCAGGAAGCCGAAGCCGTCGGGCAGGACCTCCAGCGTGCCCTCCCCGAAGATGCTTTCGCCCTTCTTGGCCTGGTTCTTCAGTAGGGCAAAGATCAAGTCCTGCTTGCGCAGGCGGTTGGCGTTCTCGATCTCGTTGGCGTTGGCCATCTCGACGAGTTCGGTGACGTGCAGGTTTTTGAGATCGGAGAGGTGCATAACGGGGGGACTTGCGGAGGAACGGGAGAGAAAGGGAGGGGGAAACCGGACCGGCGCCGACTTTAGTTGGGCCCGGTCTCTGGCGCCCGGGGAACTCGCGCCGGACGCTACATCAGGAGTATCGGCGTCGCAGCGTAATTACTTTAGATGTTGCTGTCAATGAAAGCCGTGAGCTGGGACTTGGACAGGGCCCCCACCTTCATCGCCTCCATGTTGCCGTTCTTGAACAGCATCAGCGTGGGGATTCCCCGAATACCATACTTCGGCGGGGTGGACTGGTTCTCGTCGATGTTGAGCTTGGCCACCTTCAGCCGCCCGGCATACTCCTGGGCCAAGTCGTCCAAAACCGGGGCGATGGACTTGCACGGGCCGCACCACTCGGCCCAGTAGTCCACCAGAACGGGGGTTTGCGACTGCAGGACCTCCTGCTCGAACGTGTCGTCGGTAACGTGGTGTATGTGCTCGCTCATGGAGAATCGAACCTCCAAGGGTTGAAAAAAGGCCGAAAGGGTCGGAAGGGGGGTGCCGCGGCGATGGCGGCGAGGAAAAGGGTTTGCGTATCCTAACCGAAAACCTGTCTCACCGGAAAGACAGCCGATTCCCGCTCCTGGCGGTGCGGCGACGGGTCAGCCGCCCAAGCAGCTATTTGGGGCCTTTCTGCTAGAATCCAAGCCGCAGTTTCCCCGGTCTTCCCTCGCCGCAACGGTTCTTCCCATGACCTACGTCGTCACCGAGTCCTGCGTAAAGTGCAAGTACACCGACTGCGTGGATGTCTGCCCAGTCGACTGCTTCCGTGAGGGGCCGAACATGCTGGTGATCGACCCCGACGAGTGCATCGACTGCACCCTGTGTGTGGCCGAGTGCCCGGTGGAGGCGATTTTCGCCGAGGACGATGTGCCTTCGGATCAGCGCGACTTCACGCCCCTGAACGCGGAGCTCGCCAAGCTCTGGCCGGCCATCACCGAGAAGAAGGAGGCGCCCGCCGACGCCGATGAATGGGCCAAGGTCAAGGACAAGCGCAAGCTGATCGAGCGGTAGGCAGCGCCCGCAGGAGCATGTACTCCGCCGCGCTCGCCGCGCTTGCCGCGGGCGCAACTGTAATCACCCCTACCCGCCGCCTGGCGGGTGCCATTCGCCGCGTCTGGGACGCGCGTCAGCAGGCCTCCGGGGCGCGCAGCTGGCCCGCCCCTGACGTGCTGCCCTGGTCTGCCTGGCAACAGAGGCTGTGGGAATCGGCCCAGTTCCAGGTGCCGTACCCGCTTCCGCTGCTGCTCACGCCTCAGCAAGAGCTGGCGTTGTGGGCGCGGGTGATCGGCGAATCGTCCGCCGCCTCCGCGCTGCTGCACGTCGAGTCGGCCGCTCAGTCCGCGCGCCAGGCCTGGGACAGCGTCTGCGCCTGGCGCCTCGGGTCTGCCCTGCCCCGCATGCCGCTCTCCGAAGAGGCGGCTGCCTTCCTGGGCTGGAGCGAGGCCTTCGTCCATTTCTGCGCGCGCGAGTCGCTGCTCGACTCCGGGCGGCTCACCGACGAGCTGATCGGGCTGTTCGGGCGCGGCGCCCCGGTTCCGGCCGGGCCATTGGTGGTGTATGGGTTCGACGCCATCGACCCGCAGCGCACCGCACTGATCGAAGGGCTGCGGGGGCGGGGCGTCAAGGTCGATGTCATGCAATCGGCGCGGCCGGAAGGTGCGGCTGTGCTCGTTGCGCAACCCGGGGCGCGCCAGGAGTTGAGAGCCGCCGCCCTCTGGGCGCGCGCCATCCTCACCCGCGAGTCCGAGGCCACTGTCGGGGTGGTGGTGCCCGACCTGCAGCGCCTGCGTTCCGACATCGCGCGTATCTTCGACGAGGTGCTGCTGCCGTCGGCTGTGCTCTCGCCCTGGAGCGAACAGGCCCGGCCGTGGAACCTGTCGCTTGGCCTGCCGCTGGCGCAGTGGCCGCCAGCGCATGCGGCGCTGCTTCTCTTGGAGCTGGCGGGCGGGCGGCTCTCGACCCAGGCGGCGGGCGTATTGCTGCGCTCCCCGTTCCTCGGCGCAGCCGAGAGCGAGCGCGGCGCCCGAGCCCTGCTGGATCAGCGACTGCGCCGCCAGGGTGAGCCCTCAGTGACCATCGAAGCGCTGGAATATCTGGCGCGCGACGAGCGCCGTGCCAGTGCCTGTCCCTTGCTGCTCGAGCGCCTGCGCCTGCTGCGCGCTCGTGCGAAGGCGAGCCAGGGCGCGCTGCTCCCGCCGAGCGGCTGGGGACCGCGCCTGCAGTCTCTGCTCGCGGCGGCAGGCTGGCCGGGGGAGCGCACGCTGGACAGTGCCGAGTTCCAGACTGTGGAGGCGTGGCGCGATCTGCTCACCGGACTGTCGCACCTCGACCTCATCCACGGCCCGCTGGTCTACGACTCGGTGCTCGCGCTGGTGCGGCGTCTGGCCGCCGAGCGGCTGTTCCAGCCGGAAACACCTCCGGTTCCCGTCCAGGTTCTGGGGGTGCTCGAGTCGGCCGGGCTGGAGTTCGATCACCTCATGGTGGTCGGCATGCATGCGGAGGCCTGGCCGCAGCCGGCGCGTCCCAACCCGCTGCTGCCGGTGGAGCTGCAGCGCCGGGCTGCGACCCCGGGCGGCTGCCCGGAGTGGGAGCTGGAGTTCGCCCGGCGGATGACCTCGGCATGGCGGAAGGCGGCAGCGCACGTCGTGTTCAGCTACCCTGAAACCGAAGACGACTGCAGCCTGCTGCCGAGCCCACTGCTCCGCTCGTTGCCGGGGCCCGCACCGGACCACATCGGCATCGACGACGCTATCGACTATCGGGCCATGGTGCACGCCTCGCGCCGCCTGGATCTGATCGAGGACGTGCAGGGCAGAGCTCTCCCCGCCGGGATTGCCGTCGACGGCGGCGCTGGTCTGATCCAGGACCAGGCCGCCTGCCCGTTCCGCGCGTTCGCTGCATACCGGCTGGGTGCCGTGGCCTTGGAGGCGCCCCACGAAGGACTGGACGCGCGCGAGCGCGGCAGCCTGCTGCATGCGGCACTGGCGCAGCTATGGGGCGCGCTGCGCTCGATTGAGCGCCTTCTGGCACTGGGCGAGCAGGAGTTGAGCGACGAGGTGACCCGTGCGGTGGACCTCGCGCTCGTCCGCTGGCAGCGGCGGCGGGAGTCGGTGTTCCGGGTGCGCTTTCTTGCGCTGGAGCGCGAGCGCTTGGGCGCACTGCTGCTCGACTGGCTGCGCACGGAGAGAGCGCGCGCGCCCTTCGAGGTGGCTGTCGCCGAGGAGGCGCGCGAGATCGAGGTAGGGGGTATCCGTCTCGAGGTCCGGCTCGACCGGGTCGACCGGCTCGCCCACGGCGGCGAGCTGCTGCTGGATTACAAGACCGGCGAGGTCGCGGTGAAGCGCTGGTTTGGCGCTCGCCCCGACGAACCGCAACTGCCTTTGTACACGCTGGCCCGGGAGCAGCCGCCCGCGGCGCTCGCCTTCGCACGCGTCAAGCGTGGCGAGAGCGGCTTCGCCGGTCTCGCTGAGCGTGGCGAGATCGCGCCCGGTGTCGAGAGCCTTGGCGGCGCGAAGCTGGCGGATGCAGCCGGGGACTGGCTGGAACAGCTGGCCGTGTGGCGCCAGACCGTGCACGCGCTGGGCGAGCAGTTCCGCTCGGGGCTGGCCAGCGTCGACCCGAAGCGCTTCCCCTACACCTGTCAGTACTGCGATCTGGCTACGCTGTGCCGGGTGGACGAGTTGCGCGGGCGGGAGGCGGAGGACGAGGGTTCTGGCGACTCAGTCTCTGCGGTTAATGTGTCTTCGCATTGGCTGTCCCAAACCTGACGATGGCTCCTAAAGCGTCCACTGCCAACCCCGATCAGCTCGCGCTGCGTTTCGAGCCGCCGGCGGCCGGGCCGGGACGTGCGCGCCCGTTCGAGCCGCCGGTGGCCGACGCCGCAGAGCGCCGCGAAGCGCTCGACCCCGCTCGCTCCTTCATCGTGCAGGCTCCCGCGGGGTCGGGGAAAACGGGATTGCTGATCCAGCGCTATCTGGTTCTGCTGGCCCGGGTGCGGGTGCCTGAGGAGGTCGTGGCGCTCACCTTCACGCGCAAAGCCGCGGGCGAGATGCGCAGCCGCGTTCTTCAGGCGCTGCGCGACGCGCGCGAGGGAAGCGAGCCGCAATCCGACCACGCGGCGCTTACGCTGCAGCTTGCGCAGGCCGTGCTCGAGCGCGACGCCCAGGAAGGCTGGGGCCTGGAGGCCAACCCGGGCCGGCTGCACGTGCAGACCATCGATGCCCTATGCGCCTCCCTCACTCGCCAGATGCCATTGCTGTCGCGTCTTGGCCCCGTCCCGCGCGTGGCCGAGGACGCGGAAGAGCTGTACCGGGAAGCCGCACGCGAGACCCTGGCGCTGCTCGAGGAGGACGGCTACGCCGAGCAGGTGGCTGCGTTGCTGCGGCATCTCGACAACCAGGTGGACCGGGCGGAAGAGATGCTGGCCGCGTTGCTGCGCAAACGCGATCAATGGTGGCGCCACCTCGGCGGCGGCGGGGTGGCACGCGTGGAGCTGGAGCACGCGCTCGAGCAGCTCGCCTGCGAGCGGATGCGTCGGGCGCGGGGGGCGGCTCCAGCGGTGTTCGTCCCCAACATCCTGCAGGCTGTGCGCTATGCCGCCGTCAACCTGGCCCGTTCCCAGCCGCATTCGCCGTTGCCGGCCTGGGCCGATTTGCCCGCGTTACCCGAAGGGCGCATCGCCGATCTGCCGGCCTGGCGCGGCATCGCCGAGCTTCTGCTGACCCGCGACGGCAAACTGCGCAAGACGGTCGATCGCCGCAAGGGCTTCCCCTCCCAAAGCGAAGGCAGCGAGGAAGAAAAGGAGCAGCGGCGGCGCGCCAAGCAGCAGGCCGAGCAGCTCCTCGAGGACCTTGTCGGGCACGAGGAGTTCGTCGAGGCGCTGGTCGAGATCCATCTGCTCCCGCCGCCGGCGTACGACGACCGTCAGTGGGCTTTCATCGACGCGCTGATCGGGCTGCTGCCCATCGCGCAGGCGCAGCTCACCCTCGTTTTCCAACGCCGGGGCACGGTGGACTTCGCCGAAACTACCCAAGGTGCGTTGAGGGCGCTGGGAGAGCCGGACGCACCCACCGACCTGGCGCTGGCCCTGGACTATCGCATCCAGCATCTGCTGATCGACGAGTTCCAGGACACCTCGCTCACGCAGTTCGAGCTGCTGCAGCGCCTGACTGCCGGCTGGCAGGCGGGCGACGGGCGCACCGTGTTCGCGGTGGGCGACCCCATGCAATCGATCTATCGCTTCCGCGAGGCGGAGGTGGGGTTGTTCCTGCGTGCGCGGCACCGCGGCCTGGGTGGCATCCCGCTCGAGTCGCTGGTGCTGCAGGTCAACTTCCGCTCCCAGGCCGGGCTGGTGGAGTGGGTGAACGACGTGTTCCCCGCGGTGCTGGCGGAGCGCGAGGATGTCGCCTCCGGCGCCGTGCCCTTCGTGCGCGCCCTGCCACAGGAGGCAGCGCTGCCGGGTCCTTCGGTGCACGTCCATGCATCGATAGGTGACGACCCCGTGAGCGAGGCCCAGACGGTAGTGGAGCTGGTGCGCCGCGCCCTCGGAAAGGATCCGCAGGGCAGCATCGCGCTGCTGGTGCGCGGGCGCGCGCACCTGCGCGAGATTGTTCCGCGCGTAAAGGAGGCGGGGCTGCGCCTGCGCGCCATCGAGATCGAAGCCCTCGGCCACCGTCCGGCAGTGCGCGATCTCTATGCGCTCACGCGCGCGCTGCTGCACCCTGCCGATCGCGCCGCCTGGCTGTCGGTGCTGCGCGCGCCGTGGTGCGGGCTCACCCTCACCGATCTGGAAGCCCTTGTCGCAGACGTGGTGTCAACGCCCTCGGCGTCGGAGTTCGATTCTCTGCGTCCGGCGTCCTCCGTCCTTGGTTCTTCTGCCCAGCCGTCCTTCATTGTGCTCGATCGCACCATCCCGCAGCTGCTGCAGGACCCCGACCGCGTTGCGGCGTTGAGTGTGGACGGCGTGGCGCGGCTTGCGCGGGTGATGGATGCCATCGGGCCGGTGCTCGCCAACCGCGGGCGCAGTGCCCTGCGCCGCCGGGTCGAGGCGGCATGGCTACGTTTGGGCGGGCCGGCCTGTGCGAGCGATCCCACCGACGTCGAGGACGCTCAGGTCTTCCTCGATCTGCTCGACGAGCTGGAGCAGGGGGGCGACCTGGAGGACCACGCCGCGCTCGACGAGCACCTGGCCAGGCTGTACGCACTGCCGGATCTGCACGCGCCGGAGACCCTGCAGGCCATGACCATCCACAAGTCCAAGGGTCTCGAGTTCGACACAGTGATCCTGACCGGCCTCGGACGCGGCGTGCGTGGCAGCGAGGCCCAGCTGCTGCAATGGCTGGAGCGGCCCGGCGAGGACGGGCGCGGCCACCTGCTGCTGGCGGCAATCACCGAGCAGGGTCGCAGCGCAGACCCGATCTACCGGTGCGTGACGCGGATGCAGGCCGAGCGCGAGCAGCACGAAGCCGGGCGGTTGCTCTACGTGGCGGCCACCCGGGCGCGCAAGCGGCTGCACCTGGTGGGGCACGCGGGCCTGGACGAGAAAACCGGCGAGGCGCGGGCGCCCGCCAAGCGCACGCTGCTCTCGCACCTTTGGGGCGCAGTCGAGCCCGAGTTTCAGTCTGCCGCCCGCCGGCTCGCGGCCGAGCAGGCCGTCGGGTCACAGGGCGCCGCAGCGGCTACACCGGGGCAGGGGGCGAGTGTCCCGGCCGAGCGGCTGCCGCAGCGCATATGGCGCCTCGACGGCGAGTGGCGTCTGCCGCCCGTGCCGGTACCGGTACCATGGCGGGAACCGGCCGCGGCAGTGGCGGCAGCCAGCGCAGCGAGCATCGAGTTTGACTGGGCGGGCGAAACGGCGCGTCACGTCGGCACCGTCGTGCACCGCTATCTTCAGCGTATGGCCGAGGAAGGCCTGGAGCGCTGGGATGCCGAACGCGTCGGTGCGGCCGGTCCAATCCTTCGGGCCGCGCTGCGCGCCGAGGGCGTGCCTGCCCCCGAGCTCGGCCAGGCCACCGGCCGCGTGCAGCGCGCGCTCGAAGGCGTGGTGGCCGATGCCCGCGGGCGCTGGATCCTCGAGGGTGGCCATGCCGATGCGGCCAACGAGCTGCGCCTCACCGCCCGCCTGGACGGGGAGACAATCAATGTCGTGCTCGACCGCACCTTCGTCGACGCGCAGGGCACGCGCTGGATTGTCGACTACAAGACCGGTACTCATGAGGGCGGCGACCTGGAGTCGTTCCTGGACCGCGAGCAGGAGCGCTACCGTGAGCAGCTCGAGCGTTACGCGAAGGTGATGACCGGCTTAGACGCTCGGCCGGTGCGGCTCGCGTTGTACTTCCCGCTGCTGCGGGCGTGGCGGGAGTGGGCGGCTCCCCCGTGACAGAAAAGGCGTGACAGGCGACGCGTAACGGGTGAAGCGTCACACGTCAGGCGCTTTCGCTGCGAGTCGTGCCGATGCTTCTTGTGTTACGCTTTTGCGGTGGGCCCTTGTGAGGCGGCTTTACTGCGGGTGTTCCACACGCCTTTCTGTCACGCTTTTCTGTCACGCTCCACCTGTTACGCCTGTCAGGCACATCGATGCCGCAAACCCCAGTCACCTCTGCACCGCTGATGATCCTCGTGGCCGGGCCTTACCGCTCCGGCACCGGGGACGACCCGGCGAAGATCGCGGCCAACGTCCGCGCCATGACCGACACGGCGCTGCGGCTGTATCGCGCCGGTCACCTGCCGGTCCTGGGCGAGTGGTTCGCGCTGCCGCTCATCGAGCATGCCGGTTCGCGCAGTATCGGCGATCAGGTGTTCAACGGGATTTTCCATCCCATCGCGCGACGGCTGCTGGCCAAGTGCGACGCATGCCTGCGCATCGGCGGGCCGTCCCAGGGCGCGGACGAAATGGTGGCGGTATCGCGTTCATTGGGCAAGCGGGTGTTCTTCGACCTCAACGAGATCCCGTCGGCCGGAGAAGCCAGAGCATGATCCACCGCGGCAGCTGCCACTGCGGCGCGGTGGTCGTGGAGGTCGAAGCGCCAGCGGACATCGAAGCCTACGAGTGCAACTGCTCGATGTGCGAGCGCGTCGGCTTTTTACATCTGATCGTGCCGGCCGAGCGCTTCCGGCTCGTCCAGGGGCGCGAGCAGCTCACCACTTACACCTTCAACACCGGAGTCGCGCAGCACACCTTCTGCAGGGTTTGTGGCGTGAAGCCTTTCTACGTGCCGCGCTCCAATCCCGACGGCTTCAGCGTCAACGTGCGCTGCCTGGACCACAGTACGATCCGGTCCGTGAAGGTGCTGCCCTTCGATGGCCGGAACTGGGAGTCGGCGGCCGACCTGTCTCACCTGTCGCAGGGCTGATGGTCCCGAGCGGTGGCGTCGCCGAGGTGATGGGCAAGCAGAAGCGGGGCGTCGAGGCGCAAAGGCCTTGCTGGCGCGGACCTGCCGCTCGGCGGACCAGCGCTCTCGTTGTCGTGGTGCTGCTGCTGGCCGGCTGCCACTATTTCGTGCGTCCACCAACACCGGTGCGTGCAGCGCAGGTCACGCCCTTCTCGATCGCCACGCCGGGTGGCGACTGGCCGGGCGGCTGGCATGTGGGAGCAGTACCGAAGCTGCGTAAGCCGAGCAGCTACCGGTTGGTGGACAACGGCGGGACGACGGTCGTGGAGGGGACCGCCGATGCATCGGCCTCGGGCCTGGTGCAGCTCCTCGACATCGACCCGTACGAGCGCCCGATTCTGAGGTGGCAGTGGAAGGTCACGCAGCCTGTCGAAGGCGCCGACACCGCGCGGCGGGCAGGCGAGGACGCGCCCGTGCGCATCATAATCTCCTTCGCGGGCGACGTGGGCGGCCTGCCGTTGTCCGACCGCCTGTTCTTCGACCAAGTGAGGGCGCTCAGCGGCGTTCAGATGCCCTACGCCACGCTGGAGTACGTCTGGGGGGGCGGCGCGCCGAAGGACACCGTGGTCGTCAACAGCTACACGCCGCGCATCCGCATCATTCTCGTGCAGAGCGGACCGCAACCGCTGGACGAATGGGTCAGCGAGTCGCGCGACGTCGTCGCGGACTTCCGCCGTGCATTCGGCGAGGAGCCGGGGCGCATCACCGCGATTGCGATCTACACCGACGCGGACGCGACCGGTGCGCGGTCGCAAGGGTATTTCGGCGACATCGCGTTTCTCACGCGCAGCGAAGCGGGCCTGCGCACGGCTGCGGAGAAGAAGGACGAGCGCTGAGGGATGGAACTCGGTTACTCAGTCCCGAGTCCTGAGCCCTGAGTCCTGTTTCCTGTAAGGGAACCTTAAGCTTCGCCCCATAGGCTTCCGACCATCGACGATCGATGGTGACCAGGAGGCCTCGATGAAACTCCCGCTCTTTCTGCTCTCCGGCCCGCTGGCCGGTCTCGCGTTCGTCCTGGCGTTGCCCGCAATGGCCGAAACGCCGACCGATTTCCTCCGCGCATTCGAGCAGGAGGCCCGCAAGGCCGACCCGGCCTTCCAGGGCTTCTCCGCCGAGCGCGGGCGCCAGTTCTTCCGGCAGCCCCACGGCAACGACTGGAGTTGTGCGAGCTGCCACACCGACAATCCGGCGGGCAGCGGCAAGCATGCGAAGACCGCCAAGGTCATCGCACCGCTCGCGCCCGCCGCCAACCCTGAGCGCTTCGCCAGTGCGGCGAAGGTGGAGAAGTGGTTCCGCCGCAACTGCAACGACGTGCTCGGACGCACCTGCACCGCCCAGGAGAAGGGCGACGTGCTCGCCTGGCTCACGACGATCCGGAAATGAGGAGACTGCTATGGCCATGAACATGCTTGCCCCGACTCCGGCGCTGGCTTTAATCGGTGCCTTGACGGCCGCCTTCCTGCCAGTGACGGGTCAGGCTGACCAGGAAGTCTTCCGCGTCGACAATCCCGCCTGCGGCTCCCGAAGTGATCCATGACATTGATAGCCCACAGAGACCAGGAGAGAAGCTACGGCAACCCCTCGACGCCAAGGACGCCAAGGACGCCAAGTATGGCGAGGAGCCCAGAACCTCTGTCTCGTCTCGCTAGACGTATCCGAAAACGCTCCTTCGCGGCGAACGACGTTGCGGTTCTCCTTGGCATCCTTTGCGTCCTTGGCGTTGAGAGCTTGTATTTCGGTTCCTTTGTACAGCGACATCCCTCAAGGAGAACATCATGGAAAAACGTATCCTGGTGTGGGACGCGCC
>Ga0105095_10000385_pt1 | contig 21031 bp, 14 predicted proteins | sample PPLLak2March2015_2_FD_79180 | JGI IMG/M metagenome (GOLD analysis project Ga0105095, IMG submission 79180) | Freshwater sediment microbial communities from Prairie Pothole Lake near Jamestown, North Dakota, USA - PPLs Lake P8 Core (3) Depth... | ecosystem: Environmental > Aquatic > Freshwater >...
ATGAAAAAAGAAGCAATCGAAAAAGCATATCAGCTGGCAAAAGCTCAGTATGCAGAGATCGGGGTCGATACCAAAAAGGTACTTGCCGATATGGACAAGGTTGTAATCAGCCTGCACTGCTGGCAAACCGATGATGTAGGCGGATTTGAAAAAGAAGGTGCCGAACTTGGCGGCGGCGGCATCCAGGCTACCGGAAACTTCCCCGGAAAAGCCAGAACAATAGAACAGATGCGGTCCGACCTCGATAAGGTTTTGTCTCTCGTCCCCGGCAAACAAAGACTGAACCTCCATGCTTCATATGGAGAATTCGGAGGAAAGTTCGTCGATCGTGATAAAATTGAGGCTAAGCATTACCAGGGATGGATAAACTGGGCAAAGAAAAGAAAGATCGGTCTTGACTTTAATTGTACATGTTTTTCGCACCCGCTGGCTGATGATGGATTTACACTGTCGAGCAAAGATCCGAAAATAAGAAAATTCTGGATTGAACATACAAAACGTTGCCGTGCCATTGGTGCGGAAATGGGCAAACAGCTGGGTACTCCAACAGTACATAACATTTGGATCCCTGACGGATCGAAAGATACACCCGTTGACAGGTTTACCCTCAGGAAACTTCTCAAAAAATCACTCGATGAGATCTTTGCCGTAAAGTATCCGAAGAAATACCTGAAGGACTCGGTTGAGAGCAAACTGTTCGGGATCGGATCTGAATCAATGGTCGTAGGTTCTCACGATTTCTACCTTGGTTACGCTATTAAGAACAATACGATGATTACCCTCGATAACGGTCATTTTCACCCCACTGAACTGGTAGGAGATAAAATCTCATCGATCCTCCTGTATGTCGACGAACTGCTGCTTCATCTTACCAGGGGTGTTCGCTGGGACAGTGATCATGTCCTCACATTCAACGACGAACTCCTGCTGATCACACAGGAAATTATCCGTGCAAAAGCACTTGACAGGGTAAATGTTGGTCTCGATTTCTTCGATGCCAGCCTGAACAGAATCGGCGCATACGTAATTGGAACAAGATCCGCTCAAATGGCATTTCTTTTTGCCCTGCTTGAGCCTTACGATACATTGCTCAAATTTGAGAACCAGGGTAAGAACTTTGAAAGGCTCTCATTACTGGAATTAATGAAAACAAAACCATTCGGTGCTGTCTGGGATTATTATTGCATGAAAAACAATGTGCCTGTCGGACAGGAATATATCGACGATATACTCAAATATGAGAAGGAGGTTTTGAGCAAAAGATAATTTACTGTATTAAATTTGTACAGATGCAATGTATTGTGTCTGCGCTTATAGTATACACATTTTCAACCATATATGAAAGAAAAGGTCATAGCAGTATATGATATCGGTAAAACCAATAAGAAGATCATACTTTTTAATTACGATCTGAAACCTGTTTCGGAAATAGAGGAGAAATTTGACGAAACCAGGGATGACGACGGATTTGAGTGTGATGATATTGAACATATCGAGAGGTGGATAAAGGAATCAATATCCAGACTGATTCGTTCAGATAAGTATGATCTTACAGCAGTAAACTTCGCAACTTATGGCGCAACACTTGCTTATCTTGATGCTGAAGGACACAGACTGACACCTATATATAATTATCTGAAACCCATAGATGACAGGATTCCGGAGAAGGTTTACAAAAAACATGGGGGACAGGATGAATTCTGCAGGAGAACAGCTTCCCCGGCTCTCGGTATGCTCAATTCGGGGATGCAGGCTCTCTGGCTGAAATATGTAAAGCCTGATGTTTTCTTAAAAGTGAAACACATTCTCCATTTTCCGCAGTATTTGTCGCATCTGCTTACAGGTAAAGCTGACTCTGAACATACATCAATCGGATGCCATACAGCATTATGGGATTTCGATGAAATGAATTATCACCACTGGGTAACTGAGGAAGGACTTTTACTTCCTGATCCGGTGGATGTCGGCACACTTAATGAAGTTGAGATCGAAGGCAGGAAACTGCAGGTTGGCATCGGCATACACGACAGTTCATCATCACTTGCACCATACTTTACGGGCAGTAAAGGAAAATTTCTCCTCATATCAACCGGAACATGGTGTATTAACATGAATCCGTTCAACACCGAAATACTGACGGCCGAACAGCTTGATCACGATTGTTTGTGTTATATGAGCATTACAAAACAACCTGTCAAATCGTCAAGGTTATTTCTGGGACATATTCATGAGGCAGCAGTAAATATGCTAAATGAACATTTTGCTACTCAGCCCGATCACTATAAAAGTGTGAAACCGGATTTTAAGTTGATTGAAACCTGCAGGAAGCGGAGTGTGGAAAACAGGTTTTTCTTCGATATGTTGCCTTATTCGAGAGATCTTAAAGACAAGTATGACTTCTTTGTTTTCAAATCATATGAGGAAGGTTATCACCAGCTGATGGTAGAACTGGCTGAACTTGCAGTTGAATCCATCAAACTTATAATGTCTGAAGAAGACGACATTGAAAATATTTACATTACCGGAGGATTCTCGAAAAATAAACTATTCCTCAGACTGATTTCCGATTCTTACCCGATGAAACATGTTTATACATCTGAAATAAATAATGCGACTGCACTCGGTGCAGCACTTGTTATTTTTGATTCTCTTAATCCCTCCAGAAAACCTGTACTTAATCTCGGACTGAGCCAGTGTTAATCATAAATATCTGGAAATGTACAGCGAACCTGCAGGCTGTACCTGAACCTGGTCGTTTGATTACAAGACGATTTCTTTCTGTTCTCCTTTTTTATCTGTTTGGTTTACCGGTTTATTCAAAGAAATTAACAAGTACCGTTTATGAATAATCGATATCTTTTTTTAATAACAATCATCAGTTTCCTCAGTGTATCATACTCATCCGCTCAGTTAAAACCCGAAAGACAATGGCCGGGATATCGCGGCTACAATGCAACAGGTGTTCTTGATGATGTTGATCTGCCCTCAGAATTTGATGTTCAGAAAATGATAAACATCAGATGGAAGATCGCGATTCCGGGCATGGGTATTTCCAGTCCTGCTATCTGGGGCGATAAATTATTCATTACAACAGCAATAAGCGAATCTGATAAAGCCGGATTCAGACCCGGACAATACGGCGATGTCACTCCTGTAAATGATACCTCCGTTCATGCATGGAAGGTCTATTGCATAAATAAAAAAACAGGAAAAATCATCTGGGAAAAAACTCCATATACCGGGGTGCCGAAAATGAAACGGCATCCGAAATCAACACATGCTAACACAACCATTGCGGTTGACGGTAAACATGCAGTTGCATTTTTCGGATCAGAGGGACTTTATTGTTACGATTTTAATGGCAAACTGCTCTGGCATAAAAACTTCGGAGTCCTGAAATCTGTTTTCTTTATTATGAAAAATGCAGAATGGGAATTCGCAAGTTCCCCGATCATCTATAATGGCGTGGTTATAATCCAGTGTGATGTTCTCGAAAATTCATTTCTTGCTGCTTTTGATGTTGAAACAGGCAGAGAACTCTGGAAAACAGGCAGGGATGAATACCCCGGATGGTGTACACCGACAATTTATTTCAATGAAGGGAAACCATATATTGCCGTTAATGGATTCAGGCACAGAGGAGGATATGATTTTGCAACCGGAAAAGAAATATGGAAGATGTCCGGAGGAGGGGATATTCAGATTCCAACACCGATCACGGGGAACGGTCTTATTTATTTCAATAGTGCTCATGGCAAATCTTCGCCCATCCTGGCTGTGAGAACAAATTCGACCGGCGATATTACTCTGAAGGAAAACGAAACGACAAATTCAGGAATTCTCTGGAGCAAACCAAGAGGCGGATCCTACATGCATACAATGCTGCTTTACCATAACCGGCTATATAATGTCAACTGGAACGGATTAATAAATTGCCTGGATCCTCTTACCGGAAATGAGATTTATACTGCCAGGCTTGGCAGGGCAAAAAGTTTTATCGCTTCTCCGGTTGCCTCCGGAGGAAAAATATATATTGTTGATGAAGAAGGTACTATATATATAATTAAGGATGGTGATACGTTTCAGGTACTTGCAGAAATCCCAATGAATGATATTTGCATGACCTCGCCGGCGATTACCGACGGTATGATTTTCTTCAGAACCCAGCATCACCTTATTGCCGTCGGAAAAAAGTAACCTATTCTTTCCTGAGCTGATTTGTCAGTGTGCTGCTTCTTATCTTTCTCACAGAGAGACTGAGCGAAAACGATCCGATAACCACAACAGATATTATCATTATAAGGATCACATTCCACGGCATTTCATTTCCGCTTTTTAATGAAGGAATTGTCGCTGTCAGTCCGGAAACTGTTCCTGTAAGCACTCCCCAGAATAGAATAATAATCTGATCTTTCAGGATCATGTTTCGTATCCTGCCCTGTGTGAAACCGATTGCTGACAAAAGTGCAAACTCGCGCCTCCTGAGGTTATAATTCCTCATCAGAACAAACCCGAGTCCCGCAGCTCCAAGTATCATACCCATAGCACCAAAGACAGCAAATACACTTATATATGTATTTGTTACCCGGAAGAAAGATGAAAGCTTTTCATCTGCTCCCTGAACCGAAAAGCCATATCCGGATAATCTTTCATTAAGTGTATTGCGGTAATAATCAGATAATTCAGGTTTTCCATCCAGAAGAAAAACCGAGCTTCCGGAAACGGAAGGAAAGAATTCGGTGAAATATTTTTTACTCACAAGAAGATAACCCTGGAATACAGATGATTTTAGCCCTGCACAAATAACAATGTTCAGTGGTTGTCCGCTTTCGGTTCTGTAGATAAGAGTGTCACCTGTTTTTATCTTAAGCCCCCACTGAAGAACTGTCTGATCGGCAATACCATATATAGTATTTGCACCTGGACTTTCATCCAGGAGTGCCCATGGATTTGTTTCGTTTTGGTCTCTGATTTTTGTTGCAAAGGAAAAGGATCCTCTGGCTGTAAATGCAGACGGATCGACGGCAAGAATGGGTGGAGAGGAAACATGGTTCAGATTGAGACAGCTGGCATCATCGCCCGATAATCTTGGAGAAGCAGCAATAACAAGTTCCTTCAGCTTCTCTTCATCAAGACCAAATTCAGATCTGCCACCGGGTCCGTTAAGATCTTCCTTTATAGGGACTGCTGACTCAGCCCATAAAAGATAACCACCGGTACCACCGGACGGAATTAGCATTTTATCACTGATAACCTGTTGGTTAGCTCCCGTAATTATTACTGCAAAAATTCCTGCTGCAATGAAGACTGCAGGAACGACCGCCTGCGCTGGGTGAAAAAAATAAAACTGCCTCGAAAGCCTGTTTTTCTGACTCAGAGTATTTTTGACTGATCCGGATTTCCTTATATAATAGTATCTGAGCAGCACTACCATTATTATATAGAGAAACGATCCGAGTACAAAGAAAAGAGGGATGGTAAGTTCCTCAGTTAACCGAGTCAGTACAAAAATGAATATTGCTGTGGCTGATAAAATAAGAAGAAAGAACAGATTACGCTTTGATGAGTGTGTAATTATTTCTCCTGTCTCAGGGTTAGAAAGGTTTTGAAGGAATCTCCTTGTTTTTATATAAATAAGAACAGATGAAATCAGGAGCGACGTCAAAAAACCGTAAACAAGCGGAGGGATGCTGAATTCTGCTGAAAGAGTATCAGTTTGTACTGCTCCTGACCATACTGAATTCAAAGCCCTTATGATAAACAAGTTAACTAAATAACCAAGGAAAACTCCCGGAACAGCTCCAAGAATTGAAAGGGTGTTAACTTCGATAAACAACAGCTTTTTAATGAATTTGTTTTTGAATCCAAGGTTATAAAAGACAGTTATCTGATTCTTTCTCGAATCAAACAGCATAGTTACAGCCATTGATAAGAGTACAATACATGAAATGATTATGAAAAAACTCAACCCTAAGAATAAAGTGCTGAAATCAGTGCTTTCGTCGGCAGCTTTTTCAGCAAATTTCCGGAGATCCGAAATTGTGAAACCTGCTCTTCCGGGAGTCAGGGTACCTGTCAGACTGTTTACAATATCAGGCAGTTGCATGGACTGAGGGAACCTGATAGCAGTAGCTGTTCCGAAGTTGTTTCCCCAGATTTTGCTGCCTGTTTCATAGTTTATAAATGCCTTCGGAGTACCACGGTAAATGTTCCAGTAATCTTCATCCTTGTCACGTATCTGGTCGAGAAGTATCGGGACACCGGCATCCCAACCCGAACAGGTGGTGCTGCCTGAAATTCCGGGAAAATCGGGCATAAGTGAAGCATCGGAGTAAGTACCGGCAAGTTCAACGATACGGCTAATATAAAAATCCTTGCTTTTCTCTTCGAGCGTTCGCCCGATTGCGGGATCATACCATCTCATTGTTAGTGTATCCCCGGTTTTCACACTGAGATCTTCTGCCAGCCATTTGTTAATAATTATGGAGTCACCGGTCGGTACAGTATATCGTGACGAAGGCAGGGCAGACACGAAAGAGTATGGAGTTACCTTATCATTTGCTGAAAAACTGTTTGCCAGATATGTGATCACAGGTGATCCCGATGGGAGTGTCTTAAAAATATCAGAAACCAGAAGAGTGTCAATAAAGATCCTGTCAGAGATCAGTTCAGGTTCACCGGTTGTCCCGGACCTTCGTACTGTTAATCCAATGTCAGGAGGGGATAATACCTTTGTAAGTGCCTCTGAAACATCATTTATATTGAAAGCCCCTGAAAGTAATCTGTTTGCTTTGAAGGTTGTATCATTCCCGGAATTCATATCCCCGATATTGATAAAAACATTCGCAGGTATTATCTGGGTGATCCCAAGCGAGAAATTTCCTGCCTGCTTTGGTGTAAGTATATAGCTTATTTTCAACACCTTTGATCCCTGGTCATTTTTTGACGGGGCGAAAGGAGCGTTGGCGGGAAGAGGATCTATATCGCGAAATCGTATTATGATCTCATCACCGGGTTCAGCACCCAGCTGATGAGCCAGAGCGGCATTAATAGCCACCGTCCCGGGCTTAATAACAACCGAATCGACAGAATTAAATGGAAAAAAATCTTTGGCAATTCCTAATATTCTGGTATTTAACACCGTTGTGCCGGTCGAAAAATTCTGGCAGTATCCGTCGGCCTCAAGCAACGGAACCACTTCGCTGCCTGTAATACCCTTTAATTTTTCAGCGAGGGAGGTGTTGAAATACCTCAATCCCGAACTAATTACAATATTTGTGTTGCCCAGCTTTTCCAGTGCTGTTCTCTTCAGACTCTTCCTTACAGAATAACCGGTAAAAAGTGATCCGGTGATTATCGCCGAGAGCAATGCGACTATAATAATCTGATATAGAGCATCTTTCTTGCTGTAAAGAAGCGATCTGGTGATTAGTCTGGATAAAGTGAGCTTCATCAAAGTTAAATTTTCCGCTTTAGTTTACCAGTTTTCCCCCGCTAAGCTTTAGATGAAGTTTCATTTTTGATGCCAGATCAGCGGAATGAGTTGCAGCAATCAGTGTTATCCCGAACTCTTTATTAAGTTCAACCAGAAGATCTCCGAGCAGATTTGCGTTTCCTGCATCAAGCGATCCTGTAGGTTCATCTGCAAGCAGGAGGGATGGTTTGTTTATCAGAGCCCTCACAAGGGTCACGCGCTGGGCTTCTCCACCTGAGATTTGAAACGGATATTTGTTTTCAAGTCCCCCGAGTCCCGTTCTTTTCAGTAAGATTTTAGCATATGCGGCTTTGTCAGCATACTCTTCATCCCTGATTCCGGCAGCAAAAAGCGGTAAAATTATGTTCTCCTGTACAGTAAGATGCGGAAGGAGCAGATGATCCTGAAAAACAAAGCCTATATTCCTGTTCCTGTATCGTGCGGAATCGTCAGGATTTAATGAAACAATGGAATTATCCCGAAAAATAACATCACCCGAATCAGGGCGATCCAGGGATCCGATAATATTCATAAGTGTTGTTTTGCCGGAACCCGAGGGACCGGTAACTGCTATAGTATCGCCTTCCTTTGCTTCAAGGTTGAGATTATCAAGTACAACACCTCTCTGAACAAATGACTTTGAGATATTTACCAGTCTGAGCATGGTATATTTTAATGTTTATTTTGGATTGTTAGCAGTAACATTACTGTACACTTCCGATAATCCCTCCGACATCCTGTTGAGTGAAAGCTCAGATCTGACATTCTTTTTTCCGGTTTCACCAAGGTCATGCGTTAATTTACTGTCTTTCAGGAGTCTGAGCAGGGCAGATGATAATTCAGCAACACTATCCGGAGAATAGGTTATTCCGCCACCGGTTTTTTCAATGATTTCGGGAAAAGCTCCTGTCGCAGGCTGGACAACAGGAATACCCGAACTGTTCGCCTCGAGGATGTACAATCCATAGCCGTCATATTTTCTTACGGGTACGCTGATGATATCAACGTCATTAAAGAATTCCATTTTCTTGTTGCCCTGGAATTCCGGATAGATCCTTACACTTTTCTGAAAATTATGCTCACGTATCTTTTTTATCTGTTTTGAAATGAATGGTTTATCATCACCGGTATAGCCGCCACAGATGTTAAGCGTAAGCCCGGGAACTTCATTTTTGGTTTTAAGATCGATAAAGGCATCAACAAGCTTATCGATGCCGTTATACTGACTTATCCGGCAAAAATAGCCGATTGCAGGGTTCCGGTCAGTCTTTGGGACAAGTGAAGATGGTTCCGGATCAAAGCCTATCGGCACAATACTTATATTATCGCCTTTCAAACCTGTTTTTAAAATGAACTGCTGCTTATTATAATTGCTTGGCGTAACAAATCTGTCGACATGCACTGCCTCTTTTGCAACCATCTTCCAGGCTTTACTTCGCCACGGTTCAATCATGTTATCAATCCAGTCATCCTCATTTAAAAGAGAACAGACAATCTTTACTTTCATCCTGTTTTTCAGCTGCCTGGCAAGACCAAGAATCAGTGCATTTGAAAGGTGAATAATATCAGGTTGCCCGTCTTTCTTCAGGTATCTGACCTGTCTGTCAACCTCTTTCCTGCGGAAGTCATTGTCACCTTCAATCATATTCAATGTAAGTTCTTCAAGGCCTTCGGTACGGGTTGTTCCTGCCTGGCGTGCCGCTATTTTTAAGAACGGGGTTGAGTCAAAGAATTTCTCAAGGAAATCGGGCATATTCCTGAAGATACGCACCTTCTCTCTCAGGAACATCGAAATTGCGCCAAAAAACACTTCTTTGTCGAATGCATTTCCTGTGGTGCTTTTATCGGGAGGCAGATATAAAGGTATTGCCCTGGCAATTATGCCCGGAACCTTCCGGATTGCCCTCACGTAAAGCATATCCCGGTAACAGTTCGCACAATAGAACGAACCTCCCGATCCCGTTATCAGATAAACTATTTTCATTATTTATTTCCAAATGCCAGTAATCTTCCGTCTTCGGTAAGAAAGTAAAACCTGCCCTGTGTTACCGCCGGTGAACAGCTTACCGGAGCACCGGCATTGAAGCTCCACAATTTCTTACCGTCCTTCAAACCTACAATATAAATATTTCCGTCGAGGCTTCCAAAAAGTACTTTTGAGGGGCTTACCACCGCTGATCCGGTTATTCGTCCGTTTGTCCTGTATTGCCAGATCAGCTTCCCCGACGCAGAATTATAACAATACATGTACTTATCCTCATTACCTATGAGCATCATATTGCTGCCTGCCGCAGGGATTGCCAGTATAGCTCCTGAATTTTCAGTGGCTTCAACTTTCCAGTCAATATTCCCGGAATTCAGGTCAACACAATACAGATTTCCATCATAATCACCGAACCATGCTTTTTCAGCCGACAGGGCAGGAGAGGAAGCTATGTAAACACCTATCTCAAACTTATTTTTCTCCATACCCGAAATCGGGTCAGCTACTCTTATCATCCCGTCACATCCTCCGAAAACTATTTTATTGCCGAACACTGCCGGAGTACCATTTAAATAATTTTCTGTCTCCAGCTTCCACAAAAGCTTCCCGGATTCCGGGTCAATGCAATGAAGATAATAATCATAACTTCCGAAAATAATGCCTGCTTTCTTTCCGGCCATCCAGACATTTGCTGATCCAACTATTTGATTATCTGTTGAATATGACCATAACAATTTACCCGACATTCTGTCGAAGGAACGAAGGTTACCGTCTGATGAACCGACATATATCTTCCCGGAATAAACTAGGGGCGGTGCTTCTATGGCGCTGCCTGTTTCCTGTTTCCACCTTATTTTCCCATCACCGGAAATGGCATATAAGGTCCCTTTTTCATTGCCGAAATAAAGGATACCGTTGCTGAATACCGGGGAGGATTTTGTTCCGGCACCGGTCGGAAGACTCCACAGTAAATAAGGTGATGACGGAATTTCAAACCGTGTGGCTCCCGATAAATCATTTGAACCTCTGAAAACCGGCCATTCTGTAGTTCCCTGCTGCGCCGGAGCAACAGTGCTGATCAGTATTAACAGTAATATAGTTTTCAGATACTTCATCAAATTACTTTACTTAAACCGGCTTAAGGCTCCTGTCGGACAAACATCAATACAAATATCTGTCTGTGTTGCCAGTATATTAACAAATTCCTCAGTCAGCGGTTCAGATATAATGGAAACAAATCCCCTGTTTATGAAACAAAGTGCAGGTTCATCTGTCCTGTCTTCGCAAACCCTGACACAAAGACCACATTTTATACATTTGGCATTTTCAAAAATCAGGCCAGTCCTGTGGTTGATCTTTTTTACGACAGGAGAATTGACCACTTTGCCTTTAGGATCTTTGACTGAAAACTCCCCGGCAAGTTCTCTGAGCCGGCAGTCTGGGGCAGCCCTGCAATCACAACGCATGCAATTCGCAGCCTCATCTCCTGCAGTTTTGAAATCGGTAATCGTCCTGTACCGTGTCCTGTCTCCGGTACATTCCTTAAGCCATTCATTCTGTTCAGAAGTTTCAAGCCGTCCGATCCGTGAAGAGAATTGTTTTTTATTATACGGATGATTTTCTGTGTTCAGTGAATCTGACAGCTCTTTACTGTCCCCGGAATTTAATAATTTTCCCTCTGTATATTTATCTGAATGCTGAGCAACAAAAATCTTAATATTCCGGATTGAGACCGGTGCATCAATCTTTTTTCTCCGGCATGCATTTTCACAATATCCGGCGCAGGTAAGACATTTTATCTCACCACTTTTAACTTCAGAAAAGGAAAGCATCATTGCTTTTTCGATATCCCCCGCTGCAAGAAGCCGGTTCATAAGCGGTATATTATACCCGCCAGGACAAACAACCCTGCACTGGGCTTCACACTCAGCCCTGTGTTCCGAAAGCAGCAGTTCAATTGCTTTTTTACGGATGGAGATAACCTCCTCACCTGAAGCATCAATATCCATACCCTCCTGTGCCAGGGCTGTACATGAAGGTATGTAATTGTTTTTCTTGTTATCTTTCACCATACAGACCATACATGAAGAATAGTGTTCAACACCATCTTTATGGCAAAGTGTGGGAATGGAAACTCCTGCCATAAGTGCAGCATCAAGAATAGTTTGATCATTCCCTGCCTCGACTTCAATATTATTAATTCTGATCTTTGTCATTCTGGTTAACGATTTCTACAGCATTTACCGGACAAACAACTCTGCAGTTATCACATTTTGTGCATAGCTGCTGGTCAATCTCATGTCTTTCATAAGGTTTGAAACCGATGGCGTTTACAGGACACTCCTGGTAACATTTGGTACAACCTGTACATTTGTCGGATATTGAATATTTTATCAGTTCCCTGCATTTCTTTGCCGGACAATAACCTTTTGCATGCGCCTCATACTCTTCCCTAAAATATCTCAGGCCGGTTATAACGGGATTGGGTGCTGTTTTCCCCAATCCGCAGAGACTTCCGTCCTTTACATACTGGCATAGTCTCTCCAGGTCATCGATCTCAGAGAGTTCAGCTTTTCCTTCGCTGAGTCTTGTCAGCATATCGAGCATATGTTTTGTCCCGATACGGCAGAAAGTACATTTCCCGCACGATTGTTTATGAGTGAATGTCAGGAAGTATTTTGCCATATCCACCATACAGTCAGTGTCGTCGAGAACTACAAGTCCGCCTGAGCCCATCATGGCACCCATCTTTGTAAGTTCTTCATAATCAATAGGTGTATCTGACATAGTGGCCGGTATGCAGCCTCCCGAAGGTCCGCCTATCTGCACTGCTTTGAACGATCTGCCGTCTGCAACTCCATCCCCGATCTCCTCAATAATCTCCCTGATCGTTATACCCATCGGAACTTCAATAAGGCCACCTTTCGAGATCTTTCCCGCCAGGGCGAATACTTTGGTTCCCTTACTTTTTTCAGTTCCGACAGAAGAAAAGGCTTCGATTCCATTATTTATTATCCAGGGAACAAGAGCAAGAGTTTCTACATTATTAACAAGGGTTGGATTCCCGAAGAATCCTTTGACAGCAGGGTAGGGCGGTCGGAGATGTGGTGTCCCACGCTTCCCTTCGAGTGAAGCGATCAGTGCTGTCTCCTCCCCGCAAACAAATGCCCCGGCGCCTTCAAATATCCTGGCATTGAATGTGAAGCCCGAATTCAGAATATTTTTACCAAGAAATCCCTTTTCATAACATAATTGAATGGCATTTCTGACCCGTGTGACAGCCAGCGGGTATTCAGCTCTTATGTAAAATATACCCTCTGAAGCTCCTGTTGAATAACCGGCAATGAGCATTCCCTCGATGATCCGGAATGGAAAAGATTCAAGCAGCATCCTGTCCATAAATGCACCAGGGTCACCTTCATCGCCATTGCAAACCACATATTTAACATTCCCTGAAGTCCCTGAAGAAATATCCCATTTCCTGCCTGTAAGGAATCCTGCTCCGCCACGACCGCGAAGCCCGCTACGGAGAATAATATCAATTATTTCTGCGGGTTTGCTGAAGAACAGCGATTTCTTCAATGCCCTGAAGCCATCCAGTAACAGGTATTCGTCAAGCGAAGCAGGCGACAATATTCCACTGTTCACCGTTGCCTGCCTGATCTGATTCTTTGTAAAATTATTAAGATATTTCTCTCTCAGGTCTGAAGATAAATTCACCGGACTGTTCAGCATATCATCTGACAGAAAAGTGTCAGCGAGATCATTTATCCTGTATTTCATCCTCTTATTCAGGGACCTTGGTTTTATGTGTTTGAGTAATATCTCCTCAACCTGATCTTTCTTTACATTAGTGTATCTGACATGATTATTTTGGTCCCTGACAATCTCGAGCAGGGGAGTCTGGTTGCATACGCCAACACATCCAACGGGTTTCAGCCTGATATTGAGATCATAGATTTCCTTTATTTCAATGAGTCTGGAAAGAATTTCCTTGCTGCCTCCGGCTACACAACACGATCCGAGACCGATCCTCACTTCAGCATCAATTATATCTGGTTGATTCTTATCGGTAGTATTCAGTGTTTTCCCCTGAGACTGCAGAAAATCCTGAATGATTTCATCTGTTTGAGTCGGCCGGACATGTCCATAGGTTTTTTCGTCAATCTGAACCACCGGAGCCAATGTACAGCAACCCAGGCAGGCAACCTCCTCAATTGAGAACAGGTTGTCAGGTGAAGTGTTCTGTGAATCGTCGATCTTAAGAACCCGTCTGAATGCTTCGGAGATCAGCTGTGATCCCTTTACATGACAGGCAGTTCCTGCACATATCTTAATTGTATGCTTTCCAGCCGGTATATGACGGAACTGGGAATAAAAAGTCGAAACCCCTGATATTTGTCCCGGAGTTATATCAGTGACTCTGCAGATATGCTTCAGGGCTTCTGATGGAAGGTAGTTGAGTCTTTTCTGAACCTCCTGAAGGATCAGTATCACCTTATCTTTCTCCCTGCCGGTTTCCTTCAGAACTTCATCAACAACTGAAGTTATATTCTGAGTATCTGCCGGCTGGCAGTTACAGGTTCTGGTTGTTGTATTATCCTCTTCCCCGGCCATTATTCTGAAATGCAATAAAGGTTATTTTTGCTGCGTATGTAAATCCTCTTGTCTGAGAAGGCAGGAGTACAGTCTGCAAATTCTCCCAGGGGTGATTCCGCAATCAGTTCGTAAGATTCAGTTGCCCTGACAATATGCATAACACCGCTTCTGTCAAGCAGATATACTTTTTCATCCGCTATAACAGGTGATGCATAAAACTGATCCATGAAATAATGAGTCCAGAGGGTATCACCTTTCAAGGCATTATAGCATGCAACATCACCGTTCCCGGTTGAAATGAACAGGAAATCATCGGTTGCAACAGGACTCGATACATCAGATGTGAAGATATTATCCTCCCATATTATTGAAGCTGCGCTTCCGGGTTTAATTGCGGCCAGCTTTGCGTAGTCAGTCACAGCATATACCAGAGTACCGTTTACAGCAACTGAGGGAGCAACATCGCCGCTCATGCATTCTACAGCCCACAGTTCTTTTCCGGTAACAGGATCAAAACCGGTAACATAGGGATTCCCGTTTATTATCACCTGCGGCTCCCCGCTAAAATTGCCGATTACAGGCGAGGACCAGGCCGGACGGCCCCTGCGAATAGTTTCCCATTTAAGTTCACCTGTTGAGATGTCAAAACCCATCAGAGATATTTTTTCATTTGAATCGAATTGGACGATGAGAAGATCTTCAAAAATAATAAGGGAAGATGAATAGCCATAGCTGTTTTTCGGTACTCCCAGGTTTGTTACCCACTTCTGCTTACCGTCATGATCGAGACATACAAGATTGCCATTGGCAAAGATTGCGCAAACTGCTTTAGAATTGGCGGCGACCGTGGAAACAGCCAGCCCGGCGTCCTGATCCATTTCAGGCAGTTCAGAGGGTTCACCAGGTATACCCGATGCAGATGCGCTCCAGATGACCTCACCAGTATTTTTATCGATACAATAAACCTCGCATGTTTTGGCTTCTGCCCCGGTTACAAAGAGTTTTTCACCCCAGATTACCGGGGAGCTCTTCCCGGCTTTCGGGATCCGGATCTTCCATTTTATATTTGTCCCGGATTCACCGTTCCACTCAGTAGGATATCCGGAACCTCCGGCAATGCCGCGACTGTCCTGCCCCCTGAAGTACGGATAATTTGTTTTATCAGGTTTAAAACTGCTTGCAGCCCTTTTTGAGATTTTTCTTTCATCAGCCTCTTTCCCCGGCTCTTTAGCCGCAAGGTCAGGCAGTCCGGATCTTAACATGAACGATGATACCACTGCCGCAAAAGTAATTACCGTTACAGATGCAAGAAGGTAGTTTCTCTTCTTTTTTCTGCCGGTTTGCAGATCAGGTTTTACACCCGGAACAGCTGGCATAACTTTCTCATTTCCAGAAATGAGCTGCTGACAAAGGACAAAAATTATAGCTCCCGCAAGTAAAAGATACGATCCTGTTTCTACCTGACGCCTGGATGCAAAGTATGCTTTTCTGGCCATCAGATCCATTGCCCTTACCTGTTCTGCCTTTTCTGCATTCTCCGGATCTTTGTCATATTGATCTTTGACCGCCAGCAGAGCCGGATTATCCAGCGGATTTATTGTTTTCAGCTGTACCAGGCTGAATATCATCGTAATAGCAATTATTAAGGTGAATATGCCAGCTACCTGGCTTATACCCTTCATGATGTTGATATCTTTCTCCGAAAGCGTCATTATTAACTTATTTTTTTACTTCGACAGGGCAATATTTGAAGCATCTGCCGCAACTGTAACATTTCCCCTGATGAGGCTTATACTCTGTCCTTTTTGTTCTTAATGTTAATGAAACGAGACCGATCCCCAGTGATAAACCAAGAAATGCTCCGGCCCAGGGGGATGCCTTCCTGTACCTCGAAATTATTCTCAATTCTTCTGCAAACAATTCATCTTCAGTTTTGCCAGCCTCCTTGAATGCAACTGCATCTTTGGAAATAGCTTCAATGCCTGTCTCTTTTTCGGTTCTTATCTCCTGCGCTAGCCGGACCTCCTGACTAACTTTTGAAAGTGAAGGTCCGATGTTTTGAAATACCAGGGCACCCGCAACTATGAGAACAGGGACAAGTAAGAGATTTGCAATGAATCTTTTACGTGATTGTTCCGGTTCCTCTCTGTTAAGAGCAGTATCGGACGGAATAATGGCATCGTAAGGGCATACATCTTCGCAGAGCCTGCAGTTTATGCACTCTGCAGGAGTAATGGTCAGATGCTTTCCTGCAAACCTTGAAAAGAGATTCAGGATAACGCCATAAGGGCAAAGATATCTGCAATAAGGTCTGTTGATAAATACTCCTGCCAGAAGAAGAAGCGCACCGAAAACAATCATGGTATATGGTGCATCAAGCCGGAAGATCCCGACAAACGGATCATACCGGCAGATAATAAACTGGCTCTCCAGCGCTGCAAAAAGTACCGACAGGGCAAGATAAATAAACGGAATTGCAATCATCACGGATTCTACTGATTTCGGAAGCTTAACGGGTTTGAAACCTGTAAGTTCCTGAATTGCGCCAAGAGGACAGACACCGGCACAGAATACTCTTCCGAAGAACAGAGCAAACAACAGGGGTATAGTAAAGAAAAGAAGTGCTGTCAGAGGAATCGCATATCCGTCATTGAACAGGGCAAGTGCAACATTCTGAACCGAACCCACAGAACAGATGCACCCTTCACGGACAAATCCGAACCAGATGAGAGAAAACAGCGACATCCAGATCAGACCTTGTCGCGACCTTTTTTTCAGCGCAAGCCACGTAGTAATTGAAAGAGCCGCAACAAGCACAATAACATCTATATATTCCCAGATATGAGGCCTCTCAAGTGGCATCTGATGCTCAGGGTATTCATATCCCGATTCAAATTCAGGTCTGGGAAACCTGTCCTGGGCATTAATAAATGTATGCAGGCTTAGCAGTATAAGAAATATGGTATATGTAAAGAGTTTCCTTTTCATTCTGAAGGATTCAGGGGTTTCGGATTTAGTGTTCCGCGTTCCTTTGGAATATACTGTTGATCAACCGGTACCCTTGATATTGCATCTGACGGGCATTTCCTGGCAATGGAACAGTCATTGCAGTCAGCGCATAGGTCCTGGTTGATCTGAAGATACAATGATCCGTTTCCGAAATCAAGGCATCCTTTGACGCATTTTCCGCAGCCGTCACACAGATCCTCATTAATAGTATACTCAAAATATGGTTCTTCAACGAACTTTCTTGTTATGGCTCCCGTGGGGCAGAGCTGGTTCTCGGCTCCGGTGCTGATCGTCTTGGTCCCCTGCCGGAGATACCCACCGCAAAGGTCACAATAGCCGCACATTACAAATGCATGAACACATTTCACTGCAGAAGGGGTTCTTACGCAGTTCGTCTTACACTGACCACATTGAGTGCACTTAAAAGGGTCGATCTGCCAGACATGGCCTGAAGCACTTGTTTTTTTATAAAGAGCCACCGGCAATACAAGCAGGGGTGCAACGATAAGCACTCTACCGGCCCGTTTCACAAAATCCCTCCTTGACTGATATTTATTCTTTCCTTCTTTCATTTCAAGCTCAAAGTTCTAACTTCGCTGTTTTTCATTCTTCACTTTTCATTCCTTATAAAATTCCCGCAGTCTGACTCGCCTTTGCATATTCCCTTACCCGGGCATTTTGAACAATCCGTTCCTGTAACAACCCTTCCCCCCAGGATAAGTAATAATAGTGTAAGCAAAGCAAACAAACCTGCCTGTATTGTCTTCTTTATGAAATCAGTTCTTGTAACTATCATAATGTTAGTCCTTTCTCTTAAACACATACAGCTTCGAATCCACCGGATTAGCCGCATATATCCTTTTTCCATCCATATCTGCAGCAACGTCCAGCGGAATAGATGCCAGGAAATTGTTTTCCGAGGACACAAATTCAATGAAGGCTCCATCAGGTCCGATGATCTTTAGTCTGTTGAGCCCTTTCTCCGCCGTGACAAACCCCTGAGGCATAAGTGCAAAGTGGGCAGGATTACAGCATCCGCAGAAAGCTTCCGGTGCCATACCCGGTTCGCCGAACTGGCCGAGCAACACTCCATCGGGTGTCCATGTTTCAATCCTGCGATTACCTGTATTTGCAGCATAGATCCGATTCTCTCCGGACAAGGCTACATCAAAATAGCTGCTGGGGATAATGAACTTATTTTCAGACTGGCCCAGCATTGAGAAAAGTTCACCGTTCTTCCTGAGAATGAACACCAGTTTATTACCTGCATCTGCAAATGCAACATAATTTCTTCCTGCATAGACAGATGTTATTATACTGTTGGCATCATACGGGCCCCATTCAGTGATCATCTTCCCGCCTGTGCTGACCAGGGAAAGCGTTTCCAGTGATGCAGCATATATTGAATCACCATTTACTGACAAAGCAGTTATTTTTCCCGGCATACTATGGTGCCATTGCTTTGAGAGATCCTTATCGTAACAAGACAGATAAGATTCTCCACCGAGATAAATATTATTATCCGACACTGCTACAGATGATAAAGGACCGTCAGTGACAGACAGTTCCTGAAATACCTCCCACATATCAGGAGGTGAAGGTTCGTTACTTCTCACTTCTTCCTGGCTGGTATCGGACCCTGAAGTCGCTGTATCCCAGATAATATAACCTATGAAGGTCAGGATTATCAGAAGTGATACGATAGCAAAAATCTTTTTATTCATGATTCAGTATTTTTTCCAACATACAGACATAATAAATTCCTTGCATCTCTCATAATGAGATAATTACCTGCCAGAGCCATTGGACCCCATGCTTCAATTCCATCAATGATCTTATGCTTTGAGATCAGTGAAGCAGAGGCACCTTCGAGCCTGAAGGAATAGAGGTTGGCATCATCATCCAGTAAAAGCATCCTGTCACCTTTTATTATATATGGTCCCAGACCGCGGCCATACCGGTTTTCCTTGCCGCTGCTCCAGACAACCTTCCGGAGATCGGATTTATTGTAGCAAACAAGTTGTTTCTTAAGTGGACCGGCGTTTTCCGGCATAACGGACCAGATAAAATCGCCTGTTAAAACTGGTGTCTGCTGATCGCTTGATATGCCTTCCATCGCTTTATGTGATTCAGTAACCCCGGCAGAATATTCCGATCCGTTAAAGCTTACCTTTATTCTGGCACCACCCGCACCATAGCTGCCAAATACGGCTATTTCATTATTGCCCAGAAGCAGGGGAGAAGCGGCAACAGTAGCCGGGCTCCAGTCAGCTGTTTTCCAGAGAAGCCTGCCTGTATCATCACCCTCAGCCGAGACTCCGCACACCCCGCCTATGGCATTATAAACATACATTTTCTTTCCGTGGATTACCATTGGCATTATGGAACAGTGTGACATTCTCATACTGTCCGGGTTCGGAGTCTTCCATAATACTTCACCGGTTGCACAATCAATCCCTATCATCAGAGCTTTCCCTCCGGGCGCCAGAACTGCAATATCTCCGTCAATCATAGGGCATTGCCCTGTATAGAAATCAGGAGTGATCCTTCCTTTGGTTTTTCCCGGGATCCCGTATTCTTTCTCCATGTCGATGGTCCACTTAAGATCTCCTGTCTCCGGATCGAGGCACATGACGTGGGATCGCGGCCCAATGGATATAAGGTATTTCTCCGTTACAGCCGGGATTGTCCTGGAATAACCGTGATTTCGTTTGAGATCGACATAATACCATCGCCGCCAGAGTTCGGTTCCTGATTTAAGTGAAAAACAGCGTAGCATGTCTGCTTTGCGTCTCTCATTATAATCGAGTATGTATATTCTTCCGTTATGAACTGCAGCTCCTGCATATCCCTCACCCAGAGTTGCTTTCCACATTACCGGCGGACCGGCTGAATCCCAGGCTTCAGCCATGGGAGTGGAATCCCTGCTTATATTGTCAAAGTATGCTCCCCTGAATCGTGGCCAGCTTCCGGGAACAATGTCGTCGATCTGGTTCAGTGTATCAAAAAATTCACCAATTACCACGGAATCAGATCTGGGTTCAACCTTTGGCCTGTTATCCATCCCGGGAATCCGCGCAAAAAGTTCCGCGGGATAATGATCATCAATGAACCACCAGATCAAAATTCCGGCAAAAATTATTGCAATAAATGCTGTATATACAGTGCTATTTTTCTTTAACATCATACGCCATCAGCGCTTCGCCATGTCTTATGAACAATACTCCGTTATGAATGACAGGATGAGCCCAATAGGGACCTGAGCCATTGGGGACTTTGAAACTACTGATCATATCAAATTTCTCAGGAGTTGGCTTTACAAGTCCCAGAAAGCCTGTCTTTTCTTCATATACGTATAGCAATCCTTCAGCCGAAACAACCGAACCCTTACATTTCCAGTGCTCCTCATACATCTTTTTGCCGGTGTTCCACTCCAGGCAGCACCAGTTCCCGTTACCATTGTTGAGCCAGTTTGCTCCGTACAGATACCCATCGACCAGGACAACACCTCCATGATGTATATCAAGGGTCTTGTCTGTCCAGGCAATATCCGCTTTCCTGCCCTGATCGGTAAGGTTGATGAGAAGGCTTCCGTGATCATATCCGCCGGTAAAATAGATCTTGTTACTATAATATAAAGGAGTAACACACAGGATCTGACGCGAATCTGCCTTATCTTTATTTCCAAGTGCTTCCATATGGTTTATTTTCCACAGGATTGATCCATTGGATATATCAACACCAAAAACAAATCTGGGAGTAACATTGACCAGAATCTTTCCATCCTGGTAATCGATTAAGACCGGAGATGCATAGGAAGCCGGATCGCTCAGACTCTCTGATTTCCATATCAGTTCCCCGGTATTTTTATTAAGAGCGATGGTTGTGGTCTCCTTCCCTCCCGGCGTAAAATAAACTTTATCACCATCAATTATCAGTGCTTCAGCAATTCCCCAGGGGCCATA
>Ga0105095_10000387_pt1 | contig 20982 bp, 22 predicted proteins | sample PPLLak2March2015_2_FD_79180 | JGI IMG/M metagenome (GOLD analysis project Ga0105095, IMG submission 79180) | Freshwater sediment microbial communities from Prairie Pothole Lake near Jamestown, North Dakota, USA - PPLs Lake P8 Core (3) Depth... | ecosystem: Environmental > Aquatic > Freshwater >...
TCAGTAATACCGGAATAAATGGAATTACTTTTTTCATGACAGGTTCATGAATTCACAAAAGTAAATAACAGCAAACATTGTACCAGAATTGTGCCGGGAGGATTGAATTTTATTTGGGATAGTAAAAAACTGTCATTCCATCAGGTTGGAGCGAAATGACAGGTAATACAGACAAAGAAGACAAATTATTTCAATTCTTCCTGTTTATCCTCTTCAGTTTTATTTTCGTCTTTTGTAGCCTTTTTGAATTCTTTCATGCCTTGTCCAAGGCCACGCATTAACTCAGGAATTTTTTTCCCTCCGAAAAGAAGCAGTACCACCAGGACGATCAGTACAATCTGCCACGGTCCAATAACCCCAAGAAAGATAAATGAGTACATATTCTTTTAAATTTAAGTCCGACAAAGATATTAATATTTCTCGAAATGACAATATTGGCACTCAGCACTCAGCATTCAGAAATCAGAATTCTCCCCTTCGCCCTCTGCTTTATTTCTTGAAGAGATGGAATATATCATTTCCATTCGCGTACAAAAGAAGTGCGAGGAGGAATATCATACCTGCAATCTGTGCATATTCAAGAAATTTATCACCGGGTTTCCTTCCCGTGACAATTTCGAACAGGAGAAATAATACGTGCCCTCCATCGAGCGCAGGAATAGGTAAAATATTCATTATGGCCAGTATGATTGACAGCAGTGCCGTAAGATTCCAGAAAGACTGCCAGTCCCAGACTTCAGGAAAGAAACTTCCTATTTTGATAAATCCACCCAGCGATTCATAGGCTTTGACTTTTGGCCGGAATAACAGCTTCAGTTGCTTAAGGTAGCTTACCATGGTGCTGTATCCTTTTTTGATACCCGCAGGAATTGCTGAGAAGAAAGTATAATCGATCTTTTCAAGTTCAAAAAACCTTGCCAGATCTCCAACCGGGTAAATTCCCACCAGCCCCATTTCATTTACACTCACCGGGAAAGAAAGCTTTTCATTTCCCCTTAAAACCTTGATCTGTACAGTGCTGTTCTTATATTGAGAAAGCTCATCTTTGAATTCATCGAAGAACATTATGTTTTTGTCATTTATTCCGACAATCTGATCTTCCTTTTTTATTCCGGCTGCAGGTGCTGTTGATTCTTTTGTGAAATCATCAACAATGAATGGGATCCTCGTTGTTATGAAGCCGGTGCTTTTCAGCAATGGTCCTATGATTTCCTCCGGGACAGGGATGTCCAGTACCTGGCCATCACGTTCGACCTGTATTGTTGATGTTTTGTTAACGATCAGGTCATGAAGGACCATGTTGAACCGCTCCACTTCTTTGTTATCCAGGGATACAATTTTGTCACCATTTTGAAGTCCCATGCTCAGGGCAAGGGAATCGCACATTATACCATATTTAACATTCCGGGTGGGGAGGTATTGTTCACCCCAGACGTAAAGAACAGATGCATAAATAAACAGACCAAGTAAAAAATTTACTATGACACCTCCGGTCATTATCAGTAACCGTTGCCAGGCAGGTTTTGAACGGAATTCCCATGGCTGGGGAGGCTGTTTCATCTGTTCTTTGTCCATCGATTCATCAATCATTCCGGAAATTTTAACGTATCCTCCAAGAGGCAGCCATCCAATTCCATATTCTGTCTCTCCGATTTTCTTTTTGAACAGGGAGAACCATGGATTAAAGAAAATATAGAATTTCTCTACCCTTGTCTTAAACAACCTGGCTAACACAAAATGTCCGAATTCATGCAGCAGGACAAGAATAGATAAACTCAAAAGAAATTGTAATATCTGAATTAGGATAGTCATTTATTTAGTGTTTGCTGATCAGCTGAATTGCAATCTTCCTGGCCTCTGTGTCAGACCCCGCCAGGCTTTCAAAATCAGGATTTTCAATGAATTCAACACTGTCAATAGTTTTTTCAATTATATCAGACATCTGAAGGAATCCCAGACTCCCCTTAAGAAAAGCATCCACTGCCACCTCATTGGCTGCATTCATTATGCATGGTGAATTGCCTTCTTTTTTAAGCGCTTTAAAAGCGATTGCAAGATTACGAAAATTTTTAATATCGGGTACTTCAAAAGTCAAATTTGGATAATCGCCGAAATTAAAACGCGGCAGGTCAGATTTTATTCTTTTTGGGAATCCGAAAGCATAACTGATTGGCAATCTCATGTCGGGCAGGCTCATCTGGGCTTTCATGGAACCATCTTCAAACTGGACGATCGAATGAATGATTGACTGAGGATGCACAATTACATCAATCTGTCCGGGTTGAAGATCGAATAGCCATCTGGCTTCAATGGCTTCCAGCCCTTTATTCATCAATGTTGCAGAATCTATCGTGACTTTATGGCCCATGGTCCAGTTAGGATGTTTAAGTGCTTCTTCTCTGGTCACATTCATGAGAAACTTACGGTTTTTGCCCCTGAAAGGCCCGCCTGAAGCTGTTAGGTAAACCTTTTCCACGGGATTTTGATTCTCACCTGCGATACACTGAAAGATAGCAGAATGCTCTGAATCAACAGGATATATATTTACTTTATGCCGGGACAGAAGCTGATTAATAAGTTTCCCTGCAACAACAAGAGTTTCTTTATTTGCCAGGGCGATGTTTTTCCCCGATTGGATAGCCGTCAGAGTAGGACGTAAACCACTGAAACCAACCATTGCGGTCAGGACCAGATTAATGGAATCGATCTTAACAATCTCAGATAATGCATCACTGCCGGCATGTACCTTTAAAGGATACCCTGATAAAGCTTCTGAAACTTCCCGGAATTTTCGTTCATCAGCAATCACAACATATTTGGGCCGGTACCTGATTGCCTGGCGAATAAGTAAACTGGCATTACTGCCGGCAGTTATGACCTCAAGGCCTAAAAGATCCTGATTTTTTTCTATGACCTCAAGAGCCTGACTACCGATTGATCCGGTTGAACCTAAGATTGCGATGTGTTTCTTCATACACGGAAAGAAACAATTTTGATTTCAGAAAACAATAAATTCTTCCGGATCAATAGGGGTGCCATTAAACCATAGTTCGAAATGAAGATGAGGCCCTGTGGTAAGTTCACCTGAATTGCCGATAATAGCAATAGCATCACCTGCTTTAACAGTATTGCCAGCTTTCTTTAAGAGCTCAGCATTATGCTTATATACTGAAATAAGGTTATTACTGTGTTGTATTTCAATCACATACCCTGTTTCAACTGTCCAGGAAGCGAAAATAATTGTTCCATCTAAAACGGCTTTGACGACTTCATTAGGTCCGGCGACAATATCAGTCCCGAAATGATTTTCATAGGCACTGAATGAATAGGTAACATGTCCTTTAATGGGTGAGAAAAAATGCATCCTTTCTATCCCCACCTGGTGTCTTCTGGAATCTTCAATGACTGAAAGGTTGTATTGTTCTTCTTCCTCTATCTGAATCCGCAGGATTGAATCTTCAAGAGATTTGGAGAAAACAATTTCTCCGCTTTCCTGTGTTGAATCATTATAGGGCATCAGATCCTCAGGTTCTTCTCCGGAGATTATAGCGTTCACATTCCTGAAGTATACATCTCTCATCCGGATCTCCTCTTCCAGCGAATCTAACCTGAGCGCATTCATAAGGATGGTCCGTCTGATATTATCATCCGGGTAACCAGGGATCATTTCCCTTATCCCGGTAAAGGCAACAATTGAAAAAATCCCTGCTGTGAGGAGAAAGAGTATAGCAAGAAACAGAGCAACGAAATTGATCTTCGATAATCTTAGATACCAGACCTCTTTGAAAGTTTCGTCGTTATAAATAATTAATCTGTATTTATCGTCAAGGTAATTGTTGAATTTTCGTTTAGTTTTGGCAGCCATTATAAATTCTTCAAATGTCAGACAAAGATAATAAAAGGAAGATGTTCTCAGTTTTCGGTTTTCGGTTTTCAGTTTTCAGTTTGGAGTCTGGTGTGTGGGTGTGGGAAGTGAATTGGTTTCATTTTACCACGGGGAATTCCGTTATCCTGAGTTTTGTACATCCATATGGGATCAGAGTTATCTCCTTTGGAATTGAATCTACCAGATGCTTTGGAGGAAGACTGTGGGGCAGGGGACCTGGCATTTCAAGGTAAAGTTCCCACTCAGGAATCGTCTTTCCCTGAGTCGTGATTTCTATAGGTGTATTTTTAGCCGACCAGGGATGCAATATATCTGATCCTGTCTTAATTACTTTGAAACCAGTATTCGGATCTGCTATTGCAGATTCCATCAGACCATAGTTCCAGGGATCAAGAGGACGGACTTCTTCAAAAGATCCGAAGCGGTCTCCGTCATCTCGGGCACTCCATTCCTCAAATATCCTAAGTGAATAGACAAGGGGACCTCTTTCAACCACGACTGAATTTTCAACCCACCTGCTGAAATCAATTTCCATGGGAAGAATTAATTTAATCTGGTCGCCATCAGACCACTCGCGGTCTATAATGCATAAGGTATTAGCTGCAGGCGTCAGAAACCTTTCATTATTCAGCCTGACTTCTGCGTGAGAACACCATGAAGGTATCCTGAGTTCAAAAGGAAATTGGGTTCCATCCGGGCAATTAATTGTGAATTTAATGTTCTCGTCGAAAGGATAATTGGTCTCTTCAACGATTTTAACAGGGATGCTGTCAGAAACAAGCATATTTACATGACATGGTGCATAAATCAAGGCAGCAACTCCATTTTTCCGGGTGCTGTAGAACAGATTCTGAATAAATTTTGGCCATCCCTGGTGCATATTGCATGTGCAGCACGGATACCCGGTCAACAATCCAAAACACAGATCTGTGCCTCCATGGTTATCTTCCTCGTAAAAATTGTGCCTGTGACGGGTCAGCATAACCTGATTTGCACTCTGAAAATACTGACGTGATGAAAAATCAGGTTTGATCTGGGCAGGGAGTGCATTATAGGCAATTTTTTCAAGATGTCCTGCATACTGGATATCCCCGGTAATGGTAAGGATATTTTCAAGGGAAAACATAAGCTCAACGACTGAACACAATTCGACACCCTGTGTGGGATTTTTGCCGTGCATAGGCTCATCGCCTCCAAACATTCCCTGGGGTTGTCCATGAAATTCTTTAATATCACTGAAGGCTTTCTTCACTGCTTTCAAATAAACAGGATCGGGTTTCTGCTGGTAGAATATAACCGGTTCCTTAATTCCCTGAGCAAGGTTCACGCAATGGAAACTTTGAAGTTGCTTAACACATAACCGGCTTATTAGCTCAGTGTCGAAAGGATATTTGTCAGTAACATTGTACGGGTAAAGATGTGTCAGTTCGCCACCTTCGTAACACCTTTCATTCAGGAATATCTCTGTCCAGGGGAAGGTCTGCTTATGAATGAGACTTCCAAGGTCGAGCAGGAATTCTTCACCAGTAATATTATATAACCAGTAAACGACCATAAGATTATCTCCGCCCCTGCGGTTTGCCCAGAAAGACCAGTAGTCAAGAGGTGTTTCAGGCAGGTGTTTCAGCTGATACCGGAAATATTCTGTCATTAGTTTGATTACACGCTTATCCCCTGTTGCGCTGTAATATTGCTGTAATACCTTCAGCATGACCATTTTGGGCCACCAGTCCTGGCGGCGGGTTTTTTGAAGTCCGGATTCCGGTTCTGGCTCTATTAAAAATTCAACAGGCCCAAAATAGCCATCTTCAGACTGGTTCTCGATGCTCCATTCAATCCATTTCATGGCTTTATCTTTAAGATCCCGGTCATCCAGGATATATGCCAGAGGGACTAATCCATCAAGCCAGTAAGGACCTCTTTCCCAGCCATCCCCGTCGCCTCCCAGCCAGCCATTTCTTGGTCCTACAACTGGGGCATAAACTTCATCAAGATGGCCGGTAAGTCCATCCTTCATTGTTATTAACTGTTCAAGCAGCCATCCATCAGGTTTAATACTTCCCAGCGGAAGCTCCAGGTAAGGTTTCGGTGCCAGAGGCGGTCTGTTCTGCATATAATTCATTTTGAGAACAGGTTTATCCATTTGAGAACAACTGAATAAATAAGGCAACACCAATAACCAACAAATAACTTTATTCAAAACTAAAACATGAATTGGAGATTTTTTTTTCATAACATAAATAAAAGAATTACCCGGTTGCAAGTTAGTGAAGCTGATATTTTGCAAACGAAGTACAGCGAAATATCAAAGCTGAACTAATCCCGACAGAGCAACTGGCGGGATTTCGCAAGTTACGAATTATTATTTTTCATATCTTTCGAACTTTCCAAATAACTGATGAAATTAATTCCGTTTTTGGCCATTATTTTACTGGTCGGCCCACATTCAATTGTATCTGCGCAGACAAAAGCAGTTAACCGGGAAAAATACCGTATCCATATAAATCAGAGAAGTGACCGGATTACTGTAGATGGAATCCTTGATGAACCTGTCTGGGACCAGGCAGACAGGACTGGTCCCTTCCAGAGAGTTCTGCCTACAGATACCGGATATGCAGCAAGTCAGACAGATGTCAGGTTGACATATGATAATACAAATTTATATCTGGGAATAATTTGTTATGATTCACTCCCCGGGAAAAGGCCGGTTGAATCCTTACGGCGTGACTGGAATTTTCAGAATAATGACAATTTTGTTGTTTTCATTGATACTTATAATGATTATACCAATGGTTTTGCATTTGGCATTTCAGCTGCCGGAGCACAATGGGACGGACTGCAGGCAGAAGGAGGCCTGGTTACTTTAAGCTGGGATATTAAATGGAAATCAGCAGTTCAGAATTATCCTGAACGGTGGGAAGCAGAATTCAGTATTCCGTTCAGGAGCATGCGATACAGGGGAGGTATATCGGAATGGGGGATCAACTTCAGCCGGAATGATCTGAAATCGAATGAAAAATCAAGCTGGGGACCTATGCCCCGTCAATTTCAGACAGCAAACCTGGCTTATACAGGGACACTGGTCTGGGATAAGCCTTTACCTGAGTCCGGATTGAGGTTTTCGCTGATACCTTATGTTTCAGGAAAATTATCCCAGGATAAAGAGGTTGATAGTAAAGTTAAATGGGATGCATCGGCAGGACTGGATGCAAAAATAATACTTTCCACCTCAATGAATCTGGACCTTACACTGAATCCTGATTTCTCCCAGGTAGAAGTTGACTGGCAGCAAACAAATCTTGACCGTTTTGAATTGTTTTATCCCGAGAAAAGGCAGTTTTTTCTTGAGAACAGCGACATTTTTGCAAGCCTTGGCACAGAAGAAATTAGGCCTTTCTTTTCAAGGCGCATAGGTCTTGACAGCCCGGTCCTCGGAGGAGCACGTCTCAGCGGAAAGGCTGGAGAGAAATGGCGTATCGGTCTGATGGATATGCAGACCGGCATAAAAGACACTATTACTGCCAACAACTATGCAGTTGCTGCGGTTCAGCGGCAGTTGTTCAGTCGTTCCAATATTACGGCTTTTCTTGTTAATAAACAGGTTGTAGCCACACCTGGCGATTCAGCATACGGAGGCTACAATTATAACCGGGTTGCAGGAATGGATTTCAATCTTGCCAGTTCTGATCACAAATGGACAGGAAAATTTTTATTTCATCAGTCATTTTATCCCGGGATGTCAGGGAATGCTTCTGCCCTTTCGGGAAGCCTGACTTACAGCACAAAAACAATTATGGCAAGTATCAATCCGGCCTGGATTGGGGCAGATTACCTGGCAGAAGTGGGATACGTAAGGAGGACAGGAATTTTTCAAACAGAAGGTCATTTTTCCTATAATTTCTATCCTGTATCTGATATAATAATCAACCATGGACCAACGCTGGAATCTGATTTGGTCTATGATCCCGGTTTTGATCTTATTGATCGGGAAACACAAATAGGATATGATATTGAATGGATAAACAGAAGCACCATTTCTCTGGAAATTGAAGAGGGATTTACAAAACTGCTGGAGCCATTTGATCCCACCAATACCGGAGGTGTGGAAATACCGGCAGGGAGTGAAGTACGGTGGCTGGAGGTATCAGGTCATTATTTTTCTGATAACCGCAGGCTTTTTACGTATAGCTTTGAAACACGGTATGGCGGTTATTTCAATGGTACCCGTCTGGGTCTTGAATTAGATGCTGCATATCGGGTACAACCTTATGGCAGCATTGCACTTTCGGGTGAGTTTAACCGGGTATCTCTGCCTGCGCCATACAGCAGTGCCAACCTTTTTCTTATCGGCCCCAGGCTGGATATCACCTTCACTGAAAATTTGTTCTTCACCACCTTTGTTCAATATAATAATCAGATCGATAACCTGAATGTGAACATGCGTTTCCAGTGGCGCTTTGCTCCGGTTTCAGACCTGTATATTGTTTATACTGAAAATACGTTCCCGGAAAATCTCCAGACAAAAAACCGCGGGATCGTGGTTAAATTGTCTTACTGGTTCAACTAGGAAGCACGGAGCGATTTCTGATTTCTGAATTCTGAGTGCTGAGTCATTTAAAGGGCCCAGGATGAACATTGCTGTATCTCTGAAAAAACAGCTTTTTGAATCCCCTCTCTTCAATTGGCTAACAATTCGGAGACTGTCAGAGAAGTTATTTCATTATTGATGCAATAATCAACAATTTTTTTGAAACGATTTTCAGAAATCTCATAATCATCATTAGAATTTCCTATTTTATGACAGTAGAGTAAAATAACTTTATTTTCCTCTTTTGCCCGCTGTAATGCTTTTATAATATCTGATTCAGGTACCTCGGAAACATTATCAATATTTGCACCAAAAATAATCCTGTCTTTTGTGGGAAAATCATAAAAAATTTCATCTAATTCATAAAGCCTGAAATGACTGGTAACTCTAATTCTCCTGATGCTTTTGAAATAATTAAGTAATAATTGGTCAATAGTCTTGTCTCCGTAACCATAAGGATATGCAAAATTTCTTATTTCTAATGAATCCTTATTCATTAGTTCAAGATCAGGTAATATTTCTTCATGTAAATAATCATCAACCGTTTTCTTTTCAAGAAATTCAGATATCTTGACATGATTTGTAGTATGATAAGCAATTTCATGACCGTGATTCCAGAAATTTTTTAACATAGTTTTTTCCGCTTCACTGAATCCATGATATCCAGTTACATAAAAAGTAAGTTTAAAATTAAAAGAATCAAGATAATCAAGGTAGGGATACCAAAAATTCACATTGCCATCATCAATTGTAAAAACAATACCTGCAAGATAGCCATATTCTTTAGTGCATGATGGGAATAAAAGAGTAATAGATAAGGAAAACAATATTAGTTTCCTTGTCATGTGCATGACGATTTAGTGAATTTATCGGCAAATTAATTTAAAAAAAATTCATATTTTAGTTAATTCAATTAATAATGATTTTAATTATGCAAATAACCAGAACATTTGATCTTCTGGAAAGATACCAGGAAAAATTTCCCGGGAAAAATGATGCCCTTGCCTCCAGGAAGAATAACAAATGGGTAAAAATTAGCACTGAAGAATATATCAGGAATTCATACCTGTTCAGTTATGGACTTCTGGCGCATGGTTTTAAGAAGGGGGATAAGATCATAACTGTAACAAACAACCGCCCTGCTTGGAACATTGTCGATATGGGAATGACCATGATTGGCGTGGTTCATGTTCCTGTCTTTCCTTCACTTAACGTCACTGAGTATGCTTACATCCTGATGCATTCAGATGCGAAATTTGTAATTGTTTCTGATGACCAATTATATTTAAAGCTGAAAGGTGCAGCTGAAACTTCAGGCCAGAAAATGTCGTTTTTCAGTTTTGAAGATTTGCCGAATGTAAAATCATGGATGGAAATAATTGAATTGGGTAAGGAAAATGAGGGAAAGTATAAAGAAGAGGTTGAAAGGGCGAAAAAAGAGATTAAGCCTGGCGATCTGGCAGCAATAATCTATACCTCAGGCACAACAGGTATTGCAAAAGGCGTCATGCTTTCACACAAGAATCTTGTAACCAATTTTCTTGCTGCTGCTGAGATTTTTCAACTAGCTCCTGATAACCGGTACCTGAGCATTCTGCCGCTCTGCCATGTGGGAGGCCGCCTGGGCAATTACCAGACCCAGTATAGCGGATGCAGTATTTATTATGCTGAAAATATGGGGACAATTGCAGCTGATATGAAAGATATTCAGGCCGATGGTTTTGATGCAGTACCCAGGATACTCGAAAAAATAATAGATACTGTAATATCGAAAGGAAGAAAAATTAAAGGTATCAAGAATAAAATTTTTTTCTGGGCTGTCAGATTGGGATTTGATTATAAAACGGATGACGAAAGCAGCTGGTTCTATAAAAGAAAACTGAAGCTGGCAGATAAACTCATTTTCAGCAAATGGAGGGAAGCACTTGGAGGTAAGGCCAGGCTTGTTGGCTGCGGGGGTGCCAGCCTGCAGCCCAGGATTGAAAGAATTTTCTGGGCGGCGGGAATCAAAGTGATCAATATGTACGGCCTCACGGAGACCTCCCCCATCATGACAATAAACCGTAAAGAAAAACCTGATCTGTAACTTTGTTCGGTTGGAGCTACAATTGAAGGCGTTGAAGTTAAAATTGCAGATGATGGTGAAATACTTTGCCGGGGTAACAACGTCATGCTTGGCTATTACAAAGATCCGGAACTTACAAAAACGGTCTTTGATGAGGAAGGATGGTTCCATACAGGAGATATTGGCGCATGGGAAGATGATAAATTCCTGAAAGTTACCGATAGAAAGAAGGAAATCTTCAAGCTTTCAAACGGCAAGTTTGTTGCCCCGCAAATAATTGAAAACCGCTTTAAGGAATCGGTGCTTATTGACCAGATTATGGTCGTGGGCGAGCATGAGAAATTTGCCAGTGCATTAATATCTCCGAATTTTACCAACCTTCAGCAGTGGTGTGAAAAAGAAAATATTTCTACCAAGGATAGAAATGAGCTGATCCGTCATCCGATGGTTCTGAAAATATATTCTGATGAAGTGAACAGGTTGAACCGGTTACTTTCCGATCCGGAAAGAATTGTGAAATACAAGCTGATATCTGATGAATGGTCACCTGCCACCGGCGAACTTTCCCCGACACTGAAACTGAGACGCAAGTTCATTTCAGAAAAATATCAGGCAGTTCTTGAAGAAGTATACCAGAAACGGTTGTCGAAGGCATGAATGTTATAAGGGTTTCTGATACGAAACATTGTCGGGAATTTCTGCAAGTTCCCAAAATTCTATATAAAGATGATGATACGTGGGTATGTCCCCTGGATATCCATATTAATGCCATTTTTGATCCCCGGAAGAACATATATTACAAGCATGGCGAGGCTGAACGCTGGATCCTGAAAAATGAAAAAGGTCATCTTGCCGGTCGGATAGCTGCATTTATAGATAAGAATACTGCCTTTAAAAATGACCAGCCGACGGGAGGCATGGGATTTTTTGAATGCATCAATGATAAACAGGCTGCTTTTCTTCTTTTTGACACTGCGAGGGACTGGCTGAAAGCACGAGGCATGCAAGCAATGGACGGTCCGATTAATTTTGGTGAGACTGATAAATACTGGGGCCTGCTTGTAGATGGATTTACTCATCCGTCTTTTGAAATTTCCTATAACCATAAATATTACCAGGATTTATTCGAATCCTATGGATTTAAAACCTATTATAAACAGGAAGGATTTCATCTTGATCTGACCAAAAAACTGCCTGAGAGAATTATGAAAATCGCCGAATGGGTGGTAAATAAACCGGGATACAAATATGAACATTTTGTATGGGAAAGACTTGAAGAACAGCTGAAGGATTTTGCTGAAGTATTCAATACGACCTGGGTATCATTTAAGGAAAATTTTGAGCCGCTTGAGACAGAATACATCAGGAAGACGATGAAGAAATCAAAAGCGGTTATAGAAGAAGAGTTTATCTGGCTGGCTTATCATAAAAACAGGCCTATTGCAATTTATCTTATGTATCCTGATGTAAACCAGATCCTTAAACATTTTAAAGGCAGGCTTGGCGTGTTAGATTTATTGAAATTTCTTTATCTGAATAAAAGGAAAACCATCACCCGTGCCCGTGGAGTACTTATGGGAGTGGTCCCTGAGTTTCAGGGATTGGGTGTTGAAGTCGCCATTATACATAAATTATCAAAAGTGTTTGAACGCAAACCACATTATAAGGAAATTGAGTTTAACTGGGTAGCCGACTTCAATCCCAAAATGCGTAAAATTTTTCTATCCGTCGGAAGTGTTCCTGTAAAACATTACATCACCTACCGGTACCTTTTCGACAGGAATGCACCCTTTAAAAGATACCCTGTTCCCGTTTCCTGAAAATACTTAAAATTTTGTAACGGAAACCTGTTTCAGACGTCATATATACAGAAACCAATTTTGAAATCATGAAAAAGATTATTGTTCAGATTATTTTTGTCCTGTTTGTATCAGGATTAGCAGCCCAGTCATCAGAAATAGATCACCTTTTTAACTCATACAGGGGTGAAGATGATGTGATTTCGTTATATATACCGGGATTTCTATGCCGGATGGGTGCAACAATAGCTGATCTGGATGATGCAGAAAGAGAACTTCTGTATTCAATTAAGTCAGTAAGGTTACTGGTTTCGGAAAATGAAGAACTGAACCGGGATGTAAATTTTGTAAAAGAAATCAGTTCCAGAAAGCACAGATCAGATTATGTTTCATTACTTGAAGTTCATGATTCAGGAGATGATGTTCTTATTCTTGGCAGGGAAAAGGAGGGATATATTTCAGATCTGTTTATAATTGTCGGTGGCGATGATAATGCAGTTATTTGTATAAAAGGAAGGATGGACAAAAATTTATTAGATGCTCTTTATAAAGTGACGGGTATCGAAGAATGTTTATATGCGAAAGAAATGTGATTTTCCGGTTGACTTTAATTTACTCAGGGCGTGACTGTCAGTCATGCCCTGAATTGTTTATATACAGATCCTTAATTATACCTGTAATAATTTCCTATTTTTGTGTTTTTAAAAATACACATATGGATAAAATTACGGAGGATCAGAAATTGACTGCCAGATACGCAAAAGCCATGGGCCATCCGGTCAGGATTTATATACTTCAATTATTATCAAATCAATCATGTTGTTACAGCGGTGATCTTTCTGAAGAATTACCGATAGCAAAATCCACACTTTCCCAGCATTTGAAGGAATTAAAAAAAGCAGGCCTGATCCAGGGTGAGATTGAACAGCCCAGGATCAGATATTGCCTGAACAGACAAAGTTGGGCTAAGGCTCAAAAATTATTCAGTAATATGTTACAATTCTAAAATTTTTAATAATATTGTTCGTAATTTTACGAAATACGAAACTAAAATAAAATATCTATGGAAATAAAAGTATTGGGAGTTGGTTGTCCAAGATGCCAGGCACTGGAAAAAACTGTTATTAATTCGCTTGCAGAACTTGATATAGCTGCTGATATTAGCAAAGTCACAGATATTAATGATATTATGTCATACGGGATCCTGCATACGCCAGCATTAGTAATAAATAATAAGGTGGTTTTAAGCGGCAGGGTTCCCTCATCTAAAGAAGTAAAAGAATTAATTATTAATAATCAGATAATATGAGACGAGCTATACTTTTAGTAATTGGATTGGTGTTTTTCTTTCAGTTTAATTCCTGTGATGCACAGGGACAAAAAGGAACCAATCAGGTTGCAAACTATCAGTCAGAAACTGTAGAAGTTTATTATTTCCACTTTACCAGGCGATGTGAAACCTGTATGGCAGTTGAAAATGAATCCAAAAAAGCAGTTGAAGAGCTATATGCCAGTGCACTTAAGGAAGGCAGGATTGTGTTTCAATCATTTAACCTGGAGGAAGAAGAAGGGAGACAGGTAGCTGAAAAGCTGAATGTTTCCACTCAGACACTGCTTGTTGTAAAATTTGGTGAAAAAATTGATCTCACAAGCCAGGGTTTTATGTACGCAAGGACAGATCCGGAAAAACTGAAGAAAGCCTTGCAGGATGCCATAGGGAAGATTTAGTTTTTACTGGTTAATTCGGGTGAGTTACTGATATTTTATGGAAGGATTTCTAACAGATCTTCTTGATCGAAGCTCATTACCTATCTTATCGGCATTTATTCTGGGATTGCTAACAGCTGTCAGTCCATGCCCTCTGGCAACCAATATAACAGCAATTGGTTATATCAGCAGGAATTTAGATAATCGTAACCGGGTTTTTATCAATGGAGTGATTTATACATTCGGGAGGGCAATATCTTATATAGGACTGGCATTTATTCTTTATTTTGGAGCAGACCATGTAAAATTAGCCGGTTTCTTTCAGCGATATGGAGAAAAGTTTCTGGGGCCGTTACTGGTCATCCTGGGGTTGCTTATGCTTGGTATTTTCAGGATAAATTTCCTGGCTTTCAGGAGATTTACTGAAAAATTTCAGCAAAAAGAGAGAAACAGATACTGGGATGCGTTGTTGCTTGGAATTATCTTTGCGCTTGCATTCTGCCCTTACAGCGGTGTTCTTTATTTCGGTATACTGATACCAATGACAATCACCAGTGCTGGGGGGCTCTTCCTGCCAGTTATTTTTGCAATTGCAACCGGCATACCAGTGATCATTTTTGCCTGGCTTATTGCTTATGCGGTCTCAGGCGTCGGCAGGCTTTATAACCGGTTGAAGATTTTTGAACTATGGTTCAGGAGAATAATCGCCGTCTTGTTTATAGGAGTAGGTATATACTATGTTGTAGTAATATACTTCTAATTGAGAATGGAATGATGGAATACTGGAATACTGGAATGATGCCTTCCTGTTTAAAACTAAACTTAATGTCAGGAATTTCTAAATAATTGCATAAACGAAATTTTCGAAGATGGAGTGGAAAAAGGAAATAAAGATCCTGTTTTGGATGGTTGTATTTTTCCTGTTTACTTTTTATATGCCTCTGGAAGGGGCGCGTTTCAGGGAAGCTGTGATTGCCATGCTGGATCTGACAAAATGGTATGCACGTGAACATGTTATTTTGTGTTTGTTGCCGGCATTTTTTATTGCAGGAGTTATCGCAGTATTTGTAAGTCAGGCTGCAGTATTAAAATACTTTGGGGTAAAAGCAAAAAAATGGGTGGCCTACACGGTTGCCTCTGTTTCAGGTACTATCCTTGCAGTTTGCAGCTGCACGGTTCTGCCGTTATTTTCAAGCATTCATAAAAGAGGAGCAGGACTCGGTCCGGCAATTGCATTCCTTTATTCGGGTCCGGCAATAAATATTCTGGCTATAATTCTCACAGCGAGGATCCTGGGCTTTGAAATGGGTTTGGCTCGGGTAATTGGTGCTGTCAGTTTTGCTGTAATTATCGGTTTAATTATGTCATTCATTTACAGAAAAGAAGAGAAACTGAAACGGGAAGAACAAATCAATTTTCCCGACATACCTGAAAAACGCCCGATGTGGCAAACGGCATTTCATTTTTTCACACTGGTATTAATTCTGATTTTTGCCAACTGGGGAAAGCCCGGAGAAGGAATTACCAGCGGAGGATGGTACTGGATATGGGCAAATAAATGGTATATCACTTCCTTCTTTGGCATTTTCCTGGTGTTTTCAATGATATTTATTTTAAAAATCAAATGGTATCATGTTCTGGCTGTTGCTGTTATAACTATTATTTCGGCTTTCTTAACAAGTACACCAATGGTCCCGGTTGTAGTCGGAATAGCCGGTATCAGCATTATAACCCTTCTTGATAAAAGAGAACCTGAAAACAGGGAATGGACTATTTCAACATGGGATTTCGCAAAGCAGATTCTGCCTCTTCTTGTCATTGGGGTACTGATAGCTGGCTTCCTGCTGGGATCCACGCATGACGATACTCAAATAGCCGGTGTTATTCCGAACCAATGGATAGCCAGACTTGTCGGGGGCAATTCATTATTTTCAAATTTCTTTGCATCCATTGTTGGAGCCTTTATGTATTTTGCCACGCTTACAGAAGTTCCTATTGTCCAGGGATTAATCAATGCCGGAATGGGAAAGGGACCTGCACTGGCGTTGTTACTTGCAGGGCCATCCCTGTCCTTACCAAATATGCTTGTAATTCGAGGGGTATTAGGTACTCAGAAAACTATTGTTTATGTTTCGCTTGTTGTTGTGATGGCTACTATAACAGGATTGATTTTTGGCAGAATCTGATATTGATAAATAATTATTAAATTAATTCCTATGGAAAACAAATCATTAGGTTTTATTGGAGCCGGCAGAGTTACCAGGATTCTTCTGCAGGCTTTTAAAAATCGTGGTGTATCCTTTAAACAAATCACTGTAATTGATTCCAATAATGATGTCCTCGCAAGGACTGGGCGGGATTTCCCAGGAATCGGTGTTACTGCTGACGATCTGCAAAAAGTTGTACAAAACGATGTTGTTTTCATTGCGTTGCATCCTCCTGTAATAATGGAAATGCTTGAGAAAATTAAGCCAATGATCAACCGGGAAACGATCCTGGTTTCCCTTGCACCAAAATTTACAATAGAAAAAATCAGTCTTAAACTGGATGGTTTTCAAAACATTGCAAGGCTAATACCCAATGCACCATCTGTAATTAATGAAGGATATAATCCGGTATGTTTTTCGAGCGAGCTATCTGTCACAAACAAACAACTTCTGACAGGTATATTTGATATCCTGGGAAAATGTTTTGTGGTGGAGGAAAAGAAACTGGAAGCTTACGCTGTTATTACAGCCATGTCTCCGACATATTTCTGGTTCCAATTTAATGAATTATCTGAAATCGGGAAGAAAATAGGATTGACTGAAGAGGAATGCAGAACAGGCATTACAGAAACTGTAAAAGCTTCTTTAAATACAATATTTTCATCGGGAATGCCGGTAAACGATGTTATTGATTTAATACCGGTAAAGCCGATCTCAGAACATGAAGCAGAAATAAAGAATATTTTTAACTCAAGGTTATTACCCTTGTTTGAAAAAATTAAACCATAAAACACAGATCGCTTCCATGTCCTTGTGAAAAAATTTGACGTATGTATACGTCATTTAAAAAGTTTAATGTATATTTGCGGCATATTTTTTAAGTGCCATGGTGCAATCTAAAACTGAATTATTTGATGTCGAACTGCAGAAAAGTGCAGAAATATTCAAAGCAATGTCTCATCCGGCACGGCTTGCTATTCTTAAGTACCTGGCTGAAACAAGAACCTGCATCACTGGCGATATTGCAAATGAACTGCCACTTTCAAGGACGACTGTTAATCAGCATCTTAAGGAATTAAAAAAAGCAGGTCTGATTCAGGGAACAATCGAGGGTGCAAAAACTAACTATTGTCTTAATGATAAAAAAATTAGGGAGTTAATTGAAATAACCAGGAAATTCCAGGATGAAATATCCACAATTTGTTTAAATTCTAAATGTTAATTAAAATGAAAGTGCTAATTCTTTGCACGGGCAATTCCTGCCGGAGCCAGATGGCTGAAGGCTTCCTGAAGTCATTTGATGAAAAGCTGGAGGTATTATCTGCAGGAACAAAACCTGCGGTTGAGGTTCACCCCAAAGCAATCCAGGTCATGAAGGAAACTGGGATTGATATCAGCAGGCATCATCCCAAAAGTGCAGATGAATTCCTGAATGAGAGTTTCGATTATGTAATTACGGTCTGTGATGATGCTAATGAAGCCTGCCCGTTTTTCTCGGGAATGGTCAGGCATCGTTTACATATCAGTTTTGAAGATCCGGCAAAGGCCACAGGAACAGAGGATGAAATTCTTACAGTCTTCAGGAGAGTCAGGGATGAGATAAAGAAAGAGCTTTATGCATTCTTACTGGAGAAGATTAAAAAACCATAGATAAGTCTAACATAAATATTATTAGTAAACATGAAAACTTCAGAAGATCTAAAAAAAATTGTAAAAGAGAAATACGCTGAGATAGCAGATACAAGTACAAGTACAGGTTGCGGTTGCGGCTGCAGCTGTGGTTCAGGTTCACAACAGGATTATTCTATATTCAGCGCAAGCTATAAAACCCAGCCGGGTTACATGGAAGAAGCCGACCTTGGTCTGGGTTGCGGATTGCCGACTGAGCATGCCGGGATCAGAGCTGGTGATTCTGTGCTTGATCTTGGATCAGGTGCGGGAAATGATTGCTTTGTTGCACGTGCACTGGTTGGTGAAACGGGCAAGGTCACAGGGCTGGATTTTACTGACGAAATGATTGAAAAAGCAAGGAACAACAATCGGAAATTGGGCTATACGAATGTTGAATTCATTAAGGGAGATATAGAAAACATGCCTGTACCGGATAATAGTTATGATGTAGTAATCAGTAATTGTGTGCTAAACCTGGTGCCGGATAAACAAAAAGCTTTTGATGAAATATACAGGGTTCTTAAAAAGGACGGGCATTTTTGCGTTTCAGATATAGTTCTCGAAGGGAAACTTCCTTTAAAACTTCAGGAGGTAGCAGAGCTATATGCCGGCTGTGTATCAGGTGCCATGCAAAAGAGTGAATATCTGAATGTTATAAAGTCGTCGGGGTTCAAGGATATTCAGATTAAAGCAGAAATGAAAAACATATTTCCTGATGATCTGATTTTGGAATACATAACTCCTGAGGAATTAACTTTATTCAAAAAATCAGGCATTGGGATATTCAGTATCACCGTAACAGCTGAAAAGTAATGATTTATGGCTGATACAATCAGGCGTCTTTCATTTTTCGACCGGTTCTTGACATTATGGATCTTCATCATAATGTTTACCGGAGTAATTGTTGGTTTTTTGTTTCCCGGAATATCAGGTTTCTGGGATTCGCTCAGCAGAGGAACCACAAACATTCCCATTGCAATAGGACTTATTCTGATGATGTATCCGCCTCTTGCCAAGGTTAAGTATGAGAAGCTGCCGCTGGTTTTCAGGAATATCAGGATGCTGGCTCTTTCCCTTACCCAAAACTGGATAGTGGGTCCGTTTGTAATGTTTTTCCTTGCTGTTTTACTTCTGCCTGATAAGCCTGAACTGATGGTCGGAGTCATCCTGGTCGGACTTGCAAGGTGTATTGCAATGGTGCTTGTTTGGAACGACCTGGCAAAGGGCGACAGTGAACTGGCCGCAGGCCTGGTTGCTTTTAATGCTCTTTTCCAGGTATTTTTATATTCGGTCTATGCTTATATTTTCATCACATTACTACCACCTGTTTTTGGTTTAAGCGGAGCCATTGTAAAAATTTCAATCGGGGAAATCGCTCTGACAGTATTGATATATCTCGGAATACCATTTTTTGCAGGACTTTTATCAAGTATGGTCATGCGAAGAATAAAAGGCGACCAATGGTATTTTAATAAATTTATTCCGGGAGTATCATGGCTGACACCAGTTGCTTTACTGTTTACAATTTTTGTTATGTTTTCATTAAAAGGGGAAAAAATTATTGAATTACCGCTGGACGTTATAAGAGTTGCAATACCCTATACAATTTATTTTGCCCTGATGTTCTTCACTACTTTCTTCATAGCCAAAAGAATGGGAGTAGGATATGAAAAATCCGCCACTCTTGCCTTTACAGCAGGAAGCAATGATTTTGAACTGGCAATTGCCGTTGCTGTGGCTGTATTTGGCATTGGTTCCCAGGTCGCCTTTGCTACAGTTATCGGCCCCCTTGTCGAAGTTCCCGTCCTGATCTTACTGGTTAATGTGGCTCTGTGGTTCAGGAAGAAATATTTTCCTGACGACGCCGTTTCATTTTAATGATTATTATCTTTGGCTTTTTATTTCCTGGCATTTGATATAGTCAGTAAGTCTGCCGGACTAACTGTGCAAACTTTCTGATTCATATTGATTTCATTAATAAATCCGTTATCTGTAAGTGAATAATATCTTTAACTAAATAATTAACCGATGAAAAAGTACAATAAGATTTTCCTGATCACACTTAACATACTGTTAGGCGGATCGCTTTCTTATGCTCAACAGCAGGAGGTTAAACCAATCAGATTAAGCCAGATATCCGATGGCCTTTATGAGCTTCTGGATGGCAGGGGCTCAAACGGGGGTGTATTTATTGGAGATAATGGGGTGCTGGTAATAGATGCCAAAATGGATAAAGAATCGGTCGATCAGACAATTGAGGAAATCAAAAAAGTAACAGATAAATCCATTAAATATCTTGTGAATACACACAGTGACGGTGATCATACTAATGGGAACCAGTATTTTCCTGAAGACGTTACTATCATTTCACATGAAAATTGCCGGAAAGAATTTTTCGTTCCAAAGAGGGATGGATCTCCTTCAGATTGGGAAAAGCCTGAAATGGCATCCTTTGTGCCTGAAATAACTTTCAGGGATCAGATGGATGTTTACCTTGGTTCGAAAAAAGTGGAGTTATGGTATTTTGGTGTTGGACATACAACAGGAGATGCCGTAGTCTATTTCCCATCAGAAAAAACGGCATTCATCGGAGACCAGCTCTTTGAGGGCCGTCCCCAATTGATCCATTCCTATAAAGGAGGCAATTCTTTTGAACATGTGAAAACACTGACGAAAATGCTTGAAACATTGGATGTGGAAAAATATTATAGCGGTCATTCGGCAATAGCGACAAGACAGGATGTTATAGATCATATAAGTCAGATTCAAAAGCAGCAGCAAACGATTAAAGCATTGATTGAACAGAACAAGGGCCTTGATGAAATAAAAAGTGAATTCGATGAGAATGAAGCCAGGTTAGTTGAGTCAATTTATAATGAAATAAAGGACAGATACTGATCCACCATCAAAAAATGACTAAAATTTGGAATTTAGAATGACTAAAATTAATGTCTCAAATGTCTCAAAAAATCTATATTCCAGTATTCCAATATTCCATTCTTCTATCATTCAATAATTAAACTGATCATAAATTATTGAATTTGTCGTTTTATTCAGCA
>Ga0105095_10000388_pt1 | contig 20918 bp, 15 predicted proteins | sample PPLLak2March2015_2_FD_79180 | JGI IMG/M metagenome (GOLD analysis project Ga0105095, IMG submission 79180) | Freshwater sediment microbial communities from Prairie Pothole Lake near Jamestown, North Dakota, USA - PPLs Lake P8 Core (3) Depth... | ecosystem: Environmental > Aquatic > Freshwater >...
ATCAATTGCAGCTGCAGAACAGGGATTGAAGGTGGCTTTGATCCACGATCGTCCGGTACTGGGAGGTAATGCAAGCAGCGAAATTCGTGTTCATACTGAAGGCATTACCTGGAAATCAGAAAGAATTCTCAGCATGCTGAACACTGTATGGTGGCCCAACGGATCTCCGGATGCAGTATTTGACGATAAAAAAAGACATGAAAATATGGAGAAGTATGAAAACATATCAATATTCCTCAACTGGAGGGCTTTTACCACTAGTGTGACTTCTGATTCAATTACTTCAGTTGATGCACGTCATACTTCATCAGGTGAAACCATGCGGTTTACTTCTCCGCTCTTTATCGATTGCACGGGAGATGGCTGGATTGGGTACTGGTCAGGAGCAGAATACATGTACGGCCGGGAAGATTCTTCAAAATATAATGAGAACTGGGATTTGCATAAGGAGTTGTGGAGTCCCGCAAAGGGAGATGGGAGGGTAATGGGAGCTTCCGTTTTGTGGAGGACAGTCGATACCGGAAAGCCTGTTACATTTCCCGAAGTACCCTGGGCTATGGAAGTTGCCGGCGCTTATTCAGCTACAATGGGAACATGGAAATGGGAGTTCTCCCGGAATGATCTGCACCAGGTTGATGATGCTGAACAGATACGTGACCATATGCTTAAGGCAATCTATGGATCCTTCTTCAATTCAAAGAAACTTCCCGAAAATGCAAATCTTGCCCTGGAATGGAGTTCTTACCTGATTGGAAAACGGGAGTCCAGGAGACTAGTTGGCGATTACATTTATACTTTCATGGATGAAAAAAAGATGGTTGAATTTCCTGATGTGGTTGCAATGGAGGAAAGAGATATAGATGTTCACTATCAGCAGAATCTTAAGGATCCTTCACAACCTGATTTCCTTTCTGAAGCACTCTTTTATAAAGTGGACCATTACTATATTCCTTACCGTAGTCTCTATTCAAAAAATATCAGAAATCTTCTGATGGCGGGAAGGTGTTTCAGCTGTTCACATGTAGGTCTGGGCGGACCCAGAGTCCAGCATACAACAGGTCAGATGGGTGTTGCCGTGGGTTATGCCGCATCACTCTGTAAAAAATACAATACAAATCCAAGGGGGGTATATCTGAACCACATTAAAGAACTCCGGGAACTGATTGATGAAACCGCAAGAGTTGACAAGGTGGTGAATAAAAATTAACTGTTTCCGATTGTAGGCGTTGGAACTTCTTCCTCTTTGGCTTTTCCATTAAAATAAAGTATAGCCCCAAGTATCGGAACCATAGGGAAATAAAGTGCCCTGATGAGTGCCGACAGGATCAGGTATATCGGATTTGTCATAAAATTCATGGCATCAGCTGCTTCCCCGGGATTTGTAAGGACTTTCAGGAAACTTCCTGTGAAAGGCAGAAGGACCAGAGAAGACAGGATCATTATAGTAACCATTAATATAATAAAGAATACGGCCACCCAGCCAATATTTGACCAGAAACCTCTGTGAGTCAGGATAAATGTCCGGCCAATCGCATGACCGATATCTGTCCCTTCCACCATCAGTATCGGCAATACAAAAAGGAATAATGTAACCATGTAAAGCATTGCAAAGAAGATACCTATAATCAGGATAAACAGGCCAAGGACCATTGCAAATGAGCCCATAAATCCCAGGAGTATCATTATAATAAGGTATGGAAAGAAATATTTCAACGATTTATAAATCGATGAGATCATCGTAACGCTGCTGTCAACCGGGCTGTATATGACATAATATTGCAGGATATTGGTGAAAAGAATGCTTAAAAGCGATATCACGGCAATAGGCCAGATCATACTCCTCACTTTTTCCAGTATCTCCTCCGGAACTGTAATTGCCATTAATCCCTTGATATCAAATGTCAGAGTAAGTAATTGCATGCTCATCGACATAATGAATGATGCAATGAACAATACCACAAACCTGTCTTTATAAAAAGCCCAGAGGGTGCTCATAACACTGTCAAGATTATGTTTACGGTAAAGCGGATGGCTGCTGAACTGATCCATTTCGTTAAATTTAAGGTTTACCAAATCTAATTAATTATTTCTTATTGCCAACTGCCAACTGCCCATTGCCAACTGCCCATTGCCAACTCCAGGCACTTCTTCTTCACTTCCCCTTCCGCCACTCCCTCAATACAGATGCGAATGGGATCATATTTTTCTGTTGTCTTGGTCTGAATATCCCTTCGTTTACAGCTTTGATATCCTCGATTGTGTAGAAAGCTTTTGGATTAAAGCGGTCGATAATTTCCAGAACATTGCCGAGTTCATTCCTGTGTACTATGGTATAAATCAGGTGCACTTTTTCCTTTGCACCGTAAGCCTCAACGGAAGTCGCACCATAACCTTTACTGTTAAGCGACTGAACAAGCTCAGGACCTCTCTGATATGCAAAAACCCTTATCATCTGTATTCCCAGGGCAAGCTTCTCTTCAATTATCATCCCGATATAATTGCCGGTTGCAAAACCTGCAGCATATGCAACATAATTTACGTAATTATCAAGATTCTGCATAATTTTGCTGATGGCTATGATCCAGATAAGCACTTCAAAGAATCCAAGTGTAGGTGCCAGATATTTCCTTCCCTTGGAAACAAAAATGATCCGTATTGTACCTATTGAAACGTCACATATACGGGCAAGGAATATTAACAGCGGTAAAATGACATAACTAAAAAAGGATGAATCGAAAAAAGGTGTTTCCATTATGTTGTTAATTTTGTTCGTGTAAAGATAGGAATAAGGTGTAAGGGCACAAAGGCACAAAGGCGCAAAGGTGTAAAGGTGTAAAGGTGCAAGGGACGCAAAGTTTAAACTTTGATTATCAATTTTTTTACGTTCTTTGAGTATTTCCTATGACTATTCAGCGTTATCCCATGGGAAAATGATTAAGAAAATTGTTATATTTTTATTATCTTTTACTTTTGTATTCTAAATAAACCTGAAAACTGTTATGAAAAGACGTGATTTTATTAAAACGACAGCTGTCACAATTCCTATTATCAGCCTGTTTCCTGCTGATCTTTCGGCAATTAGGAGAAAACCGGCAAAAGGGAAGATCGAGAAAAGAGCACTTGGAAAGACTGGTGAGATGCTTTCAATAATTGGTTTCGGAGGTATCGTTGTCAGGGATGCAACAACCGCGGTAGCTGCAGAGACAGTAAAACTCGCTATTGATAAAGGCATAAATTATTTCGATGTTGCCCCCTCATACGGTAATGCCGAAGTGATGCTTGGTCCTGCTCTGGAGCCCTACAGGAAAGATGTTTTCCTCGCCTGCAAAACACAGAAAAGAACACGTGATGAAGCCCGTACGGAACTTGAACAATCGTTGAAAAACCTTCGTACCGATCACTTTGATCTGTACCAGTTCCATGCTGTTACCACACTTAAGGATGTAGATTTGATCCACGGAACAGGAGGTGCGATGGAGACATTCCTGGAAGCCAGAAAGGAAGGGAAAATACGCTTCATCGGTTTTTCAGCTCATTCAGTTGAAGCTGCCCTGGCAATGATGGACAGGTTCAATTTTGACACTATCCTCTTTCCTATAAATTTCACGACATGGAATGCAGGCAACTTCGGGCCTCAGGTACTTGCCCGTGCACAGGAGAAGAATGTGGGAATCCTGGCATTGAAAGCAATGGCACGCGGACCCTGGCCAAAGAATGCCGACCGCAAAAAGTATCCCAAATGCTGGTATGAACCTCTCGCTACTCCTGAAGATATTTTAATGGGATTACGTTTTACGTTGTCGCACCCTGTAACTGCTGCAGTGCCTCCCGGAGACGAGAACCTGTTCCGAACAGCACTCACCGTTTCTGACAAGATAAAACCGCTGAAGAAAAATGAGATTGAACTGATAAAGGAGCAAGGTTTGAAGGGGATTCCGTTGTTCACCTTTAAGGCTTGATAATCCTCCGGAAAGGGAGAACTCTCATTTTACATATTTCAGCCCCAGATTCACCGATCTGTCAGTGACATAGTAACATGGTTCGTCACAATTAGACTTGTCATATTTTAAATGAGGGGTTGCAGAATCTACTGTAATATAGTCGTTACCATCAATATAGTATTCCGCTGTAATTGTATATTTTTTATTTAAAGGTACAGAGATACTTGTTGAATAATTTGTTGTCTGAATCGATTTGAACACCAGCCCGTCTTCAAGATTTCCCTCATAAATCGTAATATGGATATTGGGATTTGTGGTTGTGTATTTGGTCAACCTCTCCAGTTTCATTTCGAGCTGTGCTTTGGTTGGCTCTTCAATTGTGCACTCACTACAGTTTATAAGGGCAATATCCACCTCATCGCATGAAAAGAAAATTACAAATAGCAGAAATCCTGATGCTGCCAGAAATGATCTTATGAAGTTTTTCAATACCATTTTATCATTTTTAACGGAGCCCTTTCAGTATCAAAAAAGAAATTGACCGCACAGCCGATTCGTGCCCAGACAGGACCGACCTTATAAAAATCAGTATTCATATATTCTACCCCGGTATAAATGATCATATAGTCATTCATCCATTTAAGGCCGACTGAAGGCAATATCCTTAGATTATTTTCCGGTACAATTTCAGTCCCTTTGAACTTATTGCCAAAAGAATAACCGGCTGCTAACTGGGTAGTGAAATAAAAATTGCCTCTGAACATGTTGTCTGTAAGAGTGAAATCTTTAAATGCTCCCGCATATGCTACTGAGCTTTTATCCATGTACTGGTAAAATAAATTTTCTCCCTCTTCCGTAAGTATCCTGGTATACCACAGTTTGGTATCAAAACCTGCAATTAATCCGATGTTCCTCAAAGGCTCCTTAAATGAGAGACTTAGTCCTGTGTAGATATCATGCATTGTGGCTTTCGTTGAGAGGAGCAATGCCATCTGATCAAATCCCGGATCGTATTTTCCCGGGAAATTGTTTTTCTCAAGCATGTTTATGATTTCTTTTTTCCTGTATTTGGATGCGATATCATAAGGATCCGGTGTTTCCCGGTCAGGGTTTGCCCATTTATCTCCGGCTTTGATCAGCAATTCCGTTGCCTGAATCTGATCAGATTTAATTGAGAGGCATAAAGCATCCCAGTTGTAAATGTTTTTCTCATAAATGTCGACACCTTTTTTTCGAAGCAAGTTAAGCATCAGGGTATCACCATTTTGAGCTGCAATGAGAAACGGTGTGAATCCCTCATTATCCCTGGCTTCCATATTGGCTCCATGCTGGATCAGCAGGTCGGCAATATCAGGGTAGCCGGCCCATATAGCGGCCATGAGCGGGGTTGTTCCGTCATCATCTTTAATATCTGTTTCTGCTTCATAATATAAAAACAGGTCAACAAAATAGAATAGACCATAGATAGAAGCACGGTGAAGCAGGGTTGCACCATTCCGGTCCTGGTAGTTGATATCCGCACCTGCCCTGATTAAAGCTTCGGCAATATCAAGATCTCTTACACTTACGGATATAAGCAGCGGAGTCTCCCTGAGCATCGCAACCTTATTTACATCGGCCCCATACTGGATGAGCATATTTACTGCTTCAGGTTTTTTGTTAATTATCGCAAAGTAAAGGGGTGTGGCACCCTCGGGGGTTTCGACATCGACCTCCGCACCCGCTTTAATAAGTCTTTCAATTTCAGAGCTATATCCCAACGACGCAGCCATTGTCAGGTTATATTCCAGTGCCCCGTCGTAAAAGAGGGGAAGATAGCTTGAGGTGTCAATAGCGTCTGGCTGGGCAGTTAAACGGCCGGCAAGACATAAAATCACTGCCGAAATTACCAGACGCGTTACTGATCTTTTACCTGACATTTTGCAAAGTTAATTCTTTGATTTTTTATTTCAATCATCCGAAGCCAATGTAAAACAAATATTTTGAGAATAAAATGAAACAATAATTAATAATTTTTAAAGATTTCTATTATTCTGACCGGAATACTTATATTTTTGCGTTTGAAAACAGATTACTATTTGTTAAGGATCAGGAAAATATTATTGGTAGTACTTTTTGCCACAGTGGTTGGTTATAATCCGGGTGCTGTTGAAAAGGTCAGTATTCTTACTGACGATTTTGTGCCGGGAAATGTAAGGCTGACCAATGATAATTCATCCGGAAGCGAATTCGCCGCGATTGAAAAGAACCTGAGGTTGTTCATGAAGAAATGGTCAATTGCCGGCGCCTCTGTTGCCGTATCAAAGAATGGTAAACTGGTATATGCCAGGGGATTCGGTTATTCAGACACAATTACAAAAGAAGAGGTTCAACCCTACAATAAGTTCCGCATAGCCAGTATTTCAAAGCTGGTTACTGCCATTGCAATAATGAAACTCTGTGAGGAAGGAAAACTGTCGTTAAACAGCACGATTTTCGGACCTGATGCAATCCTCAATGATCCTTATTTCAGCAATCCCAAAGATAAAAGAGCCTTCAGGATTACCGTTGCACATTTGCTCAGTCATGAAGGCGGATGGTCGCAGAGATGGGGCGATCAGATGTTCATGCCCCTTACAATTGCCGATAAGATGGGATTGAGACCGCCTGTCGAAACGAAAGAAATAGTCAGATTTGCCCTCGATAAAAAGCTCCATTTTACACCCGGAACTGGCAGATCATATTCAAATCTTGGCTACAGTATTCTTGGTCTGGTAATTGAAGAAGTATCGGGAATGCTTTATGAAGATTATTGCAGAAAATATGTCCTTGAACCTGCCGGGATATTCGATATGACTCTTGCCCGAAACCTCGCTTCGGAGAAGGCTCCATATGAGGTAACCTATCATACACCACCTGATATTATACCGAAACCTTCAATATATGGTACCGGGGAACTGGTATCACCAAGTTACGGAGGCAATGACATTGAAGCTCTCGGCGGAGCAGGTGCATGGCTCGCAACTGCCCCCGACCTGATAAGGCTGCTTCTGGCAGTGGATGGTTTCGACACCAGACCGGATATTCTTACTCATGAGAGCATTGAACTGATGACAGATCAACAGAATGATCTGGCTCCATTAGGCTGGAAAACAACGATTTATAATGGTACCTGGTGGAGAACAGGATCATTCCCCGGAAGCGCCGGTATGATGAAGCGGCAGGCTGACGGAACCGGCTGGGTGGTCTTATTCAATTCAAGCGCCTGGAATGGCCCCGAAATCCATTCTTACGTCAATAACCTGATGTACAGGGTGGTATCAGAGTTGAACAAGCAGCCCGAACGGGACCTGATGGACTATTCTCTTCCTGTACCCCTTACAGCCGGCTTAACTGATCAATAATCCTTTCGGACATGTGCTTTTCGGTTAACGTTAATCTTGTTAAAGAAGAGATTGAGAACAGATATGGCGTTGACTTCCCCGATAAATACCGGTACGAGCCCAGCTATTATTATCATGCATTCAGCCTCCCCGAAATACCGGTAATATGTTCCGATAAACCGGGCATTGCACGGTTACTTAAGTGGGGGTTGATACCACCGTGGGTGAAAAGTCCGGAAGATGCCGATGCCATAAGAATGAAAACATTTAATGCAAGATCTGAAAGTATCGAAACAAAACCCTCTTTTTCTCCTTCCTTTAAATCGAAACGATGCCTCATACCAGTCAAAGGTTTTTACGAGTGGCAGCATATTGGTAAAGAAAAAATACCCTGGTATATCTTTAGTAAAGACATTGAGATATTTACGCTTGCCGGACTTTACTCGGATTGGCTGAATAAGCAAAACGGCGAGATTATCAGCACCTTCACAATCATAACAACCGATGCTAATGATCTTCTGGCTGAAATACATAACACAAAAAAAAGGATGCCTGCAATTCTCTCTGTGGAGGAGGAAAAAAGGTGGATTGACCTTTCCATTACACCTTCAGAAGCTGCAGGATTGCTTAAACCCTGCCCTCCTGATATTCTAAAGGCTCATACAGTAGGTCCTCTTATAAGCAACAGGTATGCTGACAAAAACTCACCTGAAGTAATAAGGGAGTTTCCCAGGGAGAAGAAAGACCTGTTGTTTTAAAATTCAACGACTTTCTGAGATCATTTTCGCCCGATTCCCACGGGTTAATCGCTTTTAAACAATTGCTTACAGCCAATTGTTTCATTTTTTTCCTAAATTGGCAGACAAACTCAATTTAATTTCTTCCAGTCATGAATCTAAAACATAAAATCTCAGTCATACTGTTTTCAATATACTTAACGGTATCCGGCCAGAATGAAGCAAGATTACTCAGGTTTCCGGCAATAAGCAGCGATAAAATCGTTTTCAGCTATGCCGGCGATCTGTATTCGGTCGATATTAATGGCGGCCTTGCCAGAAAACTGACAACGGATGCCGGTTATGAGATTTTCCCAAAGTTCTCTCCCGATGGCAGGTCAATTGCATTCACAGGGCAGTACGACGGGAACAGTGAGGTTTTTCTAATACCGGGTGCAGGCGGAAATCCAAAGAGACTCACGCATACGGCTACCCTGACAAGGGATGATATCGGAGACAGAATGGGACCGAATAACATTGTGATGGCATGGACCCCGGATGGAAATAATATAGTCTACAGGTCGAGACGATATTCAACCAGCGATTTCCTGGGACAACTATTTATGGTATCGCCGGAGGGGGGAATGTCGAAGGAATTGCCTCTTACAAAAAGCGGATTCTGTTCATATTCTCCCGACGGGAAGAAACTTGCCTTTAACTGGGTATTCCGTGAATTCAGAACCTGGAAGTACTATCAGGGAGGGATGGCTGACGATATCAGGATCTATGATTTTGACTCGGGTAATGTTGAGAAGATCACTGACACCAAGGCGCAGGACATAGAACCTATGTGGATCGGTGATGAGATCTTTTTCCTCTCTGACCGGGACAGAATCATGAACCTTTTCGTTTACAATACGGTAACCCGGCAGAGCGAGAAAGTAACAAACTTCGATACTTATGATATAAAGTTCCCTTCATGCAGTAAAGATCATATCGTCTTCGAGAACGGGGGCTATATTTATAAGATGAATGCCAAAACACGTAAACCTGAAAAGGTAACGATCTATATAGCTGACGATTATGAGGCTGACAGAGTGGTATTAAAGGATGCTTCACAGAGAATTACCGCAGTAAACTCCTCACCCGATGGTGAAAGGGTGGTAATCAGCGCACGCGGGGATATATTCAATGTGCCTGTAAAAGAAGGTGTTACAAGAAATATTTCAGCCACCTCCGGAGTGCATGAAAGAAATGCAGAATGGTCACCGGATGGAAAAAATATAGCCTGGATCTCAGATGCGACAGGCGAATTTGAGATTTGGATTCAGGAAGCCGACAGATCCGAACCTGCTTCACGCCTGACCAAAGATCAGAATACGTTTATTTTCGATTTTGACTGGTCGCCTGATAGCAAAAAGATCCTTTACATAACAAAAAAGAATGATCTGAGATATGTTGATGTCAAAACAGGTAAGATCACAATAGTCGATAAATCACAAAAAGGTCCTGGTTATGATGCAAGCTGGTCACCCGACAGTAAATGGATCACGTTTGCAAGACCGGATATCGATTTCACGGTTATCAGGATTTACAATCTTGAAACTGCTAAGTCAACGGAAATTACCGACAGCTGGTATTACTCCGGGAATCCTGTTTTCAGCCGTGATGGCAAATACCTTTTTTTCGTTTCCGAAAGGGATTTCAATCCAATCTACAGCGAGACCGAATTTAATCACGCTTATGTTGATATGAACAGGATCTATCTTGTAACACTTTCAAAAGATACTCCTTCCCCCTTTGCTCCGGTTGATGATCAGGTAAAAGAACCTGAACCTGAAGTAAAAACACCGCCGGCTAAGGAAAAAAATAAGAAAGCCCCTGAAAGTGAGAAACCTGAAAACGAAACTAAAGACATTAAGATTGACCCCGACGGGATCATGGACAGGATTGTTTCGCTTCCGGTCAAGGCTGCCAGCTACAGTAATCTGCAGTCAGTCGGGGATAAATTATTTTACAGTATGAATTCACGTCTGGGTGATGACGGTCCTGTGGCAAAATATTACGATCTGAAGGAAAAGAAGGAGGTTGAGGTAGGGCAGAGGATCTCCCTTGAGGTTGTGCCAAGCGGAAAGAAAATGCTGGTCCGCCAGGGCGGGAAATATGGAATCGTGCCAATTCCGACCGGTAAAGTCGAGCTGAAGGAAACAATAAGCACCGATAACATGCAGGTGATGGTAAATCTGGAAGAAGAGTGGGAGAATATCTTCAATGAATCGTGGAGACAGATGAGAGACTTCTTTTATGATCCCGGAATGCATGGTGTGGACTGGAAGAAAATGCATGATAAATATGCAGTCATGCTTCCGTATGTAAATCACAGGTCGGATCTTACTTACCTGATCGGCGAGATGGTCGCCGAGCTCAGCGTGGGTCATGCATACGTCATGAATGGAGAACGAACGATGCCTGAGAGGATTGAGACAGGGCTTCTTGGAGCCAAACTAAGCAAGGATCCTTCTGGTTATGCCAGGATTGACAGAATACTTGAAGGGGCAAACTGGAGCCCGTCGCTTGTATCTCCGCTGACAGTTGCAGGAATCAATGCCAAAAACGGTGATTTTATTCTTGAAGTGAACGGAGTGGCAGTCAACAAAGTAAATGATATTTATGAACTTTTGGTCGGAAAGGCAGGTAAGCTTGTTGAGCTGACAATAAGTCCGAAACCTGATCTTGCCGGAAGCCGTAAAGTTATTGTCAAACCGATAGCATCTGAATCGGAACTATACTACTACAACTGGGTTCAGAATAATACCCGGAAAGTGAGCGAAGCAACCAACGGACGGGTAGGATATATCCATATTCCTGATATGCAGGCGAGGGGATTGAACCAGTTTGTGGAGCACTTCTATCCACAGCTTAGTAAGGAAGCTCTGATTATAGATGACCGAAGCAACGGAGGCGGTAATGTATCCCCAATGATCATTGAAAGGTTGATGCGGAAGATAACTTATGCAACAATGAATACCGGATCCAAAGTGGGTGATGTCAATCCGCGGGGTACACACCTCGGACCTAAAGTTGCTATTTGCGATAAATATTCGGCATCAGACGGAGACCTGTTTGCATACAGGTTCAAATATAACAAAATAGGTACTGTGATCGGGACCAGGACCTGGGGAGGTGTTGTTGGCATTTCCGGACCTGTGCCCACGATCGATGGCGGAAGCATTAACACACCCTCATGGGCGCCTTTTGCTGCTGATGGAAGCAGCTTTATAATTGAAGGATACGGTGTCGATCCGGATATTGTTGTTGAGAATGATCCTCACAAGGAATTTCTCGGACAGGATGACCAGCTTGATAAGGCGATAAGCGTTGCACTTGAAAAGCTGAAAACAGAAGCCGTAAAAGTTCCGACAATTCCGCCGTACCAGGATAAAAGCGGGAGAAAATAGATGGTTATTGGGTATTGGGTATTGGTTATTGGTTATTGGGTAAACTACTGAGCGACAAAATGATAGGTAAGGGTACCCGGTTGTATCTTCGGGGACTTGATATCCGGATTGAAACGGGAGATCAGTGCTGTTTTCAGCGCTGTCTCAACAAGGCAGGGATCAGATGCAGTGCTGACGGTTTCAATAATTTTAGCTTCCTCTACGATACCTTTCTGATTTACAAGTATTGACAGAACAACTTTTCCGGAGCCCTGGCATTTATAAATCGGGATTGGAAGGTACATATGGTGACGACCGGTCAGGTCGTAATAAATTCTGGTCGGTCCCTGGTAATTAGAAGCCATCTCCCGGGAATCCTGTTCAATCTCATCCTTCTGCTGGTTTTCCGCATCTCTTTCATATGCAAGCTTTTCGTCACCCGATTGTTCCAGTAATCTTTTTTGCTCATCTATGTAATTGTCCCGGGTAAGTTGTCCGCTCTTTATAAGTTCTTCCTTTACTTTATCAATGTAATCGGCCGGATCAATTTTTACATCGGGCCTGCTGGCTAGATTCCTCGCAATATTCAGCAATTCCTCGTCGCCCTGCAGAATACTTTCAATGCTTGACGCAGGCAGTTCAATAAGATTTTCTTCTTCATCAGATTCGACAGGAACAAACTCCACAACGAACTCATCTGAACGATCGATTTTCAGTTTATGAATCTGAAACGACATGAAGATAATTGCTGCAATAAGATGGACAATCACAGTTCCAAGAATACCTACAAGTTTGCTTCTCAGATTCTTCATAATGTGCAAAATTACACATAACCTAGTTCTTCTCCGCCTTCTTTTTCTTCTTCTTTATTACTTTAGCTTCTGTAGGTCTCTTAAATGAATGATTCTTCAGCAATCCTTTTCTTACTTCAGTTATGAATCTTGACCAGGCGAACGGATTGAGGAGATTGTTTACAGGATACTGATTCCGTGTTGCCATTGAACTGAAGTTTTGTTCCATTGCAGTTCTGTACCCCGCTTCGGGAGATATGGTGATATTAGTCTGGTTGGTTATTGCCACATAGATCGAAGCAAGGTTTTCATTCATATTCTGAATAATCGGGTCTACCGGTTTCTCTTTCGTCACATCCCTTATGAACTCATTATAGTTCCGCCAGGGAAGAATGGTGATCTCCTCTATAGGTATAGTATCGGCTTCGAGAACAATATCAACCATACAGCGTCTCTCTTCATAATCTTCAGGAATTACTGTATGGTATCTTTTAAATCCAAGCGCTCTGTAGAACACAGTATCGCCGGGAGTGCTTGTGATGGAATATATCCCCGACCTTTCGCTTACGGTTCCGCGCTGAAGCTTTTTGGATACGACCGCAACGCCCGCCACCGGCCTTCGGGATACATCTGAAATTATACCACTTAACTGTACAAATCTTTCAGGGCGAGTCGTCTGGCTACTCAGTGTTGAAAAAGTAAGTAAAAAAATTACTGTATATGTATATCTATTCAATATCAACCTTCTCCTGTGATTTATCCAACTTCACCATCTTGAACCTGCAAAATAAACATTATTGAGTGTAACGGGAAAGTTTTAACTTAATTTTAATAAATTCAAAAATTGAAATTTATGTCAGAAATGAAGAAATTACTCTTACTGGGTGACGAGGCTATTGCCCAGGGTGCCCTTGATGCGGGTCTGAGCGGCATGTATGCTTATCCCGGAACTCCTTCAACTGAAATTATGGAATATATTCAGGTATCAAAAACAGCATCGGAGGAAAATATTCACAGGGAATGGTCAGCGAATGAAAAAACAGCCATGGAGGCTGCACTTGGAATGTCATACACCGGAAAAAGAGCAATGGTGGCAATGAAGCATGTAGGACTCAATGTTGCATCAGATAGTTTTATCAACTCGGCTATAACCGGTGTTAACGGAGGTCTGATAGTGGTTTCAGCCGATGATCCCTCGATGCATTCCTCCCAGAATGAACAGGATTCAAGGTTTTATGGCAAATTCGCATTTGTACCCTGCTTCGAACCGTCAAATCAACAGGAAGCATATGACATGGTCTTTGATGCTTTTGAAATGTCGGAAAAATATAAGTTGCCGGTGCTTCTCAGGATAACTACAAGGCTGGCTCATTCAAGGGCCGGTATCGTTCTTGTAAAAAATCGTATACCTGAAAAGAAGATGAAACTGCCAGTAGACCCGCTTCAGTTTGTCCTGTTGCCGGCTCTTGCCAGAAAAAAATACAGGGCATTACTATCATCTTATGAATCAATGAAATATGATGCCAGAATTTCGAAGTATAACTCATTTTCAGATGGTACGAAAAGAGAGCTTGGGGTAATAACATGTGGTATTGCATATAATTATCTGATGGAAAACCTGAACGAAGTTCCGGTAGATCTTCCTGTACTTAAAATCTGTGTTTATCCTTTCCCGGTAGACCTCCTGAAGGAGATCACAAGCCGGTGTAAAGAGATACTGATTCTGGAGGAAGGATATCCTCTGATCGAAGAGGGATTACGTGGTTTACTTGACGATGGTATAAAAATAATGGGTCGTCTTGACGGAACTGTGCCAAGAGAAGGCGAACTGAATCCCTCGATTGTCGCTAAATCCCTGAGTTTACCGGTCAGTTACGGCATGACTGTACCCGGCCTTGTTAAGATGCGACCTCCTTCATTTTGTAAAGGATGCGGACATGCAGATACCTTTAATGCCCTGATAGAGGCCGTCAATCCATTCGGGCAGGGGAGGGTCTTTTCCGATATTGGATGTTATACACTTGGCGCCTTACCACCTTATAGCGTAATTAATTCATGCGTCGATATGGGAGCTTCAGTAACGATGGCAATCGGGGCTGCAGATGCAGGACTGATTCCCTCCGTGGCAGTAATAGGCGATTCCACATTCACACATTCTGGTATGACAGGATTACTTGATGCAGTGACCAAAAATTCACACGTTACAATAATTATTTCCGATAATCTCACAACAGGAATGACAGGTGGTCAGAGATCTCCGGCTACCGGAAAACTTGAGAAGATATGCTTCGGAATCGGAGTTGACCCCGGACATATAAGATCGATTATTCCGTTACGTAAGAATCATGAAGAAAACGTACGTATAATGAAAGAGGAATTTGAATACAAAGGAGTATCAGTCATCATTTCATCCAGGGAGTGTATTCAGACAGCCTCGAAGAGAAAAAAGGCTGAAACAGCCGGATAACAGGTAATGTGAAATTTTATGAAGAATGATATAATAATATCGGGAGTGGGAGGGCAGGGGATCCTTTCCATTGCAGCAGCTATAGGGCTGGCAGCTCTTGAAAATAATCTGTTCATGAAGCAGTCGGAAGTGCACGGGATGAGCCAGAGAGGTGGTGATGTTTACTCTCATATCAGGATTTCCGACAAGCCTGTATTGTCTGATCTGATCCCTCTCGGCAAGGCCGACCTCATAATTTCTGTCGAACCTATGGAGTCTCTGAGATATCTTCCCTGGCTCTCGGACCAGGGCTGGCTTGTTACAAGCTCGAATCCGTATATCAACATTCCTGAATACCCTGCCATTGAAGAGATCCTGAAGGAGATAAAAAAGGTTAAGAATAATGTAATTGTTGATGCTGACTCAATTGCAAAAGAAGCAGGTTCAGTGAGATCGGGAAATATTGTAATTCTGGGAACCGCATCACCCTTTATCGAAATACCCTTTAAAAGCCTTGAAGATGCTGTCAGAAGCCTTTTCAGCCACAAAGGAGATGATGTAGTGGAAATAAACCTCAAGGCCCTGAAAGCCGGTCGTGATATTTCACAAATGTAAAAAAGGCTGCCTCATGGCAGCCTTTTCAACGAAGGAAATGCAGCGATCTTGTGGCGGCTACTCTTCTTTTGCAGCTTCCTTTTCCTTTGCTTTCCCTTTCTGACCCTGAAGCAAAACAAGTTCACTCAATACAATTTCTGTAATGTACTTCGTAACACCTTTCTTGTCTTCATAGCTTCTGTAATTAATTCTGCCTTCCACAACAACCTCAGTTCCCTTCTTCAGGAACTTCGATGCAGTTTCTGCCAGACCATTCCACGCCACTATGTTGTGCCATGTGGCTTCTTCAACTCTCTGACCGTCGGCATTTTTATACCCGTCATTTGTGGCCAGAGTGAAATGGGCAACTTTCTTCCCGCTTTCAAGGGTTTTGACTTCCGGATCCTGACCAAGATTTCCGATCAGGAAAGCTCTGTTTCTTACTGAGTTCATGGTTTACTGTTTTTTGTTTGACACTAATTTTAATCTCACAGCAAACTTAAACATGACTGCAAAACCGTATCGGTTGTTAAATATTTATACCCGGTTCATAACCTTTTATAGTCGTTTGTAAATGATTAACCAAAAAAAGAAAGCACACTTTCGAGTGCTTTCCCGGTAATAAACAATCACTTTATCACCTTAAAGTATTTTATTCCACCATAGTTTGTAGCACCATAGTCTTCTCCACCATGTAAAGCTATTACTGAAGCATCTTAATAATTTAATTGATCAGTCTGAATATTGATAAAACAAATAAATATATTTGCCTGCGGCGTAAGAACAGGAATTATATTTCTTATATCATTCAAATCTGATGAAGCGGCGCATTTATGAAATATGTCACATTGCTCATATATATTAACCACATACATAGATTATTGTACAGGGTGTTTAGACCCCCATACCAGCCTTTCCCCACAGGGGAAGGAGCGCAAAGCCTTTCCCCCCTGGGGAACCGGAAAGGGGGTTTAAGTAGAATAGATGCGTTATAAAACATAACAGAGCCGATGAAACAAATATCATTTATTGTTTTTACTGTGCTTGTATTTTTTAATCTCATCTCCTGCAGCGGCGCTAAAGATAAACAATTTACGTCGCTTAAACCCCGTAGGACTGGAATAGATTTCAGAAACTGGATCACGGAAAGTGAAACATTCAATGTTCTGGATTATGGTTATCTGTATAATGGTGCCGGAGTAGGTGTGGGAGATATAAATAATGACGGTTTACCGGATATTTATTTCAGCGGAAATTTCGCTCCGGGTAAACTGTACCTTAACAAGGGTAATTTCAGATTTAAGGATATAACTGATAAAGCAGGTATTGGCGGTTTCGCAACCTGGAATACCGGAGTTTCAATGGCCGATATAAATGGTGACGGATTTATTGACATATATGTCTGCAGTTCGACTGATGGCAGGGAAGAAAACAGGCGGAACTTGCTTTTCATAAACAATGGAGACCTTTCTTTCACTGAAAGCGCTGCCGTGTACGGGATCGACGATCGCTCGTATTCAACACACAGCGCTTTTTTTGATTATGATAAAGACGGCGACCTTGACCTTTTCGTAATGAATCATTCGCTCGATAAATATGCATTTACGGATGCCAGGAATAAACAGGAACATAATCCGATATTTGAACACCGGCTGTATAAGAATACGGGAGGTAAATTTGTCGATGCAAACAGGGAAACAGGAATGATCACAAATATTATAAATTTCGGACTGGGTTTGGCAATAGCTGATTTCAATAATGATAAATGGCCTGATATTTATATATGCAACGATTACTCGGAACAGGATTATTTCTACATCAACCTGAAGAACGGCACCTTTTCAGAGCAGCTCGAAAAATATTTTGATCATGTTACCTTCTCCTCAATGGGCAATGATGCCGCAGATATTAATAATGACGGATATATTGATCTCATTACACTGGATATGGACCCTGAGGATAATTATGAGAACAAGCTCGTGGCAGGACCAGACAATTATGATAAATTCAGTATTCTTAAAAACACAGGATTTTATAATCAATCGGTGCGTAACATGTTACAGTTGAATAATCATGGAGCCTTTTTTACCGAGATCGGGCAATATGCAGGAATATTCGCAACCAACTGGAGCTGGGCACCTCTTTTGTGCGATTTTGATAATGACGGTAACAAGGATCTTTATGTAACCAATGGTTATGGCAGAAACAGCACACACATGGATGCTGTTATGCTTTCGGTGGATCAGATGACGAAGCAACAAAAAGGTGAAGCCATGATGCCGAAGATGGGTATCATTGAAAAGATACCACCTACCGTACTGAAAAATTATTTATTTAAAAATAATGGTGACCTTACCTTTACCGATGTAACAGATTCCTGGGGGGATGAAATGCCATCGTTATCAAACGGGGCGGCGTATGCAGATCTTGATAATGACGGGGATATGGATCTTGTAGTAAACACTATCAATGCTCATCCTTTGATATACAGGAATAACTCGAACAAAATAAATATGAATCACTTCCTGAAAATCAGGCTCGATGGTACGGGTCTGAACAAAGGAGGAATTGGTGCGAGAATTGACGCCACATGCAAGGGACAGACCTTTACACAGGAATTTATGCCCTCGCGGGGATACATGTCATCAATGAATCACCCGCTTATTTTTGGCCTTGGCCAGGCTGACATTGTCGACACGCTGAAGATCACCTGGCCGGATCTCCGTGAACAGGTATTGACATCTGTCGGGGTTGATCAGACGATCACCCTTCATAATTCCGATGCAAAGGTAGCAAAACCAAAGAGTGATCCGGTGCATCAGCCGGTTTTTGTTTCTGCAGGTACTAATAAACTGCTTGAATTTAAGCATGTTGAAAATAATTATGTTGATTTCAGGAATCAGATCCTGTTGCCTCATTTTCTTTCAACACTGGGTCCGCATATAGCAAATGGCGATGTGAATAATGACGGGCTCGCGGATCTGTACTTCAGCGGAGCAAAAGAGAGTCCGGGCAGGCTTTTCATACAAAAAAAGAACGGATCGTTTGAGTTACAGATACAATCATGTTTTGAAAAAGACAAAGGTTGCGAGGATATCGGAGCCCTGTTTTTTGATGCTGACGGAGACAAGGATTCTGATTTATATGTAGTAAGCGGGGGGAATGAATTTTCGGAGAACTCCCCTGAACTCCAGGATCGTCTTTACTTCAATAACGGGAATGGCGACTTCTCAAAAACCTCAGATCATATTCCTGAAATGTTAACCAGCGGTTCATGCGTAAAAGCCGGGGATTTTGATAATGATGGTGATCCGGATCTTTTTGTGGGAGGTAGACTGGTACCTGGATCCTACCCGATTGCCCCCAAAAGCTACATCCTGCAAAATAATGGTAAGGGGTACTTCAGAGATGTAACGGAGTTGTATTGCAAATCCCTTGTGAATCCGGGTATGGTAACCGATGCCGTATGGACAGACTTCAATGGAGATAGGAAAATGGATCTTATAATTGTGGGAGAATGGATGGGAATAAGGGCTTTTCAGAATACCGGTAAGCAATTTGATGAGATCAGTGATCAGGGTGGTCTTAAAGATTCTGAAGGATGGTGGAACACAATAATGGAAGAGGATTTTGACAGTGATGGGGATTTTGACTATGTCATCGGCAATCTGGGTCTGAACTCGCGGATAAAGGTATCTGTTGCGGAACCGGCCACAATATATGCCAAAGATTTTGATAATAACGGATCAATCGATGCGATAATGTGTTATTTTATTAAAGGCCAGAGTTATCCACTCTATGGTAAGGATGATCTTCAGACCCAGTTACCATTCATTAAAAAACAATACACTACCTATGAATCCTATGCTGACCAGAAAATTACCGATATTTTCTCCGCTGAGCAGCTTAAGGATGCTCTGGTCCTGAAAGCAAGTATTTTGGCAAGTTGTTATATGGAAAACAAGGGAAATAATCAGTTTCAGCTCTTCCCTCTTCCCCGTGAAGCGCAATATTCACCTGTCTATGCAGTCCGGTCAGGAGACTATAACAAAGATGGGAAACCTGATATGATCCTGGCAGGAAATTTCTTCGGCACCAGGATCAAATTCGGAGAATATGATGCCAATAAGGGACTGTTACTTACCGGAAACGGGAAAGGGGATTTTGAAGTTCTAACCGACACTCAAAGCGGATTACATATCAGGGGCGAAGTGAGGGATTTAACAGATGTCAGACTGGCTTCGGGGAAAGATATTATGATTTTTGCACTTAATAATGATTCCGTAAGATTGTATGGATTTGCCGGCACCGGTCATTAACAAGTACCCAGGACCCAGGACCCAGGACCCAGCACCCAGAATTAAATTATATAAATCAATGTATATCACAACTATGTCCGGACTGAAAAACACTCTGGTTATTTTATTCCTGATCATTTTGGTAAACGGATCATGCAAAAGAGAATCAACGAATGATCTTTCTTTAAATTCAGAAGAGTACAGTAAACTCGGAATGCCTGATCACAATAAAATATGGATAAATCATGATTATTCCAATGCAAATATGACGTTAAGCAGCCTCAGGATCAATTATCCTTTATCACTTCCCAGGAAACTCAGCAAAAAATCGGGTGCCCTTTTCAGCAGGTTCATTAATCAGGAAAATTTATCATTTGTGAATGATACATCTTTCCCTCTGCATATCAGAGCTTACCGGATACAGAGTTTCGAAAGTTTGCAAAGCGAAATGGGGCAGATATATTCTGTTGAAGTAAATGAAGAGAAGTACTATAATGAAGAGTTTATCGATTTAAAAATATTTGGATTGTTTGTACACGAAAAAATGCTGGAACTGGCCTGGGCAATAATGGATTCGGATGATGAGTCTGATATAGGCATGCAATCCGGGATGCAAGCCGTGAAATATAACTATTTAAAACTGATTATAAGGTTATTGGACGAACAGGTTAAATTAAAAGAATATCCGGCAAATGGTCTGGACAGATTAAGAAATGCAGTTTCAGTATCCATAATTAAAAATCAGGGATGGTTTTTACCTGACGAAAGAAAAACAATTATTTCTCAGATAGAGGCTGCAATTGAGAAGTCTCCCACAGATTATATTAAAAATAATCTTATTAAAACATTAAAAATACTTTATGATTCAAATAATTAGCAGGAAAATCGGTATTCGGTCCGTTAACTGAGCAGAAAAAAATATTCTATAATATTTTTATATTAAAAAAAAAGTTAAATTTGATTAAAATTTGATTAAAATTTGATATAATTTGTTAAAATTATAGAGTTAAATCAAATATCGATGTTCTATTTCATAATTTCCTGTACTAACCTTTTAAATAACTTTTATTAAGCTAATTATTAACCATGAGAAAAATCGCAATTTTATTTGCTCTTCTGCTATTTGCAGGTTTGCAGAGTGCGTTTGCACAAAAAACCATAACAGGTAAAGTTACCAGTTTTAAGGATGGACTTGGTATGGCTGGAGTTACTGTTATAGTACAAGGCACAGCAACAGGAACTACCACTGGTGTTGATGGATCCTTTTCGTTAACTGTACAAAATGACGCAGCTAACCTTATCATTTCATTTATTGGAATGAAAACAGTTGAGC